>Ga0233422_10000292_pt1 | contig 25809 bp, 19 predicted proteins | sample Watercolumn_Mata_2_FD_182724 | JGI IMG/M metagenome (GOLD analysis project Ga0233422, IMG submission 182724) | Freshwater microbial communities from Lake Matano, South Sulawesi, Indonesia - Watercolumn_Matano_2014_110_MG | ecosystem: Environmental > Aquatic > Freshwater > Lake | place...
TTTTCTTCAAATTGAAGAGATATAAATACCGTTGCAGTGCCTCTTATTCCTTTGCTGCTGTATTTCAATACTCCCGACGCAAAAGGAGTTGATGAATCTGTAACGATATTATCTAATTTAAAAGTTAGCGGTTGATATATACTTAGATAATCTTTTATAACATAAAATGATTGATTTGAACTATAATACCCTGAATTACCGGAAGATAGGCTTAAAAAATTTTTATTACTGAAATAGTTTGAGAATTTATCTACTGCCCTGCCGGAGATTCCTTCTTCTATTCTATAAAATATTTTAATTGCGTCCCTGTTCTTTTGCTCTTGTCCGAACATTCTTGCTGATACCAGTATCATCAAAATTATTGGAAGAAGAATATTAACAGTAATATTTTTTCTAGTTCTTTTCATTTTGAATTTGTAATCTTATACCAAAATAACTTAAAAGAAATAAAAAAGCATCCCGATATGTCGGGATGCTTTTATCAACAAGGAGAGGAATGCATCGGGATTAATATTTTTTAATTACTTTATTAGGTGTTATCATTCTTTGTGAAGATGTATTTGTTCTTTTCAATTCTTTATTGCCTTCAACAAGCTGATAAGCCCAATCAAAAACCATACGTTGATTTGTAATATTACTTATCCTAACCTTTCCATAGTGATTGTCCCAGGTCCAAATTACGTAAGTATGTCCAACTTTAGCTTCAACATATTTAACATTTTCACCCTGTAAAGCTGGAATCCAACCGCCGCTTGGTGCATAGTCAATATCCCAAATATCATTTGTATTTCCCATGTCTTGAAGATCAGAATCATCCCAAACATTTAAATAGAATTTTCCATTGTAGTTTTCAAAAAACATGTCGGCATTGGTATCATTGTAAGGAAGTACAAGATATTTACTGAAATCATATCCGGAATTATTAGGATATTTATTGTAATCAAAAATTGCCTGGTTAAATCCTTCAGGACGTGGAGTATCATAAACAACATCTTTACTTAACTCACTTTCATTGCCGTTATAATCATATGCAGTTACTGCAAAATAATATGTTGTTCCGTTCTTAGCTCCGCTATCAATATAATGTGTATTATGGGTGCTGCCAATTAATTTGTATTGACCATCATAAGAATAAGAATAATAAACATTGTACCCTGCAACATCGTGTTCAAAATTTTCATCCCAATAAATATCAACTCTATTATCTCCGGTTATAGTCCAAACATTTTTGGGCGGAGTAGGCGGAGTATTATCCCAGTAATCATGGATGTTATCGCAGCCAGTTAAAAAAAATATTGCTGTCAAAAAAGCAGCTGATAAATAAATTCTTAAGTTTTTCATTTTAGACTCCGAAATAATTCTGCACTTTTATAACAATGATAATGCCAATAAGGATTAATTTATTAATGAAATTAAAAGTAGTCTTATAGTTAGATTTCGTGATATGGAAGGACTGAAAAAATATCAGTATTCTTTTCGTTAATTTGAAGTGTAGTAATTAATGAACAGCTATGAACAGTTTAATAAATTCTATATGGAAATGAATTTATCTTCAAAAAACATTTTTTTATTATTAATTACGGCTATTGATTTTCCGGTTAATAGCCTTTTATCAAAAGGTGAATTTTTTGATTTCGATTTTTGTTTTGATATATCAACCGTCCAGATTAAATCCGGATTGATAATAGTAAGATTTGCCTTTTCGCCTTCTTTAATTAAAGGGATCGGCAAGTTTAATATTTTTCTTGGATTTATAGCTAGCTTCTCTATTAGTTGAAATATTGTTAAATGTTTTTTATTAACAAGCTCGGATATTGCCAAACCAATTTGAGTTTCAAGTCCAATAATTCCGTTTGGTGCATAAATAAATTCCATTTCCTTTTCTTCAATTGAATGAGGCGCGTGATCACTGGCAATGCAATCTATTGTACCATCTTTCAATCCTTCAATCATTGCATCAACATCTTCTCTGGTTCTAAGAGGCGGATTCATTTTATAGTTTGTATCATAAGTTTTTAGCATGTCATCAGTTAAAGTAAAATGATGCGGCGTCACCTCGGCAGTAATTTTTAATCCTCGTTTTTTAGCTTGTCTTACCAATTCAACTGATTCTTTCGAACTGATATGTGCAATATGAATTTTTCCTCCGGTTAATTCTGCCATCATTATATCTCTTGCAACAACTAAATCTTCTGCAACCTTGGGAATTCCTGGTAATCCAAGCAAGGTTGAATTAATTCCTTCATTCATCACGCCATCTGCTAACGATTCATCTTCACAATGTTCAATAACCGGAGTTTGAAAATTTCTTGAATATTCTAAAACATTTCTAAGAATGCCGGCATTTTTAATTGTATTACCATCATCAGAAAATGCAACGGCGCCAGCTTCAAACAATTCATACAATGGTGCAAGTGCTTCTCCTTTTCTATTTAGTGTTGCGGCGGCAACAGGATAAACGTTTACCAAATGTTCTTCTGCTTTTTCTTTGATGAATCTAATTATTTCTGCCGAGTCAATATCTGGATTAGTATTAGGCATGCAAGCAATACCTGTAAATCCGCCGTTAGCCGCTGAGTTGCATCCTGTTTCAATTGTTTCTTCATCTTCCCTACCGGGTTCACGCAAATGAACATGCATATCAAATAATCCGGGCGAACAAATTTTATTTTCAAATTCAAAAACTTCTGAAGTCTTATGATCTTCTTCTATTAAGTTTCCAATTTTTTTAATAACACCATTTTCAATTAACAAATCATTTTTGTTATTTAATTTTTGTTCCGGGTGAATAATTGTAACTTGCCTTAGAATAATTTTCATTTTGTACTCTCTCTTAATGCATTGTTCCAAGTAAATATAGAACTGCCATCCTAACTGCAACTCCATTTGTAACCTGATCAAGAATTACTTGATAAGGTCCATCAGCAACTTCTGATGAAAGTTCGACTCCACGGTTTATAGGTCCGGGATGCAGAATTAAAATTTCTTTATTGTATTTTTCAATTCGTTCTGATGTAATTCCAAAATATTTATGATATTCTCTTAACGATGGAATTCTTTTCCCGGCATCACGTTCAAGTTGAATTCTTAGTACGTTTAAAACGTCATTTTCTTCAATTGCTTTTTCAACTTTGGAATAATTTTTTATTCCAAGTGATTCAATGCCAACAGGAATCATTGTTGCAGGTCCGCAAACAGAAACCTTTGCACCCATTGTTTTTAAACCATAAATATTTGAAAGAGCAACCCTGCTGTGAGCAACATCTCCGACAATACAAATTTTTAATCCTTCCAATTTTCCTTTTCTTTCTTTTATAGAATACATATCCAACAATCCTTGAGTTGGATGCTCATGAATCCCATCGCCGGCATTAATTATATTGGCTTTGGAAATTTTAGTTAAATATGTTGGTACACCGGCAGATTTATGTCTAACAACAATCATGTCAACTTTCATTGCTTCAATATTTCTGACCGTGTCTTTAAATGTTTCTCCTTTTTTAACACTGCTGGTTGAAGTCGAAAAATTTATGGTATCTGCAGAAAGTCTTTTTTGAGCTAGTTCAAATGATATTCTTGTTCGGGTCGAATCTTCATAAAAAAGATTTACAATTGTTTTACCTTGAAGTGTTGGTACTTTTTTAATCGGCCTTTCAAGAACTTCACGGAATGTTGTAGCAGTATCGAGTATTGTTTGAATATCTTCTTTCGGTACTCCATACAAACCTAACAAGTGCTTATTTGATAATGACATTATTATCTCTCTTATTTTAATTTGGCACGTTTACTAAATAAACTGCATCTTCTCCATCTGTTTCAAAAATTCTTACTCTTACTTCTTCATTGATAGAAGTTGGAATGTTTTTCCCTACAAAATCTGCTTTGATTGGAAGTTCTCTATGCCCTCTATCAACCAAAACGCAAAGTTGAATAGTATTCGGTCTTCCTAAATCCATCAAGGCATCTAAAGCAGCACGTACTGTTCTGCCGGTATAGAGAACATCATCGATAAGAATTAAATCTTTTTCATTAATGTCGAAAGTTATATTTGTAACTGATACTTCAGGTTGTTTAAGTCTAGTTCGAAAATCATCCCGGTAAAGAGTAATATCCAAAACACCAAAATTCGTATTTGAATTATCAATTTCATTAATTTTATTTTTTATTCTTTCGGCAATAAATTCTCCGCGAGTTCGCATTCCAATAATTACAAGATTATTTGAACCTTTATTTTTTTCAAGAATTTCATGTGCAAGTCTTGTAAGTGTTCGGTTTATTCCTTCTTCATCAATAAGCTTAGCTTTAATTTCCATTGCCACTTTCCTGCTGTATAAAAAAAATCCTCTTAGACTATATTAGTCCTTGAGGTTTTATTATTATAAAAATATTTTTTTCCATGCCTTTCTTATCTCGCCGGATAAAGTTAAAGGATTTATTTCTAAGACAAACTTAATTCAATTTAAAATTAGAACAAAATTTAGATTAAAAAAAAAGGCCACTTATCAGTGACCTCTTTCAAACAACTATTGTACTTTGAATTCTATTCTTCGATTTAAAGCTCTGCCGTCAGCGGTTGTGTTATCTGCAACAGGATTCGATTCTCCGTATCCTACTGCAGTTAATCTATTAGCAGAAATTCCTTTTGATATAAAATAAGCTTTTACAATATTTGCTCTCTTCTGGGATAAATTTTTATTATACTGCTCAGAACCGATATTATCAGTATAGCCTTGAATTTCAACTTTCATAGAAGGGTTTTTCAACAATGTTTTCGCAGCATCGTAAAGAATCGGGTATGATTCGCCGGTAAGTTTTGAGCTGTTGAAATCGAAATTTACTCCGACAAGCACCCATTTTTCGGCTGCTAAACCTGTTGGCTTTTCAACAACAACCTCTTTTGTAATTTCTTTTGGTATATGTTTAACTATCATACCTTCTATTTTATCATAATCGGTCATGTCTTTATATTCTTGAGTAATGCCGGAATATAATTGACACAATCTTGAAGGTGCGCCTTGGTCAAACATATATTGCATACCCAAACTTAAAGCGATGTATGAATCCTTACCGCTAACTTCGCCCGCACCTAAAGCTCCATCCAAATCAGAATTTCCGGTAATCCTGTAACTAAATTCCGCTACAAATTTCCATGCATCACTTACAGAAAATTCTAATCCGGCACCGGCGCCAAATTGTATAACTATTCCATTTGCATCGAGGGTTTTAGTAAGATAATTAGTTAACATTCTATAATTTGCCCCAACTCCTCCAAATATATATGGAGATATTGGTTCACAAGGAACAAGATAAAATAGGAAATCTAAATCACCGGTAATTGCATTTGTTTTTTCAGTTTGAACAAAATTATTAACGTCAACATATTCACTCTCAAGATGATTAAAAGCAGCAGTAAATCTTAAACCTAAATGTTCGGAAAAATTTCTTTGCAGATTTACGTAGCCGCCAAAATTCATATTTAACACCTTTGTGTTAATGCTGAAAAATCTAGGATACTTTGCACCAATCCCTAAATTCCAGCTGTTCTGAGGAAGTTGGGCTAAAATATTTTGTGAAGAAACAAAAATTAATGTTAGAATAAATATGTAAAATAATTTTTTCATATCACCTCCTAATGAGGATTTTAAAAGAATTTATTTTTTCATCAAATAAAAGTTTTTATCTTTACCACATAATTTTCGGGGTGTAGCGCAGCCCGGTTAGCGCGCTTCGTTCGGGACGAAGAGGTCGGGAGTTCGAATCTCCCCACCCCGACAAAATTATGATTTAAAAATTATAGTAAACCGATCCTTGATTATGCCCAGTCCAAACCCATTCTCTCTTCGTTATTTGCCATGAGTTTGTAACGCCGGTTACTGATATTTTCCACCTTGCGTTTTCTATTGAAACATTTACAGTAGTTGTAGAAGTACTTGACACAGTTACTCTTACGCTCCAACTTCCGGAAACACCCGGATAATCAACATTACCGGCACCTGTAGTTTGATCTGCCGCTTTTGGCGGAATACCTGGCCATGGTACGCTAAAGGAAACAGGAAATGTTGTAGTAGCAGAAATTCCGGTAAATCCTTCAAATGCATCAACACCAAATCTTTGTTTAAAAGTATTGGCTATCCAGGAATCGCTAGGCAAATTAAGATTTCCTTTTTTGGTTTTAGTAACGGTCCATACTTTCGAGCCGGTTAAATCAGTAATATTTAATGTGCCGGAGCTAAAGGTGTATTGTCTATCTTCTAAAATCTTATTCAACTTTACCTCGAAAGATTTATTATCGTATGGTAAAATTGATCCTGTTGCTGTTCCAGAAACTACAGTGTTATCTACCAATGAGTATTGTGAAGTTTTTGTGATGTTAACATTTGCAAGTAAAAGAGTATTATCAACTACAGCATTTAGAGTAGTTGCAGTCCAAACATTGTTGACTAATTCTTGAATTGGAATCTGCTCTCCAGCATTAAATTCAAATGGTAATGGAAAAGTTAACCTAACAGGTTGTGCAAAAGTAATTCCAACAGGTTGTAATGTTGCAACACCAACTTGAGTGCTTGCGGCAGCATTTGTTGGCGGCGGAACATTATTTACAGCAACTTGTGCTACTGAGACTGTTGTATTTGTTGTAACAGCATTAGGTGGAAAAGTAAGAGCAACATTTTGACCCGAAACCGATTCATTACTTGGAACAGTGGCGGTACCTCCGGTAGGAGTTAGATTAACTGTTGTAGTCTGGATTTTATCAATCGGAATTCTAACGATTTCTGCGGCTTTGTTTGTCAAATCAATATTTGCATAGACAAATGAAAATCCATAGCCAGAAGCCGTTGCAGTAACTTTAAGAACTGCTTGGTTTAAAGTTGTAATATCATAAGAGAAAGCACCGGCTGCATCAGTTGCTACAGAAGCAACGGAACTTCCATCTTGTTTTAGAATTTGAACTGCTGCACCGGAGATTGCACCATTCGTTTTGGAATCAAATACATTTCCTTTTAAAACAAGTGGTTGAGCAGGTGGAGCTGGTGGATTTGGTGTTGGGAGCTGCGGTCCAACTCTAGATGATTCACAGCTTGAAAATATGAATCCAGCAATAAGGAAAGTGATTATTGCAAGAACTTGAAAGAAGGTTTTCTTTTTATTATTCATACGCACCTCAAATGTATTCTTTCATTTATTTAATAATAAAATTATTTCTAATGAATTCCGGATTTAACTTTTTAATAAAACTATTTATTCTGTTACCTGTATTGTATCTAAGCCCAATAAGATCCGCAGAATTACTTCTAACAAGATAACTAAAGCCAAAATTTTCTTCCGTTCGAATTCGTATGAAATCTGGTTTCCAATACTTAGAGGGAAAGAGAGGTATTATAATATTAATTCCTCCATTACTAATTCCATTTGCTGATCGCAGTGCAAATAAACCAATTTCTATTTCACCAAATTCTCTATTAACATCAAAGCGAAAAGTGTAATCTTCCATAAGGAATTTACCTGCTGAAAAACCCAAAGTCAAATTATATTTTGGAATTTTAAAATCAAAATTAGCTGCACCGGTCCAAAGAAATTGGTCGGAATAATTAAATCTTTTTCCCACAAAATATGCAAATGCAGTTAAACCAAAATTTATTCCAAAATTTATATCGCCGTTAGCAAAATATTTTTTTGTTTCGAAATCAAAACCATATCTGTTATTAGAAAAATATCCGACTGAAGTTGAAACAAACCATGAGTTCGGTAAACGAAGAGTTTGATTTATTACTGCTAAACCTGTTCTTACAGAATCTTCCAATGGAAGTAAATCGTTGTGGATTGGAACAATTAATTCATAATTAAATAGCATCCCTTTCCATAAAGTAGTTTTAACGGAAGGAACAATATTCAACTGCCACATAACCGGATCGGTATAAACACCAAATTGTGCAGATATTGTTGGTTTGAATGCAAGGTCAAATCTTCCGCCGGATGAATTATACTCTGGTTTGTTTTTCACTTTCTCCCACTCTTCGTCAACATCAAAATTAATTTCCAGCTTATCAGCGAATTCTGTATCTGTAATTTGTCCGGAAAAATAATTGTAACAATCTTTTACTTTTACTTTGGTAGAAACAACCGGAATTTTTCTGTTTTGTGAAATTAGATTAATCAGCAGTTTTTGGCTAATTATTGGCGTAACAGTTTCTAAAACATCTTTTATTGCATCAACATTAAATCTGTAAAGCCGGTTTTCATATGCTAATACTAGCTCATCACCAAGATCAGCAACTCTTATATTCTCAAAACCTTTTTCTGATAAAACATTTACCAAATCGGTAGAAATATTTTTTGTCTGGGCAAATAAATTTGAGATTAACACAAATACTGAAATTAATGTAAAGGAAGTTCTATTGAATATTTTTTTTCTTTTCAACTTCATTTTTCAGGTATAATGAATAAAATAATTTTACAATTTTTTGAAATAAAAACTTAGTTCGTTAAGAAGCGTTCTCAATCCGAATAAAATATAGGAATTAAAATTTCTAATTCAAATTAACAGCAATACATTTTTAGTTGATGTGTTATTATTTATTTTTACAAAAACTATTTGAGATTACTATGCCAACTCAACACTCTTTTGATATCGTTTCAGAAATAAATTTTCAAGAAGTTGATAATGCAGTCAATCAAGCTATTAAAGAAATACACCAGCGATATGACTTGAAAGATTCTCACACTGAATTACTCTTAAGCAAAAAGGACAAACTAATTTCTATCAATACAAAAGATGATTACTCGCGCAAACAATCAATTGATATTCTTGAAACAAAATTCATTAAGCGAGGGATTTCAATTAAAGCATTAAAGTTCTCCGAGCCGGAACCTGCAGCAAACGGAAGGTTGAAACAAACAATCAACCTTCAAAGCGGTATATCAAAAGAAAATGCGAAATTAATTACTAAAATGATTAAGGAATGTAAACTAAAAGTTAATGCTCAAATTCAAGATGAACAAGTTAGAGTACAGGCACCAAAAATTGATGACCTTCAATCCATAATGAAACTTGTGAAAGAGTCGGATTTTGATTTTCCGGTTCAATTTACTAACTATAAATAATAATTTAGAATTGTAGAGACTTGATTTATCAAGTCTCAAGTTAACAATAAACATATTGGAGACTTCATGAATGACGTCTCTACAATAACCAATCATTTAAAACAAAAAAGGCTGCCATTTCCAAGCAGCCTTTTTTGTAAAACCCTTACAGAATTAATTGAAAAGATATCTCAATGATAATTGGATTCTGTATACGTCACCCGTTCCGGCATTATATTGGAAAGTCTTAGACATCAATTGACCGCTGATATTTCTCAGTCTATATTGAAGTCTTCCGGAAGCATCTGCTGAAGGATTTGTCAAAGGTGAATTTGAAACCATACTTTGTCCAACACCCCAATTCTTATTAATTAAATTACCGAAGTTTAGAATGTCGGCTCTGAACTGTAAAGTATTTCTCTTGCCCAAGAAATTTGCATAAAATTCTTGAACAAAACTTAAATCAACTCTTGAAACCATTGGAAGAGTTACACCATTACGTTCAGCGTATTCACCTCTATGAGAATTCAAATATTCATCTTGTTGAATGTAAGCATCCCAAGCTGCAGCTTGTTGTTCCGGAGTGAAAGTGTAAGTAACACCGGAAACTGTTGCAGTATATTGTTGGAAGTACATCTCAGATTTGTTTCTTGGTATATAAATTAGGTCGTTTCCTGTACTTGCATCACCGTTTGCATCACCGCTGAATATATAGCTAGATGTACCAGGTGTATAGTAATCCCAGAATAATGAAATTGTTGTAGAACCAAAATTGAAGTAATCAGCTCTGTAAGAAATTGATCCGAAGAATCTGTTACCAGGTGTGTAGTTTGATAAAGAAACGCCTGGATTATTTGGATCGTTTGACATTGCATTATTTGTCCATGAACCTCTTGCAATTGAACCTGGATCAATAGTGTTTCTTGCTTCGCCGTAGTAATAACCTAATTTCCAGAAGAAACCATTACTGAATGGTTTTTCAATTGTAGCTGCAAAGCTCCAGTTGTAACCAACATTCTGATTTTTCATAACAGTGTTATTTTGAACTGTTGAATTTATTCTGCTGCTTGTCCATCTCATACGTTGATCAACACCTTTGTAAGCCGATTGAGCAGCCGGCAAGTTTGCATCAATGTAATAAATTCCATTTACATCTTTGTTGTAAATGAAATCTGCAGATCCGATCAAACCTAATGGTAATTCTTGATCAACAGCAAAATTTGTTCTCCAAATTTGTGGAAACTTAAAGTTTGGATCTGTCAATGCTAATTCATAAGAAGAAGCAGGACCACCAGTAACAGTTGCTGGTTTGTATTTATCAATATTTGGATTAAATGGATATGCTTTTGTATTTGATACTTCAAGGAATCCGGTTAGAACACCAGTGTTACCTATCTGGTTTGAAATCCAGACATAAGCCGGACGAGCAGTGAAGATACCTGTTCCACCACGGATTTGAGTTGAACGATCACCATTTACATCCCAGTTGAAACCAAATCTTGGAGACCATAATAAATTAGTACCAGGTAATTTTCCTGTACTATATTGAATTGCCTCGCCATTCTCTTGACGGAATGTAAGTGCATCTGCTGCTGTATTTGTGAAAGCTGTTTCTCCAAAGATTGGTACGTCAACCCTCAAACCAAAAGTTAATTTTAAATCTTTTGAATATTGCCATTCATCCTGAGCATAAACACCGGTATAATAAACATCCAATGGCTGAATTGGTTTTAATTGACCTGGAATATTATTATAACGTACCTGGAAACGCGCTAATGTTACAGGAGAAGCAGTTCTATTTGGATTAGCAATGTAATCATTTGCATCAGTGTAGAAATCTGCTAACGAATTATAAACGTAAACACTTTGTGAACCCGGGAAGAAAACGTTTTCTGAATGATACTTTTCAAAACTTACACCAAAAGTTAAGTTATGATCTTTAGTGAAAATGCTGAAGTTATCAATGAACTGTAAACTGTTATAACGAAGTTCATTGTTAGGTGTAAATAGTTCATAACCAAATGATGTATAAACAGAACCGCCGCTTAAAATATCAACAAATGGAAACATCGTACCGGGTGCACCACGGCTCTCATCATTTGTTGTATAACCAACAATCATATTGTTAGTCATATTTGAACTTAAGATTGAGTTCCATTCAGCAACTACAGATTTAATATTTTCCATAATTGAATAGTTAGAATTAGCAAAGTTCAATCCGGTTGAACTTGTTCTTCTGCTTCCAAATCCTAATGATGAAGAATTAGATAAAAGAACCGGAGTTTCAGAATCTAATTGAGTATAACGAACACTAATTTTATTCTTATCATTTAAGTTGAAATCTAACTTTGCTAAAAATCTTGTTGATGGTGTTTCAAAATCATAACCTTGATATGGACCAGTTGCATAATTAAATTTTGATTGTAAGAATGCACTTAAAGCATCAAGATCAGATGCAAGAACTCTTGTTACACTTCCTGCAACTGTTTCTCCACCAAGGTTTGCCCTCCAGGTTGTACCTGGTGCAGTGTTTTTATCTTTTTCATAACTTGCAAAGAAGAATAATTTATTAGGAATAATCGGACCGCTTAAACGAGCTCCTAACAAATTATACTTAAATGTACCGATTGTTACATCGTTAGCTTTTGCTTTAGTTCCGACCATGCTATTATCACGCCAATCATAATACGCAGAGCCAGAAAATTCGTTTGTACCGCTTTTTGTTACAACGTTGAGACCAGCGCCAATAAAATTACCCTGACGAACATCGTATGGTGCAATATTAACTTGAACTTGTTCAACTGCATCTAAAGAAATTGGTGCAACGCCGGTTCTATCTCCAGGCTGGCCTGCAAGACCAAATGAATTATTAAAATATGAACCGTCAATAGTCATATTATTTAGTCTGTTATCAACACCTGCAAAAGAATAGTTACCGCCGTATTGCGGAGTTAATTTAGCTACGTCTTCAATTCTTCTATTAATAGTAGGAAGTAATTCAACTTGTTCTTTAGAAACAGCAGTAGCAGCACCGGTTCTTCCGGCACTCATTATAGAGCCTTTTTCAGCAGTAACTGTTACGCCTTTAAGTTCAATTGCCTGTTCTGGCATTTTAAAATCAATCTTCAAATTTTGACCTAAGGAAAGATTGAATCCTTCTTCAACTTGTGTTGCATAACCTACCATAGAAACTGTTACCTTGTATGGACCGCCTACTCTTAAACCGAATAAGTTGAACTTACCGTCGTTTCGAGAGGTAGTACCATATTGTGTTCCGGAAGGTACATGCACTGCAATTACGTTAACTCCAGGTAATGCACTTCCGTTTTGATCTACAACTGTTCCGTTAACAGCAGATGTTGTAACCTGTGCGTACATTAACTGTGAGCTAAACAAAACTACAGTAAACAAGAATAAAGAAATCAATTGTTTAACTTTTCTCATACATTACTCCTAATTAGGTTTGTAAATTATTAATTAGATTTAAATTTCTGTGTGAAATGATTTTTTTTTAAAAGACATATTTTTTGTGCAAGTATTTAGTTTCATTTTCAATTTTCTAAACAGAAAATCCTACTAAAACTTAATAGTTTATTATATTATTAAAATAGAGATAAATTTTTGCACTTGGAAGATATAAAAATTCAGATAATGTCAAAAGCAGAAAAAAATTAATTTCTTTTGACATTTAGTTTAAATTGTTAATTATAATTCTATAAGCTATCTTCCCACACAATTTTGGGATGTCAATTTATCCGATGCATAATTCTTAGGACCAAATTCAAGGAATTCAGAATGAAAAGATTAATACTTCTATTATATTTTATTTTGTTAAATGTATTATTTGCCGGTGCTAAGCCTTATGTGTTATTAGTTTCTTTTGATGCGTTCCGCTGGGATTATTTAAACCGCGGCTTAACTCCAAATTTAGATAAAGTAAAAACAAACGGAGTTTCTGCACTTTCACTGCGGCCGTCTTTTCCATCCAAGACTTTTCCAAATCATCTATCTATAATAACAGGTATGTACCCCGAACATCATGGAATAATTGCAAATAATTTTGAAGATCCGTTTAAGAAAAGTTACTACAGAATGAGTGATACAATTTCGGTAAGAGATGCAAAATGGTATTCAGGTGAAGCTTTTTGGGAAACTGCTGAGCGTCAGGGAATTACTACTGCAAGTTATTTTTGGCCTGGGTCTGAAGTTCTTCTAAATTACAGAAGACCAACTTACTTTCAAACTTATGAACACAACCGTCCATACGAACTTAGAATTAATGGAGTTATGAATTGGCTTAAACTTCCATCTGAAAAAAGACCGCACTTTATTACCTTATATTTTCATGAAACAGATTCACAAGCGCATGAGTTTGGCCCGGATTCACCCGAAACAACTCAATCTATAAAAGTTATTGATAATCTTGCAGGCCAAATTTTTAAAATGCTTGAAGAAATAAAAATGGTTGATAGTGTTAATGTAATTTTTGTGTCAGATCATGGCATGACGGAAATTTCTAAAGACAGAAGTATCAACATTGAAAAAATTGTTTCATCTCCAAATTGCAAATTTGTTGATTCGGGTCCGATGATGTTTGTTGAACCTGAAACCGATAAATTAACCGATGTTTACAATCAATTGAAAAAAAATGAAAATCATTTCAAAGTTTATTTAAGAAATGAAGTTCCTGCTTTCTATTATTACAATGATAATCCGCTAATTGGTTCAATAGTTCTTATTGCCGATTTAGGCTGGTCGCTTGTATCAAACAGAACCGGTGAAAGAATGAGCAAAGGAAATCATGGTTATGATAACAACCAGCTTGATATGCACGGAATATTTTTAGCAACCGGACCGAACTTCAAAAAAAATTATCATACCGGTACTTTATGGAATGTTGATATCTACCCACTGCTCTGCAAACTTTTCAATATTTATCCCAAAACAAATATTGACGGAAGTATTAACCGGATAGAGTTCATTCTCAATCAATAGCAAACAATGGATAATAACCTTCTTAAAATAAATTACGAAAAATATTCTCTTTCAAACGGACTGCAGGTAATTTTGTACCAGGATAAATCAGTTCCCGTAGTTGCATTAAATATTTGGTACAAAGTTGGTTCTGCAAATGAAAGAAAAGGCAAAACCGGTTTTGCACATTTGTTTGAACACATGATGTTTCAAGGTTCGCAGAATATTCCGAAGGAAGGGCATTTTAAGTACATCGAAGAAGCCGGCGGATATTTAAATGGCTCAACCAGTATTGATAGAACAAATTATTATGAAACCGTTCCCGCAAATTACTTAGAATTAGTTTTATGGCTGGAATCCGATAGAATGGGATTTATGCTGCCGGGATTAAATCAAGAAAAGTTGAATAATCAAAAAGATGTTGTAATGAATGAACGACACCAGCGTTATGATAATCAACCGTATGGATTAGCCTGGGAAAAATTATTTTCAAATTTATTTTCTGAAGATCATCCTTATTCATGGCCAACCATCGGTTGGATGAAAGATATCGAACATTTTGAATTGGATGATGTCAAAAAATTTTTTGAGGCTTATTATTCGCCAAACAATTCCTCACTTGTCCTGGGCGGAAATTTTGAATTTGATAATGCAAAAAATTTAATTAAAAAATATTTTGAAGAAATTCCTTCCGGCAATCATATTCCATCTCTAACATCTTCACATCAAAAAGTTAATGAATCAAAAAAAATTATTTATGAAGATAACGTTCAGCTTGCAAGAATTTATCTCGGCTGGATTTCTGAAAAAGCATTCGACAAATATGATGCGGCATTAGATATCCTTTCATATGTTTTAACATCATCAAAAAATTCAAGATTATATAAATCGCTCGTTTTTGAAAAACAAATTTGCCAGGATGTAATGTCATTTCAGTATTCTGCAAAACTTGCCGGATCGTTTTTAATTACTTCAACTGCAAAGCCCGGGGTTTCTCTTGAAGCAATTAAAGAAGAAATATTAAAGCAAATCAATAAATTGATATTAAATGGAATTGCAGATGATGAATTACTTCGGGCAAAGAACAGTATTAAATCTTCATTTATTTTTTCTTTGCAAAAAATTGAACTCGTTACAGATCATATAAATCATTATAACTATTTCTTAAATGAACCGGATTCTTTTATTGCCGATCTAAATCGTTACGAAAAAGTTACATGCACCGATGTTGCTGAAGCTGCAAAATTATTTTTAATGAATTCATTTGTTGAATTAAACGTAATTCCAAAATCCAAATAAATTATGTTAGATAGATCAAAACCGCCGGCTGAACAAAAGAAATTTGCATTTAATGTTCCTATTCATAAAAACTTTTTTCTTGAAAATGGAATTGAAGTTAATTTTGTACAGAAGGATAAACTTCCGCTCATTTATGCTGAGATAATTATTTTTAACGGTGCAAAATTAGATCCGGATAACAAACACGGACTCTGCAATTTAACTGCAAAACTTATTGATGAAGGCGCTGCTGAATATAACTCGCTTCAACTGAATGATGAATTTGAAAAACTTGGTATTTCATTTTCTGTTTCTTCTGACCACGATATCACAACTCTTTCCGTTCTTTCTTTGAAAGAACATTTTGAACGTGCTGTTGAACTGCTGTTTAAAATAATTACTGCGCCAAGATTTGCAGTAGAAGATTTTGAAAGAGAAAAGAAAAAAGTATTAAGCACCATTTTACAATTGAAAGAAGAACCTTCTTACATCGCTAATTCTGTTTTTAACCGCTGTTTATTTGGTAATTCTCTTTACGCAATGCCGGAAATTGGTTTTGAATATTCTGTAATTGAAATTACTAACAGCGACATAATAAATTTTTATGAAAAGAACTTTTCGCCAGCCAAAGCAAAGATAATTATTGTTGGAAACATCACCGAAAAAGAATCCGAGAATATTTTTAATAAATATTTTGCCAAATGGAATATTCTTTCTCAAGAAACTCCGGAATTTATAATTCCGCATAGACAGAAGAGCTGCATATATTTTGTTCACAAAAAAGATTCTACTCAAAGTGAAATTAGAATAGGGCACATTTCTAAAAAAGGAAATTCAGCGGATTATATTCCGTCAAAAATTATGAATTCAATCCTTGGCGGACAATTTTCAAGCAGAATAAATCTTAACTTAAGAGAGAAAAAAGGTTTTACTTACGGCGCCGGGTCATCGTTTCACTACTATAAAGAAGCCGGAGTTTTTGAAGTCTCAACTGCTGTTAAATCCGAAAATACAGGCGAGGCTGTAGCAGATATTATTGCCGACCTGAATGGAATTAGAAAAAATATAAGTAAAGAAGAAATTGAGTTTGCAAAATCATTTCTAATTAAAAAACATCCATCACGTTTTGAAACATACATTCAAGTTGCAAAAAATATTGAAACATTGATTTTGCTTTCGCTTCCCTCTGATGAATTAGTTAATTATCCCGGCAAAGTTGAAAATACAACCGACGAAGATGTTCAACTTGCTGCAGTTAATAATATCCTTCCGGATGAATCGTGTATTGTAGTTGTTGGTGATAAAGAAAAAATTTATGATCAATTAAAATTAGTAAATGGAAAAGAGCCGGTTGAGTTGAATATTTACGGCGAAAGGTTAAAATAAATTTTTACCTGAACGAAACAAATTTTATCTGCTTTGAAACCGAAATAATTTTATTGCCCCTCTTTCGCAAATCAGCAATTTTTTTTTCTATTCTATTAAAATCATCAAAAGTTATGAAAAAGATTTTATTACTTGTAGTATTAGTATCGCCGCTTAGCTTTTCAAAATTACGGTGTAGTTCTGTGCTGTCCTTTCCGGCTATTTGTAAAAATTTAGATTTCGGGTATAAGTTTATCTGCAAATCTTTAAATTTATTTTTTACGTAATTAAATATTTTTGATTTATAAATCACCGAGTTCTCATCAACAATATATGCTTTAGCATCTTTGAACGCAGAAGAAATATTTCCCGCTGCTTGATTAAGAATTTCTTGTGTAAACTCCGGTTTCAATTTCATTTTAGATTCTTGTATGTCGTCATTCAGCATAATCACATATTCTTTCGAATAATCTTTTAACGAATCGGCTTTAAAAATAACTTCTTTGCCGGGAATTACTATGCATGATAATGGGTAAGGTATTTTTAAGAAATCACTGAAATCTTTATCACCAAGGTTAAACGCATCATTAATAATGAACGATAAATTATTTTTTCTTTGTACAATACTTTTATCCGGAATTAAAGTTGCTTTAAGTTTCAAAACTTCGTTTGTATAAATTCTCATTTCGGTTTTACCAAAAAACTTTTTCTCGTTGGCAACAAACCCGGTAATATCTTTTTCGAACTTGCTGTTAATTTCTTTTATTATTAACGGAACTGGAACATCAAATGGTACTTTAACTTCATATTCAATTTTAACGGAATCATACAGATCCGATTTTGATTTTTTACGCTTCACCCATTTTGGTTCAATTCCATATTCTTCCAATATTGTAAAAAAATCAATTTCAATTTTTGAAGATGTAAGTTCGCTTACCGGATTTACTTTTTTCGGTTTATTAATTCGATCAACTGCAACATTTAAAACAAGCAGAATTACAGCCGCCGTAAAAAGAATGCTAATGAGTTTTTGTTTTTGAATTGTCACTAAATACCCGGCAGAAGAAAAAGGTGCATAAAAAATTTCTATAAATTTTTAAAAACTGGTTTTCGTTTTTCAAGAAATGCAGAGGTTCCCTCTTTAAAATCTTGGGTGCCGCAACAATCACCAAAGAGCCGGGCTTCAAATTTTAATCCCTCTGTTTCCGATTGTTCATTGCAAGAAAGAATTGCACTTAACGCAAGATGAATTGCTTTTTGTCCTTTTGAAGAAATTTTTTCTGCTAACTCAATTGCTTTGCTCAATAATTCTTCCTGATTAAAAATTTTATTAACTAAACCAATTCTTAGTGCTTCATTTGCATCAATTAAATCTGAAGATAAAATCATTTCTGCAGCACGTCCGGAATTTATTAATCTTGTCAATCTTTGCGTGCCGCCATAACCTGGAATAATTCCAAGATTAACTTCCGGTTGTCCGAATTTTGCTTTATCACTTGCCAAACGAATATGACAAGCCAAAGCTAATTCACATCCGCCGCCTAATGCAAATCCATTTACTGCTGCAATAACCGGTTTGCCAAGATTTTCAATCGAGCTAAAAACAGATTGACCAAATTCGGAAAATTGTTTTCCGGTAAATGCATCAAGTTTATTTAGTTCCGAAATATCTGCACCGGCAACAAATGCTTTTTCTCCGGCGCCTGTTATTATAACAACATAAATTTCATTTTCATTTCGTATTTGTTCAAAACAATTTTTTAAATCTATTAATGTTGCATCGTTCAAAGCATTAAGTTTATCTGGCCGGTTAATTGTTACAATTGCTGTATGATTTTTTTTCTCAAATAAAATATTTTGGTATTCCATATTTTCTCCGATAGTTAAATACAGATTTACAAATTAACATAGATAGGAATTGTTGCACGTAAATTAAAAGAAATATATTGATTGCCGGGTAAATAGTTATAATAAGTAATAACATCCAGAATAAACATCGAAAACCCCGCACCAATATGAAAACCAAATTTGTGACTATCTTCAATAAAATTTTGTTTACCGCTATTAGTCTTAAACTGATGGAGTTTTTCAAAAAACGAATACTCCGCACCAATGTCAATTATCGGCATAAGTAAAACTATATTTTCTAAAATTGGTTTGAAGTAGTACCTAATTCCTGATTTAAATATCAATACATTGCTTGAAAGCGAAGAATAATCGGTTTGTTTGTATAAACTTTGTTTTCCGGGAAAATGCATGTAGCCAATTGTTGCATATAAAAAAAAGGGTATGAACTCGTCGTCTGTATAAGAGAAAACAGCGTTAGCTCCGATTCCAATATTTTGTTCATCGGAAAATTCACCTAATGGAAATCTTGGCCCGACTTCAATTCCCATAAACAATCCTTTTGCTTCACCGAATTTAAATTGTGCGGTAACAATGGTTGAAAAAAATATTATTAGAAGGAAAAATTTTTTCATTGTTCGCACTCTTATTTCAAAAATATTTTTGTTCCTATGCCAAAATCAAAAACCAGAGAACCGCCGCTCAAACCCGTCATAAAAATAAAATAGATTCCTATTAATCCCAATAGAATAAAAATATATCTGAATTTTCCATCAAATTTTTTTTTGATGACAACGAATGTTCTTAAACTCAATAATGCAAAAAAATACCAGAGTGTTAAAGTTGCAAAAAGTTCATGCTTTTCAATTTCTGTTTGCAAAATATTTTGCTTTAACCCAATAACTTGTTTCGCAGATTCATATGCTTGATTACCGGTAAATACAGCAGCCGTAGAAATCACAACTCCAAGAAATAAAATTAAGTGCGAGCTTTTGCTTAAAAAATCTTTTTTTAGAATTATGCCGAACAACTCAAAGAAAAAATAAATTGCAAAAAATGCAATTGGAAAATGAACAATTAGAGGATGAAGTTGTGCAAAAAATTCCATAATGATTTGGTTAAAATATTTCTTTGATAAAAGTTTTAATAATATTTTAATTTATGCAGATTATATTAATACTAATTAAATCATCAATATTTTTTAGTCGCCTTTCCTTTCGGAAAGGATTGGGATGGGCAATTATCCACATAGAACACTGCCGCCATTAACATTTAAAATTTCTCCGTTTATGTGCCGCGCAAATTCAGATGCAAGAAATAAAATTGGTCCGGCAATATCTTCTGCTGTTGCAATTCTTCCGACTGGAATTCCTTTACGGACACTTTCTTTATATTCTTTATCGGCAAAAACGCTATTACACATTTCCGTATCAACCCAGCCTGGTGCAACAGAATTGACAGTAATATTAGAATCGGCTAATTCAACTGCAAGTGATTTTGTAAACGAAATCATTCCTCCTTTAGAAGCTGCATAATGAGAATGAAATGCTTCTCCTCTCTGCCCGGCAGTTGAAGAAACCAAAATTATTCTGCCAAAATTATTTTGCTTCATAAACGGCGCAACTGCTTTACAAAAAATAAAAGTTGATGTAAGATTTATTCTAATCATTTCATTCCAATTTTCTAAATTCATTTTCTCCAAAGCACCATCGTTCCATATTCCCGCATTATGTACCAGTACATCAATCTTTCCAAAATCATTTACAACTTGAGTGACAGTCTCAACAATTTCATTCTCTGATTCCATATCAGTTTTGTAGGACTTTACATTTTCGGGGAATTCTTTTTCTAGTTTTTCAGCCTGACCTTTAGTGGATTTATAAGTAAAAGCAACTTTAGAATTAGCTTCAGCAAATAATTTTACACATGCTTTTCCAATTCCACGAGAACCGCCGGTAATTAGTGTTACTTTATTATTAAGATCAATCATTCAATACCTCACTTTGAATAAAAATAATCCTTTTGCCGGAACAGATTGTTCTGCTTCTTCCCTATTTTTCTTTTCAAAAATTTCTATAAAATCTTTTTCATCAAACTTCTTTTCACCTGCATATAAAAGCGTTCCAATTATTGTTCTTACCATTCCATGAAGAAATCTATCGGCTGTAATATAAAAAATGGAAATTAATTTTCTTTTACTCCAACAAATTTCCGATATATTGCAGTTCTTGTCATCGACTTCAGTATTCTTTTTAGAAAACGAAGTAAAATCTTTTTTACCAATAAGAACTTTTGAAATATTATTCAAATAATTGAAATCATAATTTACAATTTGAGAAAATTGATACGAATAATTTTTATAGAATGGTGATTTTTTATGGCTGAATAAATAAATGTACGTTCTCGATTTTGCATCGAACCGCGCATGAAATGACTCATCCACTTTTTTCATTTCCAATATCGAAATATCATTTGGCAAAACTGAATTGAGCTGAAATTGAAATTTATATATATCCAGCTCTAACTCAGTTTTAAAATTTGCAACTTGTCCAAATGCATGCACACCGGAATCTGTTCTTCCGGAACCAATAAGGTTTACTTTCTCTTTTAAAATTACATTTACTGCATCTACAATCTTTTGTTGAATCGTAATAGCGTTTTCCTGAATCTGCCAACCGGCATAGTTTGTTCCATCATACTGAATCTTCAGTAAATAATTATTCATAACTCTATTAATATTTCTCTTTGTATTTAAAAATAAACATTGTTTTTCGTTTTAAAAAAAATTAGATTACAAGAGAAACAAAGAAATTATTGCATTCCTTTTCCAGGGCATAGTTTTTCATTAAAGCTATAATATTAAATAAAAAAAAGAGATTACCGTCCATTATCATTGGGCGAATAAAATATTTTAAATGGTTGTCGTTTCAACCTTATTAAATAACTATATCAACTCATTAAACTGTGAGGAGTGTATGAGAAAACAATTACGGCTCTCTCTTCTGTTTCTAATGGTAATGCCTGCTTTGATACTTGGGCAAAATACCTTTAAAGTGAAGGGAAAAGTTACCGACTCAAAGACCAAGGAACCTTTGATCGGTGCTTCTGTAGTTCTAAAAATTTTTAATGTAGGTGCTGCAACTGATTTCGAAGGAAATTTTTCTTTCGAAGTTCCTACTGTTTTAGCCAAAGGCCAAACTAGTGATCTTGTTGCTAGCTTTGTTAATTATAAAAAACAAACAACAAGTGTTACAGTAAATGGTTCTGATATTACATTCAATTTCAATCTTGAAGAAGACATTCTTCAGATGCAAACTGTTGTTGTAACCGGAACCGGTACTATGGTCGAAAGACAAAAACTCGGTAATACAATCGGACATGTATCGGCAGCACAAGTCGATAACAGCAAGGCACTTGATGTTATTTCAGCAATACAGGGTAAGGTTGCAAATGTTGAAATTACTCAAACAAGCGGCGAACCCGGTGCTTCAACATATTTAAGAATTAGAGGTGCGCATTCAATTACAGGCGGTACTCAACCACTAATTGTTGTTGACGGCTCACCAATTAACAACCAGGAAATTGGCGCTGGGGCTGTTGGCGGTGTAACCCAGCAGAACCGTGCAACTGATATCAATCCAAAGGACATTGAATCAATAAGCATTTTGAAAGGTGCTTCTGCCGCTGCTCTTTATGGATCAAGGGCGCTTAATGGAGTTGTTTTAATAACCACAAAAAGCGGTAAAGCAGGTAAAGCAAAAGTATCGTATGATCTATCTTATACTTTTGATAACATCACTGCGGTTCAGCCTCTTCAACAATATTATGGACAAGGCAGTGCGGGTGTTGCCAGCAAAACTTCTTCAGCAACTTGGGGCCCCGCAATAGCTGCTGGTACTCCAACTTTTAATCACGAAAAAGATATGTTTCAAACGGGACATACTGCTGATAACAATGTGTCCATTTCCGGCGGCAATGAAAGAACCACATATTATTTTTCAGCCGGAAGAACAAACATTCAAGGAACAATTATTGGAAAATCAAGCTATCAACGAAATGCATTACGCTTAAAAGCCTCACAATTGATTAATGACGAAATAAAAATAACCGGCAATATACAATTCAATGATGTTTCCGGTGATCGTATACAACGAGGTTCTAACGTTAGCGGTTTATTATTGGGTGCTTGGCGAACTCCTCCGGATTTTGATAATTCAGTTTACATAGATCCGGTTACAGGATTTCACAGATCATACCGCGTTCAAAATCCAACTACTTTAAAATCTTCTCGTGGTTATGATAATCCTTTCTTCATCGTGAATGAACATGTAAACAACACTCAAGTTGGCAGAATGTTTGGGAACTTGAAATTCGAATATGATCCATATGACTGGTTAAACATCAGTTATATTTTAGGTCACGACTATACTAATGATGAAAGAAGGACAGTTCTTCCCCCAAGTACTTCTTCACAACCTGATGGTGTAGTTACAAGAGAAAAATTCAACACTCAGGAAACTGACGGAAATCTAACTGTAAGTGCAAAAAATAAATTTGATTTTTGGGATATGACTGCAACATTAATTTTGGGTCAAAACTTAAATCAAAGAAAATATAATCAGTTTACCGTTACCGGAACCAATATGGCTGTATATGGATTCAATCAACTAGACAACACTGCTTCATATACTCCAGATGAATATGAGTCAACTGTTAGAAGTGAAAATTATTGGGGTAATATTACCCTGGAATTATTCAATCAGTTATTTGTAACAGCAGGACTTCGAAATGATGGTTCATCAACATTTGGAGAAAGTCAAAAACGTCACTGGTATCCAAAGTTCAGCGGTGCATGGGAATTTTCGAAATTAGATTTCTTTAAAGATTATTCCTCTTGGTTTAACTTTGGTAAGCTTCGTGCTTCATACGGAGAGGCTGGTCAAGAACCCGGAGTATATTCTACTCTTACTGCTTTCGGCTCAAGTTCAGGTGCTTTTGGTGATGGCTGGGGTTTAAGCTTTACATCTAATGCTTATGCATATGGAGGTTTTTATACAAGCGGTGGTAAAGGTCAGAAAAATATTCTACCCCAAAGAACAAAAGAATTTGAAATGGGTTTAGACTTAGGTTTCTTAAATGAACGACTTGGTTTAGAATTTACATATTATAATTCTAAAACTGTCGATGCTATTTTCTCATTACCGCTGCCTCCTTCAACAGGATATACATCACAGGTTCAGAACGCCGGTGTAATTAATAACAAAGGTTTGGAATTAAGTATAACAGCCCAACCGTTAAATCTTCCTGAATTTAAATGGGATCTTGGATTTATCTATGCTTCAAATAAAAATGAAGTATTAGATCTTTCAGGTGCTGAGTATGTTGGATTAGGAGGATTTACAAGTGCTAATGGTGCTGCTTATATGGGTTATCCTTTACCGGTAATTAGAGGTTATGATTATGTCAAATTCGGAAGAGGAATAATTTATAATAATGAAGACATCGATAAAAAATATTCAGGTTGGAGTCCGGGTGATTTGTTTATCGCTACAACCGGTTATCCAGTACAAGATCCTCAAATAAGAATTATAGGCGATCCAAATCCAAAATGGACCGGTAGTGTTAGAAGTACTTTCACACTATTTGGTGAAGTTGAAATTTCTGCTTTGATTGATATTAAGCAAGGTGGAGATGTTTGGAATGGAACGTTAGGAGCCTTAACTTATTTTGGAACTTCTATGGAATCAGCTGACCGCGGTGCAATGGTTACATTTACAGGTTATGGCCCGGGAGCTGGTAAATCTGTTGCTAAAGACCAAGCATATTATCAAGGTGTAGGCAGCAGTTTTGTCGGACCATCAGTTGCAAATATGGAAGATGGAAGTTATGTAAAACTTCGCGAAATTTCCGTCGCTTACACTTTAAGAAATGATTTTATTAAACAGTGGACAGGAATTAGTAGTATTGATCTTCGTTTGAGTGCTCGTAATTTAAAGACCTGGACGAACTATAAAGGTATTGATCCTGAAACTAATCTTACCGGAGGAACTAATTTACGTGGTTTGGATTATTTCAATAATCCACAAACACGTTCTATTATTCTTTCGTTACGATTTAATTATTAAGGAGGACAAAATGAAGACAATAACTAAAACCAATAAATTTTTATTTACATTAATTATTGCATCACTAACATTTTTTATTAGCTGCAGCGATTTTTTAAATGATCCTAATGCAGTTAATGATCCAAATAGAGCTACATCAGTTAGTGAAGATTTACTTTTTAACTCAATTCAAGTAAACCAATTCTTCCGTTATGAAGGACATATCGCTCAAACAACAGCAGTATGGATGCAGCAGATGGGCGGTGTTGACCGTCAGTCATTAGGTCTTGCTCAATACATTTTTACCGAGAACGAGTGGACTGGTGAAATGAATGGCATGTATACGGGAGGAGGGTTAATCGACATTCGTAGAGTTATTGCAGCCGCAGATGCAAAAGGATGGAAAGTTTATGCTTCTATTGCCAGATTCTGGGAAGCTTTTGTTATGGGAATGGGTGCAAGTTTATGGGGTGATCTTCCTTACTCAGAAGCTGTATCAGATGTTAAAACTCCTAAACTTGATTCTCAGAAAAGTATTTATGATGCTTGCCAAGCTTTGTTAGATAAAGCAATAACAGACCTAACAACTGGCGGCGGCTATTCTCCGCCAAACGACTGGGTTTATAGTGCAAACAAAACAAAATGGATTGAAGCTTGTTGGTCTCTAAAGGCAAGATTATATATGCACTGGGCAGAAGTTGATGGAACTAATTATACAAATGCTCTTAACGCAATTCAGAAAGGCATCTCGTCAATTGCAAACGATTTCAAATCTAAGCATACTACTACAGAAGCTGAATCAAATGCAATTTACCAATTCTGGAGAAGCCGGGATTCTTACATTCGTTCGGGCAAGTATTTAGTTGATTTATTAAAAACTAGAAATGACGGACGTTTGTCAAAATATTTTGCTCTTGATAAAAATGGCCAATACACAGGTGCACCGGCAGGAGTTGCTCTAACAGATGCATCTAATTTAAGTACAACAATGTTAGCAAAAGATCTTTCTTTTGATTTCATGACATTTACAGAAGCAAATTTAATTTGGGCGGAATGTGCATTCAAAGCTGGCGATGCAACAACCGCTTTAGCAAAATTAAATGCGGCTCGCAGAGCACAAGAAACTAAATGGGGATTAACAGCTAATTCACTTGGTGTTGCA
>Ga0233422_10000293_pt1 | contig 25707 bp, 28 predicted proteins | sample Watercolumn_Mata_2_FD_182724 | JGI IMG/M metagenome (GOLD analysis project Ga0233422, IMG submission 182724) | Freshwater microbial communities from Lake Matano, South Sulawesi, Indonesia - Watercolumn_Matano_2014_110_MG | ecosystem: Environmental > Aquatic > Freshwater > Lake | place...
ACGTTACATTTTAAAACAAAAAGGAAAAAAGATTCGCCCTATTCTTGTTTTACTTTCAAGTAAACTATGCGGAGGAATAACAGATAGAAGTTATCGCGGGGCAACATTGGTAGAGCTGCTTCATACTGCAACTTTAGTTCATGATGATGTAGTTGATAATGCCGAAACCAGAAGAGGTTTTCCTTCTATAAACTTTGTCTGGAAAAATAAAATTGCTGTTTTAATGGGTGATTATCTTTTAGCGCGAGGATTAATTTTAGCTGTTGATGGAAATGATTTTGATTTCTTACGGGTCATTACTAACACTGTTAAAAGAATGTCTGAAGGAGAATTGCTTCAGATCAGTAAAACAAGAAAATTGGATATTGATGAAGAAACTTATTTCAGAATAATTTCGGATAAAACTGCTTCATTATTATCAACTTGCTGCGAAGTTGGTGCGCTTGCATCTACCAGTGATGAAAAGAAAATTAATGCTATGAAAGAATTTGGAGAAAATCTTGGAATTGCATTTCAAATTCGTGATGACATTTTAGATTTCATAGGCACGCAAAATGTTTTTGGCAAAGCGCTTGGTGCAGATATTAAAGAAAAGAAAATTACACTTCCACTTATTTATGCATTAAACAAATCTTCAAAGACTGATTCAAAAAAAATTATTTCTTTAATTAAAAAAGGGGCAAAGAAAAACGAAATACAGGAAATAATAAATTATGTTCATGAAAACGGCGGAATTAATTACGCTGAAAAAGTTGCATCGGATTATGCACAAAAAGCAATTGCTAATCTAAATATTTTTGAGTCTTCTGAAACTCATATTTCACTAAGTTCGCTTGTATCTTTTGTTGTAGAAAGAAAAATTTAATTCATCAATCAATTAAATAGTTGAGAGCAATATGAAAAAAATTTTATTTCTTTCCTTGTTTAGCATTATTCTTGTTTCTTGCATTGAGTATCAAGAAAAAATGAAATTAAATTTAGACGGCAGCGGTGAAATTACCTTTGCCTTCGGAATTAGTGAATCTATTTTTTCAATGGGAGGTGATAATGCGGGGCTAAAAGAATTCAATGAAGAAAAAATCGACCAGAATTATAAAGATAAGAAGGGAATTAAGTTAGTTTCTAAACGAACTTATACAGAAAGCGGTAATAGATGGATGGAAGCAAAAATTAGTTTTGATTCTATCAATGATTTGATCGCATCATCAACAGATACAACCCAGCAAGCAGCCATTGGAGATATTTCTTTAACTCAAGATTCAAACGGCAACATGGTTTTTACACGAAAAATTTCTAAAGAACAAAAGGAAACAGAACCTGATAGTTCTTCTCAAAAGGTTGGTGAAGGCATGATGTAAATGATGTTCGGAAAATATCAGTGGCATTATGAATTAACCCTCCCCGGCAAAATAGTTTCAACTAATGCTAACTCTGCAGATGTTGACTACTCTTCGAATACGGTCAAGTGGAATATTCCAATAGCTTCTTTAGCAAAGACACAAATAATGACCGTTACTTTTGAAAAATCGACCGCAACAAATTTGACAATAATCATTCTTGGAGTAATAATTGTAATAGTACTAGCAATTGTATTTTTCATTTCTATTTCTAAAAAGAAGAAATCAGAATAGGAGAGAGAAATCCATGTTTTTTTGGATTTTTCTTAACGTTTATTATCTTTGTTTCAAGTATTTACAATTTCAAAAAGTTACAAGAATCATTTACCGGCTTTAAGCTGAGAAAACAATTTCAATAGTTAATCCCTCAATATTATAGAGTAGATTTTTTCATTTACAGGTTAATAATGAAAAGAACAGTGCTTGATTATGCATTAAAGATACGATTACCTCTGACATTATTTGTAATTGCACTTTCGTTTGTATTAACATTTTACATTTCGCGTGCTGAAAGAGACAGCGTTGGGTATAAACCTGAACAGCCAATTAAATATTCTCATAAACTTCACGCAGGGCAAATGGCTATAGACTGCCAGTACTGTCATATCGGTGTTACAAAAGAAAGACAGGCAATAGTTCCATCAGTAAATATTTGTATGAACTGTCACTCGCTTGCAAGAAAAGATAAACCAGAAATTATTAAACTGACAAAATATTATAATGACGGTGTCCCGATTCCATGGAAACGTGTTCATAAAGTTCCGGAATATGCATACTTCAATCATAGTGTTCATGTTAATAAAGGTATTGATTGCGAAAGCTGCCATGGTAATGTAAAAGAGATGGAATTTATGGAACAAGTTAAACCGTTTACAATGACAGCTTGCCTGGATTGCCACCGTCATCCTAAAGAAAATTTAACTTATTTAAAAAATGTAAATCCTGGTCCGGAATATTGTTCTGCCTGCCACAGATAAGAACGGAAAAAATGAAATGCAAAACATGAATAGGAAAAAATTTTTTGGTTTTCTTGGAAAGAGCTCAATTGTTGCAGCAATTGCTTCAATTATGCCTTACAAATATTTTTCGAATGCATTTAAGAACTCATTACCTAAAATAAAAGTTACAATTCATCCATCTGCCGTTAAAAGAAGTGAAAAGGTTTAAGATGAATCATTCATCTTTTGATAAAAATAAATTACTCTGGAAAAGTTTGAACGATTACAACGGTGATCTTGCGATTGAACAATTAAAACAAAACGAATTTGCCGAAGGTGTAACTGATGAATTTAATTCTGAATCAATAAACGGTATTTCTAGAAGAAAATTTTTAGCACTTCTTTCTGCTTCTGCAGCATTAACAGCTACGGCATGCAGTGATTATCGTGATAAAGGCGAAATAATACCTTATAACAAAAGACCGGAAGAAATTTTTCCTGGAGTTGCAAATCAATATGCATCAACTTGTAACGGATGTAAACAAGCGTGTGGAATTTTAATTAAGACAAGAGAAGGCCGTCCAATCAAAGTTGATGGTAACCCGGATCACCCGATAAATAAAGGAAAGATTTGTGCAAAAGGGCAGGCAAGCATTCTTAATTTGTACGATCCGGAACGATTAAAAACACCGGCTTATAATCGTAAGGAAATAAGTTGGAACAAAGCTGATGCGGATATTATTTCAGTATTAAATGAAGTTCAAAGAGATGGAAAAGAAATTATTATTTTCACTGAAAGTATTTCATCACCAACAACAAAAAAAGTTTTGGATGATTTCACTTCTAAATACACAAATACAAAAATTTTCAGTTATTCTCTAATTAACGATGAACAAAGACGCCAAGGTTGGTTTGAATGTTACGGAACACCGGAACACCCGGCTATAAAATTTGACGAAGCAAAAATTATTCTTTCTTTAGATTCAGACTTCCTGGGAAATGAAGGAAATTACATTGAGAACACAAGAAAATATTCTTCCAAACGCGAAGTTGTACATAAAACCGATTTCAACAGATTATATGTTGCCGAAGGAAGAATGAGTGCAACAGGTATGATGGCAGATTACAGAATTGCTATCTCTCCAGACTATCAATTAGATTTTGTGTTAGCTCTAATTAATGAATTATTAAAAACGGGTTCTTCATTTAATTTAGATTCAGTTACTAAATCAAAAATCGAAAAATATAATTTCAAAAAATTCGATAAGAACACAAGAGATAAAATAACACTGTTGTTAAATGACTTAAACGCTAATCGGGGTAAATCTATAGTACATGCTGGTGATACTTTGCAGAAAGAGGTTCATTGTGCAGTAAATCTTTTGAATGAAATTTTAGGTAATAATGCTTTATATGATCATTCATCATTATCAAAGTCATTTGTTAAACAATCATCTAAGGATGAATTAGACTCACTAATTGATGCAATGAAAAACGGAAAAGTCGGCGTTGTAATTCATTTTGATTCCAATCCTGTTTACACTCTTCCGGGTGATTATGATTATTCAAACGCAATAAAAAATGTTAGCACAATTATTTCATTGACTGAATCAGAAAATGAAAGTTCTGTTTCAGGAAATTATTCTTTACCTATAAATCATTCATTTGAAAGTTGGGGAGATGCGAACACACGAAGTAATGTTTATAGTTTACAGCAGCCGGTAATTTCGCCGATATTCAACACGCGGCAGAAAGAAGCGATTCTTTTAAATTGGCTGACAGGTAAGCCCGACTCTTATAAAGAAGATTTATATCATAAATACTTGATTAATAATTTTGAAAATACCATTTACTCAAAGAAAAATACTTTTGCCGATTCAAAAACATTTTGGAATTCTTCATTGCACGATGGCGTGGTTCTATTGAATGAAACATCGAAACCGAATAAATTAAATTTGTCAGCGCTAAACTCGATACAAGTTAATTCCAGCAGCGACCTTATCCTCCATTTGACCGAAAGCTATTTTATTGGAGATGGAAGATTTGCAAATAACGGCTGGCTTCAAGAAACTCCTCATCCCGTTTCAAAAATTACATGGGATAATTATGCGGCTATTTCTCCGGCACTTGCCAAAAAAATCAATGTTGAAATGAACGATCTCGTTCTAATCGAAATTGAAAATAGGAAATTGGAATTACCGGTCTTAGTTCAGCCTGGAATGAATAATAGTACAATAAACATTGAATTTGGTTATGGAAGAACAATAACCGGCGAAGTTGGAAAAAATGTTGGCTTCAATTCAAATTTCTTAATGTCTAAAAATAATTCTGCCAGCCCATACATTCTTAAAAACGTATCAATAAAAAAATCCGGTGGAGTTTATAAATTAGTTTCAACACAAGAGCATCATTCACTTGATGATACTTTTGTAAAGGATAAACATTTATCAAGAAAAATAATTCAAGAAGGCACCGTTGAGAAATTCAAAACCGAGCCTGGATTTCTTCATGAAGAAAAAGAAAAATTATTCGGAATTACACGAGAGCACGAGTATACCGGATTAAAATGGGCAATGGCAATTGATCTTAATAAATGTACAAGCTGCGGTGTATGTGTTGCTTCTTGCAATGTAGAAAACAATGTTCCGGTTGTAGGAAAAGATCAAGTGGAGCTCGGAAGAGAAATGCAATGGATTAGAATTGATAGATATTATTCCGGAACTCCTGAAGAACCAATTGTAAGCAACCAGCCGATGCTGTGCCAGCATTGTGATAACGCTCCTTGCGAAAATGTCTGCCCTGTAAACGCAACAAATCATAGTCCGGATGGACTTAATCAAATGGCGTATAATCGTTGTGTTGGTACAAGATATTGTTCTAATAACTGCCCGTATAAAGTTCGCCGGTATAATTTCTTCAATTACCGCGATTACTTTGCGAATGCTTATTATGAAAACAATTTAACTGCTCTTGTTCACAATCCTGAGGTTACAGTGCGCTCAAGAGGAGTAATGGAAAAATGTACATTCTGTGTTCAGAAAATAATGGAAGCTCGTTCCGATGCAATTAGAGACGGAAGAACATTGAAAGGAACAGATGTTGTAACTGCATGCCAGCAGGCATGCCCTGCAAATGCAATTGTATTTGGAGATGCTAACGATTCTAAATCGGAAATTTCAAAATTCAGAAATCATAAATTAGCTTATCATGTTTTGGAAGAATTGAATATTAAACCGAATGTAACATACATTGCCAAACTTCGAAATATTGATTCGGAGGAATTATAGTGAGTACTGTTGATTACACAAAAGAACTTACTGTAATTGAAGGAAAACCGGCGTTACGAGAGTTGGATGATTTAATTTCCAAACCGCTCGATACAAAACCCGATAAAAAATTCTATATCGCTTTGGCAATAACTTTATCAATGACCGGATTGTTTGTTATAGGACTTGGTTTAACCTTTTATTATGGCATTGGAACATGGGGAAATAATGTTCCTGTTGGATGGGCTTTTGACATTGTAAATTTTGTTTTCTGGGTTGGTATCGGGCATGCTGGAACATTGATATCAGCAATTTTATTTTTATTCCGACAGAAATGGCGTACCGGTATTGCAAGGTTTGCAGAAGGGATGACAATATTTGCATTAATGACTGCAGGATTGTTTCCGCTAATTCATGTCGGCCGTCCATGGTTAGCAGGATATTTGACACCGTATCCAAATCAACATTCGGTTTGGGTTAATTTTACATCTCCATTATTATGGGATGTATTTGCAGTTTCAACTTACTTAACCGTGTCATTAATTTTTTGGTATGTTGGATTAATACCAGACCTGGCAACTCTCAGAGAGCGAACTTCTCATAAAATTAAAAAAGTAATTTATTCTGTTTTCAGTTTAGGCTGGAGATTTTCAAACCGTCATTGGCAGCATTACGAAATGGTTTATTTAATTCTTGCCGGATTTGCAACTCCGTTAGTTTTATCGGTTCATACAATTGTAAGTTTTGATTTTGCAGTTTCAGTTTTACCTGGATGGCATACAACAATTTTTCCGCCGTACTTTGTTGCCGGTGCAGTTTTTTCCGGATTTGCAATGGTTCAAAATGTTTTAATTATTGTTAGAAAAATTTTCAATTACGAGCATATAATTACTGTTGATACACTTGAAAAGATGAATAAAATTATGCTTCTCACCGGATCGATGGTAGGATACGCCTACGCAATGGAATTTTTTATTGCATGGTACAGCGGTGTTGAAGCTGAGCGATTTACCTTTTTTAATAGAGCGTTAGGTCCTTATGCCTGGTCTTACTGGATTATGGTTACATGTAATGTAGTATCTCCCCAGTTATTCTGGTTTAAGAAAATTAGAAGAACAATTCCTGTAATGTTTGTAATTGCAATTTTTGTAAACATCGGAATGTGGTTTGAAAGATTTGTCATAATAGTAACCTCACTATCAAGGGATTTTCTTCCATCGAGTTGGGCTTACTATAAACCAACTTTAGTTGATGCAATGATTTTAATTGGAAGTTTCGGATTTTTCTTTACATGGATTTTACTATTCACAAAAGCATTACCGGTTGTATCTATGGCAGAAGTAAAAGCAGTAGTTGATGGTGCTCAACCTTCACACACGCACGGACACGGCACAGTAGAGAAGGTACCTTAATGGATAGAAACAAATTCTTATATGGCTTAACTGGAATATTTGATTCACCGGATGAAATAACACATGCCGCCGACGAAGCAGTAAAGGAAGGCTTCACAAAGTTTGATGTTAATACGCCTTACCCTTTGCATGGAATGAACAAAGCAATGAATTTGCCGCCTTCTAAACTTGGATATGTTGCTTTGATTTTTGGATTATCCGGAACACTTGGTGCATTATTAAGTTTATGGTGGGTATCGGCAGTTGATTATCCAATTATTGTCGGAGGAAAACCATTCTTTTCTTTTCCTGCATATATTCCTGTAATGTTTGAAGTAACAGTTCTTTCGGCTTCTATTGCAACTGTGCTGGCAATGTTATTTTTCTTCTTCAAACTTCCTAATAATTCACACCCGCTTAATTCCACCGTCTACATGAAAAAAGTTTCTGCCGATAAATATGGAATTGTAATTCCTGCAAATGATCCAAAGTTTGAAGAAACAACAGTCAGAATATTTTTAGAAAAAGTTCATGCAAAAGAAATTACTTCGCAATTTTGGGATGAAGAAGAAATATATCATAAGCATAAAATATTTGAACCGAAGTTTATTACTTTTTTAATTGTTGCAGCTTTAATCACATCTGCAACAACTTATTTTTCTTTGAATAAACTAATGTTTATGGTACCATTCAATTGGATGATGGAACAGTCAAAACAAAATCCACAGCAATTAAGTAAAGTTTTTGCAGATGGATTTGGAATGCGAAACCCTGTTGATGGAACAATTGCACGCGGATTTTTACCATATGAATTTAAAAACCGGCCAGAACTTGCCGGTGAAAAATTAGTTAATCCAATTCCTATTTCTAAAGAATCTTTACATCTTGGCCAAACTAAATATGATATCTATTGCATTCCTTGCCACGGTTTTAATGGAGATGGTAATAGCAGATTGCGCGGACAATTTCCCAGTCCGCCAAGTTTACATTCGGAAAAAAATAGGACGTGGACTGATGGAAGAATATTTGCTGTAATAACCGATGGTCAAAATGTTATGCCTTCTTATTCAACACAGCTTAATAACGACGAGAGATGGGCTGTAATAAATTATATACGAGTTTTACAGAGAGCACTTAATGCCAAGGAGACGGATCTTAAATGATTTCTTCATCCGTTGAATATCAGAAAAAAGAATTACCGGTTAAAATAAAGACAATCGGGCTTATGCTTTTGCTTGCCGGATTAGTAATTGTAATTTTAGGGTATCTCGTAAATCCGGATCGAGCGGCTTACAACAATATTATTGCTTTGGCATTTTTAATTAGTATTGCAGTTGGGTCATTGTTCTTTACAGCAATCGAATTTTTAGCAGGTGCGGTTTGGAGTACTCCGTTTAGAAGAATAAGTGAATTTTTATCTTCACTTGTTTGGGTTATTCCGGTTCTTTTCATTCCGCTTTTAATAAATATTAATTCGGTTTTTCATTGGACTCATCCATTACCCTCTGAAAAATCTTTAATTGATAAAGCGCCGTATCTTAATGTTAACTTTTTTGTTATAAGAGTTTTAGCTTTTTGGCTTATATGGATTATCTTCTATTTTTTTCTCTCAAAGAATTCACGAAAGCAGGATTTTACAAAGGATCAATTTCTAACGAGAAAAAATATAAAACTATCTGCTGTGTTCATGCCGTTCTTTGCAATTACTATTTCATTCACTGCAATTGATTGGTTAATGAGTACGGAGCCGCATTGGTTCTCAACAATTTTTGGTGTCTATTATTTCTCCGGTACAGTTTTAACTGCTTTATCAGCTGTAACAATATTTGTTATCACACTGAACACAAATGAATATTTAGTTAAGGGAATAAGTAACGATAGTTATTATAGTCTTGGCGCTCTACTTTTCGCATTCACAAATTTTTGGGCATACATTGCTTTCAGTCAGTTTTTATTAATCTGGTATGCAAACTTGCCCGAAGAAACTTTTTGGTTCTTAGCACGCTGGGAAGGTAACTGGAAAATTTTCTCAATCGGATTAATTGTAATACACTTTCTTGTGCCGTACATTGGTTTATTAACTCAGCCTTCAAAGATGAATCCGAAAAGATTGGTGGTGATGGCAGGATGGATTTTATTTGCTCATTATTATGATTTATTCTGGCTTGTTATGCCGAATTTTTTCAAAGACGGAATTCCATTGAACTGGATTGAATTTGGATTTCCAATTTTTATTTCCGGATTGGTAATTTTAGTTTTTTATTATCAATCCAAGAAAAATAATCTTGTTGCAATTGGCGATCCAAAACTTAAACGCGGATTAGATTTTAGGTTATAGGTAAATGAATTTGAACAAACAAAATACACACGAGGAAGAATTAAATTTTAAAGAGCTTTTAAAAAATCCAATCAGATTATATGGATGGGTTTTTGTTTTATTCTTTTCGATAATTCTTTTGTTGGGAATTTACTTTGTTCTAAACCTCAATCAGATTTCATTTAACCAGCAGGCAGTTGGTGTTGCTGATACAGTCAATATTAAAAAAGAAATTGAATTGAAGAAGGGAAGTATTAGTCCTTCGGTTGATTTGAAAATGATTAAAACACCTTCTGCTGAATTTATAAATAAAGGAAAGACTTTATATGAAACTGCGTGCAAATCGTGTCATGGTGAAAAAGGATTGGGAGATGGGCCTGCCGGAGTGATGTTAAATCCTAAGCCGCGAAATTTTACTACAACTTCCGGTTGGACGTACGGGCGTGAATTTGATAATATGTATAAAACATTACAGCTGGGAATAGTAAAAAATGGAATGGCAGCTTATGAATTTCTGCCTGCTTCGGATAGAATTGCAATTATATCTTATGTTAGAACATTAGTCCAATTACCACAGGTTACTGATGATCAAATTAAAACCATGGATCAAGAATATCAATTATCAAAAGGAATGGTTTTACCAAATCAGATTCCTGTTTCTCTTGCATCTGACAAGTTAATAAGTGAAAATTCAGATTTAAACGAACGCTTTAAAAAGTTTGAAGGACAAATAAACAAACTACAAAATCTGCCGGGTGAAAATATTTTCATAAACTATTCGGTAGATTGTAAAAAAGTATTCATTTCATTTTCTAATGTTTCATACAGTAAGAGTTTTGAAAATTATGTTTCTGTTGTTCTTGCTAATCCAGTAAACTCCGGATTTAATCCTTCCGTTGCCAGATTAAGTAAAGAAGAATGGAAGTTGCTTTACATTTATTTAAAATCAACAACAATATAAAATTTGATAGATGAAGATTCGATTTAAAAAATATTTATCCCAATATCTTGCCTGCCTTGTCGGCCGACAGGCTCTTGCTCTTACTCTTGCTATTAATCTTACTCTTGTTAATTCCTATGCCCAAAAGAGAATAGATGTAGGAATTGATGAACAACTCGGCAGCACATTGCCGATGGATTTAAGTTTTCAATCATCTGAAGGTAAAATTATTCAACTTAAAGACTTAATTAACAAACCAACATTAATTTCGCTTGTTTATTATGAATGCCCCGGCGTATGCAACCCGATGCTGAATGAATTAGCATGGACAATAGACAAACTTCAACTTGAACCCGGAAAAGATTTTCAAGTTGTAAGCATTAGTTTCGATCATAAAGAAACTTCGCAGATTGCCGCTAAATGGAAAAATAATTATTTGAAGACGATAAAAAGAAAAATTGATAAGAACGATTGGTTATTCTTAACCGGCGATAGTTTAAGCATTCACAAACTTACGGAAGTATGCGGATTTTATTTTAAACCGGCGGAAAATCAATTTTTGCATACCGCTGCGTTAATTACAATTTCACCTCAAGGAAAAATATGCCGTTACATTTTTGGAACTGAATTTAATCCTTTTGATGTTAAGATGGCATTGCTCGAAGCTGAAGCCGGTAAAACCAATCCAACTATTTCTAAAGTATTGCAATTTTGCTTTAGCTACGATCCGCAGGGAAGATTATATACCTTGAATGTTAAGAGAATTATCGGATCAGTTATGCTTCTTGGCGTCGGATTATTTTTGAGCGTGTTGGTATTTAAAAAGAAAAAAGTTGTTAAAACGGTAGTGTAAAAAATTTATGATGTCTTTCTATGCGATCTCTTCGAAAAACTTTGCGTACACTGCGGTAAATCTTTAAACGCAGAGTTCGCTAAGAAGACGCAAAGAACGCAGAGCTAATATTTAATTTATTATGTATGAAGGAGTATGAATTAATGGCTAATGATATAGCCGCAAAAAGTTTTTATCAACAAAGTACAAATAAGCATACCGGAATCCTTGCATGGTTGTTAACTACAGACCATAAAAGAATCGGGTTGATGTATTTGGTCTCTATTCTTACTTTCTTTTTAGTTGGTGTAATTATCGGCGTATTAATGCGTCTTGAGTTGCTTTCGCCCGGACGAACAATAATGGATGCACAGACATATAATTCATTCTTCACACTGCATGGTGTGATAATGATATTTCTTTTTATAATACCCGGTCTTCCTGCAATTTTTGGAAATTTCTTTTTACCAATTCAAATTGGTGCAAGAGATGTTGCATTTCCAAGATTGAATTTACTTTCTTACTACATTTATGTAATAGGTGCGATATTAGCTTTGGTATCTTTATTTTTACCGGGCGGACCAATAGATACAGGCTGGACATTTTATATTCCTTACAGTATTAGAAGCACTACAAATATTTCTCTTACTTTGTTTGCCGCTTTCATTTTAGGATTCTCATCAATTCTTACCGGAATTAATTTCGTTACTACAACTCACAGACTGCGAGCACCCGGCATGACGTTTTTCAAAATGCCGTTGTTTGTTTGGGCAACTTATGCAACTGCATGGATTCAAATTATTGCAACACCGGTTGTTGGAATTACAATTGTGCTTGTAATTCTAGAAAGAGCATTTGGTGTTGGAATTTTCGATCCGGCTCTTGGCGGCGACCCGATTTTATTTCAACACATGTTTTGGATTTATTCTCATCCCGCAGTTTATATTATGATTCTTCCGGCAATGGGAGTTGTTTCCGAAATTATACCAACATTTGCACGCAGAACAATTTTTGGGTATAAACAAATTGCAATGTCGTCACTTGCAATTGCATTTATCGGATATCTTGTTTGGGCCCATCATATGTTTACAAGCGGAATGAGTGATACTGCAAGATGGATTTTTTCATTACTCACTTTCATTGTTGCATTACCGAGCGGAGTGAAAATATTTAATTGGGTTGCAACAATGTATAAAGGTTCGATTGATCCGCAAACACCGTTCCTTTGGGTAATGAATTTTATTTTCTTGTTTTCAATTGGCGGTTTAACCGGATTGGTTCTCGGCTCACTTGCAACCGATATTCATGTTACAGATACATATTTTGTAGTTGCGCATTTCCACTACGTAATGTTTGGCGGAACCGGAACAATATTTTTTGGTGCACTTCATTACTGGTTTCCAAAAATGTTTGGAAAAATGTATAACAAGAAATTGGCAAACATTGCTGTTGCACTTTTCTTTGTTGGATTCAATATGCTATACTTCCCAAAATTTATTATGGGTTATATGGGAATGCCAAGAAGATACTATGATTATCTTCCGCAGTTCACACCTTATCAAGAAATTTCAACTTACGGCTCATGGATTTTAGCCGGAACGATTTTCTTTATCGTTGGATATTTAATTCATGCACTTGTAAAAGGCAAGAAGGCAACATCAAATCCCTGGGGCGGAGTTACACTTGAATGGCATATTTCTTCACCGCCGCCGATGGAAAATTTTCATGAGATTCCAACAATTACACATGAGCCGTATGATTTCAGCCAATTAGGCTTGCCAGCCTTGGGCAGGGGAGATGAAGAATGAGTAATCATCACGATACTGCAATTCATCATGTTCACCGCGATGATGTTGGTGCAAAAATGGGTATGTGGCTGTTCTTATTTACAGAAGTACTTTTATTTGGCGGAATGTTTTTAGTTTATGCTGTTTACCGTTATCAATATCCGGATCAGTTTCACTATGCGGCAATGGAATTAAATACAACTGTGGGTACACTTAATACAATAATTCTTCTTACAAGCAGTTTAACTGTTGCGCTTGCTATTACTGCTTTGCAAAAAGGAAATAAATTTCTTTCGATGCTGATGATTTTCATTACATTAGTTTTTGCTTTGATGTTTATGGTAAATAAATATTTCGAATGGTCAACAAAATTTTCTCATGGAATTTATCCCGGTTCAAAAGAACTTCTTGAAAGACCAAACGGACAGATTTTGTTTTTTGGATTATACTATGTTATGACCGGACTTCATGGTCTTCACGTTTTAGTTGGAATGTTTATGCTTTCGTTTATGCTTTATCTCATAATGAAAAATAAAATTAGTTCCGATAATTATGTTAAACTTGAAAACTCCGGTTTGTACTGGCACCTTGTAGATTTAATTTGGATTTTCTTATTCCCGTTGTTCTATCTAATTCAATAAAAGGAAAGTGGATGCAAAGTAAGGAAAATCATAATCATCAAACCGGATTTGGAATTTACATTGTTGTATGGCTTGCATTGCTTGCACTTACTTCTATTACGGTTACTATTGCGGGTATTAGTTTAGGAAAGTACACGCTGTTTATAGCCTTGTTAATTGCAGCAATTAAATCGGCTCTTGTTATAAATATTTTTATGCATATAAAGTTCGAAGAAAAAATTTTCAAAGTGTTTCTTGCATTAAGCGGTTTCACGCTTCTTGTAATATTTATTTTAACGTTTGTAGATTTTATTTATCGCTGAGGAATTAATGAGTCCGGCTCCAACAGCACATGCTGAATCAGTAGATTTTGTAATGTTGTACATAATAGTAATTGCAGTTATTCTTCTTTTAGGAATCACTGCAACAATGATTTACTTTGTGTTCAAGTATAATCGTAAAAAAGGACACAAACCGGTAGATATACATGGCAATATATGGCTCGAAATCATTTGGATTGCAATTCCGACTGTTCTGGTTCTTTCTATGTTCTATTTCGGTTATACAAGTTTTAGAGAATTGAGAGAGATTCCTAAAGATCCGCTTGTAATAAAAGTAAATGCACGAATGTGGCATTTTTCTTTTGAATATAAAAATGGTAAACAATCCGATACACTGTATGTGCCTGTAAATAAAGCTGTTGATCTCGAAATGGAATCTAAAGATGTGAATCATGCTTTTTATATTCCTGCTTTCAGAATAAAAGAAGATATAATGTTTGGCAAGAAAACTCATTTATACTTTACGCCTCAAGTAATCGATTCTTATGATGTGGCTTGTGCCGAGTATTGCGGACTGTCTCACTCTGCAATGTATACCAAAGTAAAAGTTTTATCCGGAAATGATTTTTATACATGGCTAAATAAAACTCAACAAATTAATAATCCCGGTATAGTCAAATAACTTTAATTAACTACCCCCTTTAATTCCCCCTCCTTACCAAGGAGGGGGACGAAGGGGGAGGTCAAAAATGCAAAATTGAAAGAACTAAAAAAACATATTGCAGTAGTTTTAGAACTCGGCAAAGTGCGGATTACGTTCTTCGTTGCATTCTCAACTTCGGTTGGATACATACTTAGTGCGGCAAAAATAGAATTTACAATGCTGTTCGCGGCAGCGGGAGTTTTTCTATTAGCATGCGGCTCATCGGCATTGAATCATTATCAAGAAAGAAAATATGATGCGTTGATGGACAGAACAAAAGGAAGACCGATTCCATCGCAGCGTGTAAATGCTAATTATGCAATTTCTGTTTCAATAATATTATGTATTGCCGGATTGGCAATCGTTTACTTTTCATCTAACCTAACAGCGTTGGTTCTTGGAATAATTGCTTTGGTTTGGTATAATTTAATTTACACGCCATTAAAAAGAGGATATGCGCTTGCCGTAGTTCCCGGTTCAGTTATTGGTGCAATACCGCCAATGATCGGCTGGGCTGCCGCCGGCGGAAATGTTTTTGATATGAAAGTTATTTCGCTTGCATTTTTCTTTTTTATCTGGCAGATACCGCATTTTTGGTTATTACTTTTAATTTATGGAAAAGATTACGAGCAAGCCGGTTTTCCAACGCTCACAAAATTATTTTCAAACTTCCAGCTTGGAAGAATTACTTTTGCATGGATTGCCGCACTTGCAACAAGCTGTATGCTCATTCCGTTTTTTAATTTTTCTATTAATCTTTATACAGTAATTTTTATGATGCTTCTCGGCTTCGGGCTTTTATGGAAAACTAAAGATATGCTTTCAGAATATATTGAACGTGCGTTATGCCGAAAAATATTTTTAAGTTTAAATTTGTATGTATTAATAGTTTCATTAGCAATATCAATTGATAAATTGTTTCTTAAAGAAATTTAACCGGTATGGAAATATTAGATAAAGCGGTTCTGCCGCAATCGGCGCACCACATGGTGCTGATAAAATATTTGATTGTTGCGGCTCAGGTTATTTTTGTTTCTTATACAGGCTTACTTTTCGGAAGTTTGGCTTTCTCATTGTATTTCAGAAAGCGGGCATTAATTAAGAAAGATGAAACTTATTACAAACTTGCCGAAGAAATAATCGAATCGGTCACTTTCAATAGAGTTATTGCAATTGGTTTAGGATTGGTTCCGCTTCTAAGCTGTATGTTTGGATACGCACAATTATTAAACGGCACCGGTTCAAGTGCAGAAGGATATTTATTTGTTTCTGCTTTGTTTCTGTTTAATGCTATTCTGCTGGTTCATTCATACAAAAACGGATTTTTCTTTGATCTAAATTCATTAAACTACGGTCAATCTCATATTGCTGAAAGTGATTTAAAGAAAAATAAAAAACGAAGTAAGGCAGTTAAACTTTTCGGAAAATCAGGACAGTTTGCTTTTATCTTCTTATTGATTTCGATTTACCTTTTTAGTTTTGCAGTTCAGCTTGCAACTGATACTTCACGATGGAATGATATTCAAAATATTTGGCAGGTTATTTTCTCGCTTGATTCATTTGTCTTCTTCTTACAATTCATTTCTCTTTCTGTAACTATAACTTCAGGAATGATTCTTTATCGTTACTTTAGGACTAATTCTGAAATCACCGAAATCAGCATAGAGCACAAAAATAATTTAAGAGAATTTTTGCTTAACAGGGGATTGATATCGATGATTCTATTACTGTGCTTCATCGTATTATCGGTTATGGTACGATCAAGATATTCTCTTTCTTATAATGTATTTCTTTATTCCGCAGCGGCTTTATGTTTAATTCTTCTTGTCAGCAGTTTTTATTATTTAATGATAAAGCAATCAGATGCAAAGTACAGCACTACATCACTATTCTTAATGATGATTGTAGTTTTCATTTTGATTATCCGCGACCAATATTCATTTGACGTATCGACAAAAAAACAATTTGCAATTCTTGCTTCCAATTACAATGCTTTCGAAGCAGGTGTAAAAGAAAAACTTGGACTTGGCGAAGCAGTTATAAGCGGTGCCGATATTTATAACGGAAGATGTATTGCATGCCATAACTTTGATAAGAAAATTGTTGGTCCGCCTTACAACCAAACATTACCTAAGTATGTTGGAAAGAAAGATCTGCTTATTAAATATATTTTGAATCCCGTTAAAATTAATCCGGATTATCCCGCCATGCCGAATCAAGGACTCAAACCGAAAGAAGCAGATGCAGTTGCTGAATATCTGCTGGCTACTTACAAAAAATAATTTTATTTATTCATAAGATAATTCTTACATTGAAATAGTATTTTTCTTCCAATTCTCTAATTGATGTATATCTAGTAATCTATTTTTTATTCTTCTAATCTTTTTCTTTTTATAGTTGGTGTAGTAATTTGTTCGATTATAATTTAGATTGCAAAATATTAGGAGGTATAATTCTGTGCAAAGAATCTATTTCACAAAAGAAGAGGCAGATACACACATTGGTCTAAGGATCAAATCACTGATGGATTTCCCATCAGTTCCAAAAGGAAGTGAAGGAATTATAATCAAAGCGCTACCTCTTAGTAAATCTGAATGGGTTGTAAAAGTACGGTGGGATCTTCCGAGAAAATCATCCATGATATATGCAATGATAGGGGATATATCTTTACATTTTTCCCGAAAGAGTAAAGCAATAACTGATGAGTTCAGCAAATCCGAATTTGAATCATTAGTAAAAATAGTGCAACACTAAAAAGATTTTAGTTACCATCATTTTCGTTTCTTTGGAAGTAATAAAAGACCAAAATTTAAGCTTAACATTTTAAATAAATGCTGTTGAATAGTTAATAAAATATTAAAATGGAGAACATTTATATGACACTTAAAAGAATAACATCAAAGGAAGGAGAAATATATTTTATTGACTCAGTAACGGGTGCAAGAGTAAATATAGATGAAAAATTGAAAGCGAAACAATTGCCCGCCATCTATCCGATGCCTTCAAACAAATTGATCCAAATAGTGATAGGACTGGTAACCATATTATTAACTTATTTACTTTTTGCAATGTTACAATTTAAAGATATTGAATCACGTGATATTGCATTTTGGTATTATGTAGCTTGCTCGAGTTTACTCATCTCTCTATTACTAAAATATTTTAATTCATTATCTTTAATAGAAAATTCTTTAGCTATTATTTGTTCGTTTGAAGTGATGGCTATTCTTAGAATTTTTTTTGATACTCGAGAAGTGCATAATCTTTTTCCTGTTGAATTAACATTGATATTTTTTATTACAGCATTTTTTGGTGGGTTAGTAGGTTCTTTTCTAGGGAATGTGATAAAGAAGCATAAAATTATAAAAGATTCAAAGATATAATTCACCTCTATTAAACTTGTAACTATTTTCTTATCTTACTACAACTTCTCTACGAGTGCTGTGTTTAAAAATATTTAACACAATAAGAGGAGGTTCAAATGAGCTTTGTTGCATTTCTCATTTTGCTGATTATTAGTGTTGTAGTTTCCGCAATTCTCCATTTCGGATTTAAGTATTACGTAAAACCTGGCATGAATTCATTTCTTGCAAAAGTAATTTTTGGATGGATTGGTGCATGGCTTGGTACTCCGGTATTTGGCTCATGGTTTAGCGGATTAAATTATGAAGGAGTTTATTACATTCCAGCAATACTTGGTTCCTTTGCTATTCTTATTATGATGGTTGATTGGGTTAAATCAACTAAGGGAAGTTGATAACTCAATTTTATTTTTAACTAACAAATTATAACACAGCACTCGGCTCTTTAATTTATTGCTTACATAATTCTTGACAACAATTTTAATTTAATCTAAATTTCAATCGGGTTTAAGGAGAATCCATAAATGCTTTATGAAAGGGCCGCAAGTAAGAAAAAAATTAAATTATTAGAGCAAGTCCGAATTACTCTTCGCGCAAACCACTATAGCCGAAAAACAGAAGAGAGCTATATCTCATGGATAAAGCAATTTATTATTTTCAACAATAAAAGACATCCTTCCGAATTAGGTAAAGAAGAAATACAAAAGTTTATAAACTATCTTGCTGTCGAGAGGCATGTATCAAGCTCTACTCAGAATCAAGCTTTACAGGCAATTCTTTATTTATACAAAAAAATTATCAAGCAAGAAATTGGTTGGATTTCAGAAGTTAAAAACGTAAAAAGGATCAAACATTTACCAGTTGTATTTTCTAGGAATGAAGCCGCTTCAATCATAAAAAATTTAGAAGGAATTCCTAAATTAATTGTTAGCCTGTTATATGGAACTGGAATGCGGTTAAATGAATGCTTAAACCTGAGAATTAAAGATGTTGATTTTGGGATGAATCAAATTATAGTACGTGATGGAAAAGGTGAGAAAGATAGAATAACATTATTACCTCAAAAATTATTACTTCCATTAGAAAAACAAATTGAAAAAGTTAAGAACATTCATAGCAGTGATTTAAAAAATGGATTTGGCAGAACTGTTTTACCTTATGCATTAAAAAACAAGTACCCAAATGCAGACAAAGAACCAGGCTGGCAATTTGTATTTCCTTCTCAGACGTTTATTTATGATGAAAAAACCAAGATGAAGTTCCGCTATCATGTACATGAAAGTGTAGTACAGAAAAAGGTTAAAGAAGCTATTGTTAAATGTGGAATTGATAAACCAGGAAGTCCGCATACATTTAGGCATAGCTTTGCAACTCACATTTTAGATGCAGGACATGATATTAGGACATTGCAAGAGATCCTAGGTCACAAAAGTGTGAAAACAACAATGATATATACACATGTTCTAAAAACTGTGATGGGTATAAAAAGTCCTTTGGATAGTATTTTGTAGATGGAATGTTATCAAGCAAGGAAATTATGATTTTAATTTATAAACTAAATAAATGCCGGTAGATAATACACTATGGATAAGTTATCCTCTGGCGGGTTAATTAATAGTTATAAGTGTATGTTCTTTGAAAAAATGATTTTGAGCTGGTTAACTAATTAGTTATCTTTCAATTGTGAAAAGAAAAATATTATTCTTCGGCGATTATTTTTTAGACTTCTATTCTGAGCAAGATCTAAAAACAAAAGAAAAGATTGACTTTGTTCTTGATCTGATTAGAAATGTTGAAAGAGTTCCAATCAAGTTTCTAAAGTATTTGGAAGGAACTGATGGCTTATATGAAGTTAGAGTATTAACACACAAAAGTAATATCCGAATATTCAGCTTTTTTGATGAAGGTAATTTAGTAATTCTAATTAATGGCTTTATCAAAAAGACTGATAAAACTCCGAAGAATGAACTGGAACTTGGAATAAGACTGAAAGAAGAATATTTTATAGAAAAGTCTGAAAGGAAAAGAAAATGAAAAAGATAACTACATTCGAAGAGCATTTAGATAAACAATACGGGAAAAAAGGAAGCGAACGGAGAGATAAGTTTGAATCTGATTCAATATCGTTCAGATTGGGTGAAATGCTCAGAGAAGAAAGAACAAAAGCGAAGTTGACGCAAGAGCAACTTGCTGAAAAAACCGGGACCAAGAAAAGTTATATCTCAAGAATAGAAGCTGGCAAAAGTGATATACAGATTTCTACTTTTTATAGAATAATAGAACTTGGTCTTAGGAAAAGGTTAATTATCTCCATTTCTTAAGTCCACATTTATAACAAGCCGCTCAACACGGGCAGCCCCGCAAAAGAACTGCGGGACAAGTTCAAAGCTGCATAGCTGCCCGCCAAAAGAACGGCGGGTAAATTCTGGGCGGCGGCTTAAAAACCACGTCGTTATGTTTCAAAGATATTGGCGAATATAAAATATGGTTGAAAAAGTTTTAAGAAATCCACGGAATATAATCTTCAACTTTGACGAAGATAAAATATCTAATCTAACAAATACCGTTAATGAAATACTTAATCCAATTTTCAGCCACAACGAGCTACTAACAACAATTTATCTAAAACTACATACTGTGATATATTATTATGGTTATGCACTTGGTTCATTGCAAAGTTTCGAATATTTTCTTCGATTGGGACAAAGAGCGGATATTCAGAAAAATCACGCAATGCCTGAGGTTGTATTATGTTCTTCGGCTATTTCAGCCTATTCATTGATGTATTCTTGCATTGTCTTATTAGAGCAATACTTGTCTAGTTTTGAAAATGACGATATGAAGAAACGTAGAAACCAATTTGAAGATTGTAAGAAATATATAGCCAAAATACGACATCGTGTTTCTGCGCATCCTGGAGAAGACGATACCAAGAAAAATAAAAAAATGTATTTGACCTTTCAGCTTTCTTCAATTAGCTATTATGACCATAACCAAAGTGGTTGTCTTCGAATTCGACAGATTCGTATTAAAAATATTGAACAAGACTCAGAGAAACCAGAAATGTATGAGCTATATCCTAGAAAGCATTTTGATGAATTGAAATTATATCTTGATGATATTGGCTGTCTATTAAGAATAAAACTTCTTGAATATTGTAAAAAATATAAAATAGTAATCAAGAAACATCCTTACGAATGAAACATAACCAGCAACTCAAAGCGACCGCGTCTTCGACACAGTCGTTTGATGTGGTAATTGAGTTTAGCTTTTCAGAGTAAGTATGTTGTTAAAGTTGATTTATAAAACGAAGTCAGTTTTTAAACAAAAAGGGTGATTGCCAAAAGCGTCATAGTAGTTATGGGCGGCGCTTTAGTTGCAACGTCGTTATAAAGCTAATAATATGAACGAAGATTATACTTACAAAGAAGCTTTTATTTATCAGAGAGACTTGCAAACTAAATTTGATTATTATTTCCTCGGAGTGATTCTAGCAGCACTGTCTCTAAGTATTCAAACTTATGATTCAACAAAAGAATATTCTGCTTTTTTCTTAATAATTCTATCTTGGATTTTATTCTTAATTAGTTTTCTTGCTGGTTTTTTTAGACAAGAAAAAATTAATTCAGCTTATTATACTGCGACTGAACGTATCAAGCAGAAAAAGCGTAAAGAATTATTTGATAATGCACAGAGTGGTGTCGTAACACTGCAAAAATCTATGAATGAATTGTGGACAAAAGAAGAAATACAAGAAAGTTTGGAAAACATAAATGATATACTTAGCATTTCTGATAAGTATATAAAAAAATATGAGAGGCAATCTTTATTAGCATATCAAATTCAAAAATGGTCTTTCTTTTATGCTTCTTATTTATATATACTTTTTAAAATAGCTAATACTGTTTTTCTGCCTTATTATATAGTTGTATTTGTTTCAGTAGCTATCATCATGATAAATATAATCTTTGTAAAAATTTACAAATCACAGTTAAAAAAAGAATAACGCTTTATAACAAGCGCCTCAACGGCGACCGCGGTGAAGATGCGGTCTAATTGAGTCGCAATTGGGTTTGGCTTCCGCCAAAAAGATGGCGGATAAATTTCAGAAATAGTTTGTTGTTCAAAGATGATTTAGTTCTTTAAACTGATTCCCCGCAAAAAGCGCGGGGCAAGTATAAATAAAAGTTGCGCCCGCCTTGCCTCGCTTGCCGCAAGGCAAGTCGAGGCTGGTTGACAAAACCGTCATTGTTGTCCGCCGGAGGCGGGTAAATACTGGGCGGCGCGTTAGGCGCAAGGCCGTTAGTTGGCTTAATATAAAATAAACTTAAAATGTCTGTCCTAGATTTTAATGGTATTTGGAAACTGAATAAAGCAAAATCAGATATTCCACCAGTAACAAAAAACCAGACTCTTACTATTGAGACTGATGGTTTCAATGTAACAATGCGTGAAGAATTAATTAATGACAAAGAGGAGCTTTTAATAATTTCACTTTCGGGAACTTTTAATGGTGAAGATAACCCGGTTAATGGAACTACTTTTGCTGATACTGTTTCATATCGTTTACTTAACTCCAATACAATAGAAGGAATTGCTAAAAAGGATGGCCGGGTTTGTGTAAAAGAAGAAGCAATTCTTTCGGAAGATGGAAATACTGTAAATGTTACATATATAAGCCTTGATCAAAATGGGAACACTGTTAAAAATTTCGGTTGTTTTGAGAGAGTAAGAAGAGATTAAAATTTTAGATTAATAACAATCCAACTAACAAGTGCCTCAAGCTGACTGCGAGTTCGCACTCGGCATTTAAAATATTCTCGGGTTAGTCGTTCCGTAAAAAGGTTTTTGCTAAAGGTATTAATTCTAAATAAATATTCTGTAAACTGCGCTTGTTAAGAAAGATAAGCACAGTTTACTAAATCATTGGCAGTTGTGTTCTATTCTGTATTGTAGCTCTGGGCAGCAGCTTAGGCACAATGTCGTTAGCCCTAATTGAAGTTAGGAAAAATAATATGGGAAATACAGTATATAATCGCTATCCTTTAATAAGTGTGGCTATCTATAATTTTGTTACAGTATTGCATTATGTTCTAGGTTTCATTGGGATATTGTTTGCCTTTAATTTTTCTGGTTCTGGTAAAATAATTTCAACTGTTTATATCAGTTTTGCTTTTTTGCAAATGTATGTATTAATGCCAGTTATGGTATGTCCAAATTGTGTTTATACAAAGAAGCCAAATATGCTTTGTATATCCGGCTTAAATATTCTTGCTAGAAAAATATTCACAGATGGCGACATAAGTAAATTCGGAAATCGTGGTAAAGGCATTCTGTGTCATAATAATTTATACTTAGCCGCAAAGGTATTACCGTTATTAGTTATTCTTCCTTTTTTGTTCATTAATTTTTCATTTACTCTACTGATAATATTCTTGTTAGTAATGGGATTACTGTTGTTTCGTGTTTTTTATATATTTCGAAAAATAGCTTGTAATCGTTGTCTTGCAAAAAATATTTGTCCTAACGCAAAATCAATGGGCTTAAGTGAAGTATAAAAAGGGCTAACCTGCAACTCCCCGACAAAGAGCGTCGGGACAGGCAAAACCGACTGTTCCCGCAATAAAACTGCGGGATAAATTCCGTCGGTCGTACCCGCCAAAAAGACGGCGGGCAAGTTTGTAGTTTAGTTTTGTAGTGAAAGGAGTTTTAAGAAGTAAATAAATAATCTGCCAGAAAACGGCGGACAAGTATAATCAGTCCCGAAGGGATGCCTTCGGCATAAAACAAATTATTAGTAGCGTAAACCGTTCAGCAGCGGTTTAGTGCCACGCCGTTTAGGCGTATAATAAATTTATTCAATGTGAGGTTATATGAAAGCATTGGTTTTAGGCGCGAGTGGAGCAACTGGCAAATTGGTTGTGCAACAGCTTATTAAAAAGAACATTAAAGTTAGAGCAGTTGCACGAGAATCTGCTATCGTAACCAGCAAGATTTCAGATGATAATAGCATTGAGATAATAAGAGGCAGTATAAATGAATTTGAGATTACACAAATCAAAGAGCTTGTTTATGACTGTGATTTTGTTATCTGCTGTCTAGGTCACAACATAAACTTAAAGGGTATTTTCGGTCCTCCACATAAACTAGTTTACAATACAGTTGTTAAAATAATTGAAGCATTAGAATCACAAAACCAGAATTCAAAGTTTATCTTAATGAGTACAACCGCATATACAAACAAAAAGATAAGAGAAGTAAACACTATCGGTGAAAAGTTAGTGTTCTCATTATTATATTTCCCTTTGCCTCCTCACAGAGACAATATGCTATCTGCTAATCATCTTGTTTACAAAATAAATTCAAAAAACAAAATTGATTGGGTAGCAGTTCGACCCGATTCGCTTTTTGATGAAGAAAAAAAAAGTGAATATGTAATCCATAATAACAAAGTACGAAGCCCAATATTTAATTCCGGTAAAACAAGTAGAATAAACGTTAGTCATTTTATTGTAGAGCTAGTTACAAATGACAAAATGTGGCAAGAATGGAAAAATAAAACGCCAGTTATTTACAACAAAGAATAAGAATCCTGAAAACGCCTAACCAGCTTTTCCACCCGACCGCATCTTTTCAGAGCGGCATTTGCGCAGTAATTGAATTTAGTAGTAAAGATGATTAAGAGGTTAAGATTGTTTTAAAAAATAAATTTTTAAAAATTATCCGCCTAAAAGATGGCAGGCAAGTACAAAACTAATTTTCTCGCAAAAAACACGTGGTAAACTTAAAACCACATCGTTAGCCTTTCATAAAATATTAAGAAGAAATAGCTCTAGCGATTTCTTTGTTTGATGTGCCAATAGCTAATAAGGATCTAATAATGAGATCAAGAGAAACAGAAGGATCACCAATTTCAAGTTTTGCTACACGCGATTGGCTTGATTTAATAATTTTTGCCAGTTCAACTTGTGTTAGTTTTTTCTTTATTCTCAACCTTCTTAAATTGGTGCTGAGTTTTAATTTTAGTTCTATGTATGAAGATTCTTCTGCAGATAAACCGAGAAATTCGGCAGTCGAACCTATTTTCCATCCTTTTTTCTCTAAGTTTTTTTGTTTCTGTTTATTCATTGTCATACTCCTTTATTCTCTTTTTACATATATCTATAATATTCTGAGGCGTTTGTTGAGTTTTCTTTTTAAATACTTCAAGAATTATTATTGCATCAGCATCCACTCTATAGATAATTCGCCAAGTATTTCTTTCATCATTGATTCGCAACTCATGGCAATTAGGACCTATGCTTGGCATTGGTCTCGAATGTGGCATTTTCAATTTCTCTCCCATCTGAAGAAGTCTGAAAAGAAATCCAGTTTCTATCCGTGCGGCGGAGGAAAATGGAGGAGTTTTAATTTCTCCATGCAACCAGATGAGAGGTTTATCTTGAATTATCATGGTGTAAAAATATGTCAGATATGATATATTGTCAATAATTAAATTTCAAAGGCTAACACGCGTCTCAAGCGAAACGTTCCCGCAAAACTACTGCGGGATAGATTCCGTCGGTCGTAGTATTTGTAGTTTATCATTGTTGTTAAAGTTGAAGAAAGGAAGTAAATAAAAAAACATAAACAATCCCGAAGGGATGCCTTCGGCATAAGTCGTTGCCCGACAGAGAGCGGCGGGTAAATATTTGTATCGGTAACCTATTGGCGTCCGCTTAAACGCAACGCCGATATTGCTTGAAGGTGTTTACAAAAGAAGGGTTTTATAATTTCTTGCACCGTGAAGAATACGGTGAATGAATATTGTTCTTTGTTCTATTGTGTAAAAGATCAGATAGTTTTCAATTATTAGGTATCTGTAACAAGTAAT
>Ga0233422_10000296_pt1 | contig 25563 bp, 25 predicted proteins | sample Watercolumn_Mata_2_FD_182724 | JGI IMG/M metagenome (GOLD analysis project Ga0233422, IMG submission 182724) | Freshwater microbial communities from Lake Matano, South Sulawesi, Indonesia - Watercolumn_Matano_2014_110_MG | ecosystem: Environmental > Aquatic > Freshwater > Lake | place...
AGCGAGGGGGTATCAAAATTGGTAGGCAGCATATATTGCGGCATATTGGCAACCGGCGTATTCTCTATGGCGGCGAAATAGCTTGAATAATCATAATTTCCCCAATCGTCATAATACTGGTAACCTCCTGCATCGCCTCCTCCAAAATCGCCTCCTTCATCCCCTGCTCCTTTTATTGCCTGCGCCTCCTTATCAGAAAGCAGCTGCGCTGTGTCGGAGGGTGAAGGAACTAATGCGTATCCGCTGAATTTCTCCAGGAATTTCTGCATAGGCAGAAATTCCTCTTTGTGCTCATCTGCAAAATAGACTTTTTCTTCAGTTAGACGGGTGACTAAGATGTAGTGGTCGCCTTGTAAGTGAGCTATGAAAGGCAATTCAGGGACAGTCCCCTGCGGGGACAGTCCCTTCAGGTTGATTTCTACAGGATAAAGCTTGACTCCAAAGAATTCAGAGGCGCGGGATAAGGCGTAAAGGGAATTCTTGATGATTTTGGGGTTGCCTTCAGGCTTGACTACGTTATTCAGGATATCAACGGTTAAGGCCATTACAGCCACATCTTGCTCTTGGGCTGCAATGCCTTTGTAAGCGAGAAAATCATAGAGCGCTTTTGCGCCGCAGGGCTTTCCCTTAAGCCAATTGTAAATCTCTTCTATCCTCTTCTTGGAGATGTTTAACGGCTTCTCTAAATTTATGGTTAAGGTGGGTGAGATTTGTATGGCATTGATAGGCTTGCCTGCGATGTCCTTGAGGATGTTCCTTACGGTAAGGGGTATGTCAATTTGATGAATATCTTTCTGAAGGAGAGGCGTATAAACAGCGGGCTTTTGCCAGATAACGCGCCAGTCATATTCAACTGCCTGCGCAACCTGCTCAGGTAAAAAAACAGCTACTACTATGAAAGCAACTATTCTAATCCAAGTCTTAAAATTGGATTTGAAATGCTGAGGTTCAGGATTCTTTGATTGTTCTTCTGGATTTTTATTATCCATCGAGCCCCTTACCTATATATAAAAAGGTAAAAAGTAGTTCTCCCCTTACCCCAAGATTACTCTGATGAGTTTTCTTATTGCTATTCATATGCGACATTATTAATAGTTTTTAAAACTTCTTAATAAGCCACTAAATAAAAACCGGATTGTCAAATACTAATTCCTCGGTATTCGGCAACCCGGCTATCCTTCTTATTTCTTGATTAAGGACCCGTGGCTTTGTGCCCCCATTTCGCAATGGGTTTACCCGTTCGTTCCTTAACTTGTTTGCGTTCAAAGTATAACATATAAAATCCGTCGCTGTCAAGTATAATTTTATATAAGAAGAGAGCGTTTTCTTAATCCTCTATTTCTTAGGGACAGTCCCCTTTTAAAGGCTCTGTTTTAGCTTTGGCGGGGACAGTCCCTATCAAAAAGGGGCTGGTTGAAAGGCGGATTTTTGTTGCCTCGGGACTTATTTATCACCAGCCCCCTTCTATTTGCCTGTTTAAACGGGCTCAAAGAATTTATTAATTAAAGGCAAAGAATAATTTATTGTCTTTAAAGAACAATTTTGTCAGATTGGACATTGTTATATTAACCTGGCACCAGATTGGACATTGACTATTATCTCTTTTTTTCAATATAATCATAATTTAATGTGCCTATATTAGGTTTGTTGTAACTTTGTGTTCCTGGAATCGAACCTAAGTTTTGCTTAAGTTGTAACACCTGATTATTGATAATTAAACCTACTGGCTGCTGTTTAGGTGGCTCTCTAATGTATCTATCTACTATGTAATTTGTAGGGGTATTTACTATATAATTCAGGCCTGAGAAGGCATTTCTTATGATATAGGCATCCTGCTTATCCATATTCTTAGTGATATACTGCACACCCATACTTACCCCGGCTGAAGGAATACTCTTTAGTGTGGTATTTAAAGCGCCTCTGGCTGCATTATCCCACTTAAAGCCTCCGATGTTTCCAAAGCTAAATTCGCCTGTTGGGCTAAGCCCCCCTACCAAGCTGCCTTTAACTAAGTTTCCTGCCAGGCCTGCCAAAGCGCCTGCCCAGGGCTCAACATTGCCTTTTTTATCCGCAGCGCTCATCAGTATAGCTCCTTCCACAGCCCCTTCAATAAGCCCTAGGCCCATACCTTCAAAGGCGTTTATGGAAGCGCCAAGAGTCTGGGTAACTGCTCCTCCGCTTGCCCTGCTAGCAATTGAACTGCCAAAACCTCCGGGATTTAAACCCCCGCCCGCAATTCCTCCTGTTATTGAACTTACTAAAATAGTGGTTTTCGGGTCCCAGCCGGAATAGCTTCCCATCATGCCTATTGCGTACTGCACTTGGCCTATTGCCGCATTGTTTACAAAATTAGTTGTCCAGCTGCCAACCCCACTTAAATTGGAAATAGAATCTGTAAAGCCGCGCATAAAACTCGGCTCCAAAGCAACACCTGCCAAATCTTTACCCGGGTCAAGAAGAGTTCCAAGCCCTGAACCAATAGCGCTACCTAACGCAGAAGAAGCCACGCCTACTGCGCTGCCTAATGCGAATTTGCCAAAGTCAAATTCCGCGACCTCTCCTCCGCCGGCATTGTTCCTGGCTGCCAACGCTCCTCTGGGCAAAACAAGAGAGAGTGCAAAGAAGAATATCATAGTGACTGAAATAATCCTAAATGTCGCTCCTTTTTTACCAAGATACATCTTATTGCTCTCCTCTTAGGGACTGTCCCCGAAGGGGACTGTCCCTATTCTTCTCCAACTACGGTTACGCCCTTCTTATATTGCTCGCCTTCGCCAAATACATCCGCACTCTGGCGGTATTTCCCCTGGACTGCCTTGGCCATATACGCTCCCATTGCAATAAGCGCAGCCGCTGCCAGGGCAATTAATACTGCGTATTCCAGGAATGTCTGTGACTTTTTATTTAGCCTCTTCATAGTACATCACTATTGTGGTCATATTTAAAGCTGAACTCGCCTTGCCAGAAGCCTGTGTTTGCGATAAAAAGACCCTGCAACCATCGCCCTTTGCATTAGAAAACTTAAGCTGCGCTGTCCAGGTGCTTATAGAGCCAGGAGAAATAAGCGTATCTTTAGGGCAGGTCGGGCAGTATTGCGAGATATCATATTTTGTCGTATCGCCATAGTCTGCCTTTGTAACAGGCTCTTCGCCTGCCAGAGACCATCCATAACCAGGCATCTGTGATTTATAAAAAGAAATTGCCCCCTCAATATCATCTTTAGTCATATAGGTTGCCTGCGTAGAACTCTGTTGCTCTGAAAGCGAAACTAATTTTGCCCCCGGATACTCAGGCGCAACCTCTTTCTTAGGCTTGGTTAATAACTCCGGTATTAAATTATCGTCGGAGGAGGGCGCTTTTTCCAAAGATAACTTTCCTTTTGAAACAGTGAACTTGGTCCTGCCGTCCTGGGAAAACCCCGCAGGCATAAAGCTTATCATCAGGGTCTCGCCTTCCTTTTCAAACATAAGGTTATTCTCAAGGGTTTTATTTAACATCCCGGTATCAATTTGCACGCCTTGCAACTGGCCCATATCTTTTGCTAATTCTTTTTCTTTCCAGCCTGATTGAGGCAGGCGTAAGCGATAAAACTGCTTTAATGCATCAATATCCTGGGTGCTCGTATAGTAAATAAATTCAAATTCTGAGCCAGATATTCTTCTGGTCTCCTTGTTTGCCTCTTGTGTGCCGGGTGGAACCGGGATACTATTTGCCTCCCACCAGCCAGCATTAATAGAATTTGTAGCCATTAATATTGTTGATAAGACCAAGGTAATCAGTAATACAAATTTATACCTGAAATTCATTCTAGTCCTCCTTATTTAGCGCATTCTATCAGTATCAATTATTGAAGCATCATGCCTTAACACAGCCGGGTATATTTGGCCCATTCCCCGGAAATCAACTACGCTGTAACTATACGTCTCAGGATACTGGGTCTGCCACAACCCTAAATCCGTCCCTTCGTGATGTTGATTTGTATCTACCCGCACTAAGCGGTTGTGGTCAATATCATCTATCCAGCTAATGATAAAGGGCAGGGTATCCGCTGCGCTGCTGCTTGTAAAATTAAGTCCCGGTAATAACCCTTCCCAAGCAGCCAACAATAAAGGAAATATGGGTGTCGTGGAAGCGATTGCTACTGTATTATTCTTAATACCAATGCCTAAAACTATTCCTGCGCCAACACTCAGATCAACATATGCTGGACAACATGCAGCAGCAGCAGGGCCTCCAGCAAAACAACATGCTTGTTTTTTACAAGCAAGTTTTAAGACAGGTACGACGCCCTTATAAGCAGCGGCAGCACCTATCATCTCGTATGCCCCAGAAGAAGCGAACCATCCACTTGTAGTCAATAATGCAGAAACGACCAAGCTCGGCAAGATTGTTATCCTTAAATCAAAGGTGTCCACCTCATCAATATGCACTTTTGAATCTACGCTATGGCCTCTGCCTTGTCCATCCTGCCACAAAAATTTATAATACTCTGAGGAATTTAAGCTATCTAAAAAAGCGCTAAATGCATTGCGTGGCTCTCCCTCTTTTAATTTAGAGCCTATGCCGCTATTAGAAAAAACAAACCCATGGCCTATCTTTATGGCGCTATCTCTTCCCTTTTGCGCCATCTCTCTGATTACGAGATAGAAAAAATACTGGGCAATACTAAAGGCGGTTATTGTCAGTCCAATGGCGATAGTAGCGACCTTTAGCGAAGCCAAATAACCTGAAGCTGCAAGAGCCGCTGCGCCGGCCATACCAGCAGGAATATCAGCAACGCAAATCGTCTGTTCTGCTATTTGTTCCGCAGCAATTCCAGCCAGTGCTAATGCGCTATCAGCTTTTAGATAAGCTATAGTCAAAAGAGCGAGCGCAATCATAAAGGAGACCGACATTGAGGCATAAAACTGCCAGTATGCGAGTTCCATCTGCGAATTAAGCTGCGCCACGCTGTTAAATACGTTTGCCATCACCGAGCCAGCAGCCAGGGCGCCTGCGTCAGCAGCATTGGAGGATTCTGTCTTAATAAAGGCGACCTTGCTCAGGTTGACTGTGACCATTGCCATGATGATTAAAAGCGTAAGAATTACAATATACACCGGCGTGAGCTGGCCCTTGTTATAGTTTAATTTATTTTTGCTAAAGTAAATAAACATATTATTGCCCTTTTAATACCATATCCTCAGTAAGCGCAGGGGGCGCGTAAACCGGCCACTGGAGGTTATACCCGTCAGAAGAGGTACCTGCGGCTACTCTTGAGGCATTGTAACGCATCTGGCGCTCTACAATCTGCTTATTCCCCCAGAGCCAGATTTGTAATACCCCGGCCAAAAGCAATGCCATAACCATAAATGTCATTGCTGATTCCAGTATGCCCTGGCCTTTTATTCCGCGAATTCTGTCTGCCATGTCTTTGACCTCTCCACTTCTGTGCCTACTTTGTCCTGGCTGTATTTATACTGGCCGTCGCTATCCCTGTACAGGCCTTGCGTGACTCTCCAGAGCTCTCCGCCTGAAACCGTATCTTCGCGGTCCTTATCACCTGCGTATTTCTGTTTTATTTCATAAGGGATAGTAGTGGTTATAGTCTCCTTAAGGGTGGATGACCTGGTATTAGTTATGCTGTCGGTATTCTCCTGCCTTATATTTGTTTCGCTAAAAGCAGTTTCTGTATCAAAATTCAGGTTGCCGGTCTGCATTGCTGTGTACACGGGCCTCTCCTTGCCCTCTTCATCATACCTGCTTCCGGCAGCATAATCCTTATAATTAATTGTTTTTTCATCCTCATTAATCTTGAATACGAGCAAGCTATCTGCCTGAACGCCCTTTGCTACCTTGGGGACTGCCCAGAACACGTTGGATGAGCCGCTTGCAGTTGAAGGGGTGCCTTGCCTAAAGCCGCCTGCGAGGTTGATATTGCGCCTGTTCTCTATAGAGGTATACTGGACAGAGGCGCCTGCCCCCTCATCCTGTTGGCCCTGGTAGGTGCAGGCTTTTTTTAGCGCCCTGCGAAATGTCTCCATCTGCACGTACTGCTGGTTATTCATCTGTTGCAGAAAAGAAAGCAGCACGCCAAAAACCAACAGGATAATGCTCCCGAAAATCGCAAGCTCAGCTATTGCCTGGCCTTTTTTATTCATATTTCTCATTTTAATTACCTTCTCCTGACCCCTGCTTTGCAGAATCTGACCGCGTAGGAGTTGCAACATAACCTGCCTCAGCAGGAGTTAATGGAGGTGAAGTATAAGGTATATCCGTGTCAATTGTCCTGCTTATTGCTTCCATAGTTGCTGTATCCTGGCTGGTAACCTGCACACTCCCTCCTATATTCAACTTCGTATCAATGTCTGAATTGTAAACGCTCTTTGATTGGGCCTCGGTTGTGGCAGAAGGATTTGCAATTACTGCCTGCTCCTTGCCGATAAAGTAATCAGTCATATCCTTAATTTTACCCTGCAAGCCCCGCTTTATATAGGTATTCATCCCCACCAATACCAGCGAAGCTATCCCCAGAACTATCGCGTATTCCATAAATGAACTTCCTTTATAACGCATATTTATCACCTGACCTCCTCTATGCGGTTAGTCGTCCGGCTGCTCTTAAGCTCGGATTCTGTAAAGCTTACCCTGACATCACCATCGTTAGGATGGTCTAAAACGTATGAATGCGATTCCTCGCTCACTGCGGTGTCTATCCTGGAGTTAGAGTTAGTGGCTCCGGGAGAATACAAAGCCCCGCTACTCATCTCATCGGCAGAAGCCTTCAGCCTCCCCTGCATCCCCCTTCTCAGGTAAACCTGCATAGCAATAAGGCCTGCCACGATTACTCCGATTAAAACCGCGTATTCTATTGTCGTCTGGGCTCTTTTCCCCATCATTTTTACCTACCTTTTTGACTCATTCAGCTCTTCCTGGACCTGTTTTAAGCGCGCATTTACAGAGCGCTGCATATATTGGTACATAGCGATCAATGCCGCGGAAATTACCATTATCAACATTGTGTATTCCAGGAAGTTCTGCGCCCTTTTATTATAAAATATCCTTAACATTTACATCCTCCTACTTCAAATGCGACACCGCGCTGTTAAAATACGCCTTAAATCCGCCGCGTATATGCTCTATAAATCCCGTGGAAAGGATTGCCGCCAGAATCAGCGCCATCATTATGAAATATTCTATTACGCTCTGACCTGACAATTTCTTTCTCATCTCTAAAACCCGAATTGTATGCCCCCGCGCACAAACTGCAATATTATCGGGCCTCCCACAATAATCATTACTACAGGTAAAATAAAGGCAAACAATGGGAAAAGCAGCTTAATCGGTGCCTTCAATGCCATTGACTCTCCTGTCTGGAACCTCTTCACTCTTATCTCCTCTGCCTGCAGGTTCAAGGCCTCTGACATAGGTGTGCCCATTCTGTCAGCCTGCACCAGGGTACGCACAAAAGAATGCACCTCAGGCATATCCACGCGCCAGCCGAAATTCTTTAAGGCAGCGCGCCGCGTCTCTCCCATCTGCGTTTCGCGGTAAACCTCTGCCAGCTCGTGCGTCAATTCGCAGGGCTTCAGGTCTCTCACTACGCGATTTACCGCCAGCATAAAATCCATGCCCGCGCTTACGCAAAGATTTAACAGGTCTATAATATTAGGTAAATCCTTTCTGATGCTGTGCTGCCTCTTTTTTATCTTACCATTCAACCAGAACTCCGGGATTATAAAACCTATAATTAAAGAACCCGCCAAAACTATATTCGCGGGAAAATTACTGCTTAAAAGCGTAAGCGAAACCACGGGGATAAATACCAAAGATAAAACCTTAAAGGCGATAAACTCTAATACCCCGACGGGCGAACCTGCCCTGATGAGCTTTCTTTTTAAGCCGGCCGTAGGAAAAGGAATGCGCCTCTCCCAATCCTTGAACCTGGCAGTAAGAGGCAGCCATGTTTTAGTGCGCGCCAGGGCTGTTATCGGCTCATCCTCAACAAACATCTGCGCCGGCAGATGGGTCTCCTGCGCGCCGAATAATTGCGCCCTGAATTGGTAAAGCACAAGATAAATACTCGCGCTTAAGAATAGAGCTGTAATTATTATCAAAACCATCCTGCCTCTCCTTTTTTATATATCAATCCTGCTTAATTTACGGATGAAGATTATTCCAAGTACCTCTGAAATCCCCGCATAGAGCAAAAGCGCCCTGCCGAAATTATCCTTTAAGAATATGTCAAAAAAATTGGGGTTCACTTTGTAGACGAACAATCCGAATATAATGGGCAATACTGACATAATCGCTCCCTGAAGCTTGCCCTGCACGCAAAGCGCATTGACCCTGCCGATGAGCTTATTGCGCTCCTGGATAGTGTAGATAACCCGGGAGAATGTCGCGGTAAGGTCTCCTCCGGTTTCCCTGGCTACCATCATCGCAGTTACTACCATATCCAACTCATCCAGGCGCATGCGCTTCTTCAACTTGGTTATTGCCTCTTCCAGGGGGACTCCCATCTGCATCTGCCTTATAACCAGGCCAAACTCCTGTGATATGGGGTTAGGCATCTCCTGCGCCAATTCTTCAAAAGACTGCAGCAAGCTTAAGCCCGCTTTTAATGAGCTTGAGAGTATCATCAGGCCATCAACAAGCTGGGAGGCAAATTTTTTCCTGCGGCTAAATTCAAGGTGCTTAATAATCACAATGGGTATGGCTAAACCTATCCCTGCGCAGGCTAAAGAAACCCATAGGTTGTGGGTGATAAAAAACCCCAATAACCCGCTTACAATAGGAGAAAGAACATCTATCAAGAGCAGCTTATTTAAAGCAACGTCCAGAAACATCAGGTCAAGTTTCGGCGTAATATTATCCATCCTCTTTTTATGCCAGGTTTCCACATTTGACTGCAAAGAAGGATAGAGTAATTTCATAATATAAAAAACTGCACCGAAAACCAGCGAAAATATAGCTATTTTCAATAGCATTTACAGGGCCTCCTTGTTTTTTTTCTTTAGCCTGGTTATTTCCACCATTTTTCCTGGTCAGAGCCAGAAACATCCTCGTTACCGGTCTTAGCGCTCTCCTGTTTATTTATCTTAGTTGTGGTTACTTCATTGCTCAGCGTCTCTTCGGAGTCTGTAGAACTCTTAGTTGTGTAATGGCTGGTGGTATAATCCGGAGAAAACTGCTGGCCCATAGTATCCGCGCTCTCTTTTAACTTTCCCTGGAAACCCCTCTTCAGGTACACCTGCATTGCGATAAGCCCGGCGACAATCACGCCGATTAGAATAGCGTATTCCAAGGTCGTCTGCGCCCTCTTCACAGATAATCTCCTGAACATGAATCTCACCTCCTAACTATACATTATTTTTGCGTTGCGCCTATTGTCTGGCTGCCTGTCCTTGCGGTGTCTTCCTTGGTGGTCCTGGTTACTGCTCCGCCAGTAGCCAAATCCTCTGTTTCTTCAGCCTCGCGCGTGGTGGCAAAAGTTGAACCTAAATAATAGGGCTCATACTGCTGTCCTGTAAATTGGACTACATCAGAACCTTGATTACCCGTATAGTCCACTGCCTCCTTTATCCGGCCCTGGAAACCCCTCTTGACATAAGTCTGCATCGCCACTACTGCCGCTACTATCAACCCCAGGACAATCACGTATTCAGCTGTGCTCTGCGCCTTTCTGCTCATATGCCTTAACATTTTATACTCACCTCCTCTGCAAAATTATTTTATTCAAAACTAACGTGTTTTACCGCGGTCTCTGCCTGATTGCCTACGTGTTCAAGCATACTCTGCACCTTTGGCTTGATGATTTGATTAGCAGCCAAAAGTATCGCTCCTACAATCGCCGTGAAGATAATTATGTACTCGAGAGTGCTCTGCGCCTTCCTGGACATTAACATCATCTTTCACCTCCTTATTAAAAACTTTATAAAACTTTTTCCCTAGATAACAAATAAAAAACCGAAGCTCTTAACAAAGTTAAGATTCTTCGGCTTTCGGTAACCCGGCTAACATTTCTGCTCTGACCCTGAGCAAGAAAATAAAAACTTATTCTTGGCGAGCATTGTCCCGTGGCTTTGCGCATCCATTACCTCCATAATGGAATTGCCGTTTCGTTGCCGCCTTTCAATTGCATTTAAAATATAACATTTGTATGGGGGCGTGTCAAGAATATTTCTGCTTGGAAAGAAAACGTTTTCTAAATTAAGAACCAGAGCCTCCTGCCATCCCTAAGCGTGATTTCTCTTTCATTGAGCCGGCGTAAGACATACTCCAACTCTTTCTGGAAGGCAAAACCCTCGGGGAGAAGAAAGGTGACAAACAGGCAGTTATTTTCCTTCTTTAAAACGGCTTTCAGGTCATAAAATCGCTCTTTCATCGTCGAGAAATCTTTAATTTCATATCCCGGAGGCAGAAAGTGCCACCTGATATATAAATCCAGCGCTTTAAGATAGTTGGCAAAGAGCATTTTTATTTCCGGCGTATTGAAATGAAAACTCTCCGTCGAGAAAAAATGGCCGGAATTAGCGGTATAGGTGTAACGCTCTATCTTACGGCTGTAGTCCTGGAATGCCTCTTCAAGGTTTGGCCAGTGGCTAAGATAGGTATTTGCCACTTGGTCAGGGAGAAGTCCTTCAGGCGGAAGGTTGCTTAAGATAACTAAACGCGTTTTCTCAGCAGGATTTGTCTTAAAAGCAGCCCCTCGTAATGTAACTGCTTGTTTTGTAATGGGTTGTGATAATTCAACCTCAATCTCAGCAAGATAAAACTCTTTTTTAAGCCCAGTGAAATAAAATGGCTTAAATTCCTCAATTTTCTTTACCTTGCGCAACTCCACAAACTGCCAGGGCCAGAGCCCAAAAATAAAGAACCTCCTTTTTCCGGATTCTAAGGGGATTACTCCCAATTCCTCAAATTTATTCCCGTAGAGGGTCAATCTGGTAATACCCTTATCTCCGAGGTCCAACCCTAAGATAAAATTAAAAAATTCCTTGGTAGGGCTATCATAACCCGGCGCCATAAATAAAACCAGGGGGCTGGTTTGCGAAAAATATCTATGTATGTAACTCTTTGTATTGTAAATAGTTGAGGAAAAAACATATGGTATTTGGGGAGTGGACCAAACAGTGCGCATCTGGCTGTCTAAATATGCCACATTAGTCCCTGATAAATTCACTTTGATATTGCGCACCTCTTGCAATATATCTGGAATGAGCTGCATAATATCCAGACATATTGCATTAACCCCTTGTAATACATTAAGATACGGTAAGAGAGCCTCTAAGGAGAGTTTTTTATCAATAAGTGCCCATAATTCTGACAGGTCTTTATTCTGCACCCCTGGCTCCCATAAAGATAGATAAATAAGGGCTTCTACTTTGGCTGCCAGGTCAGCGTCCTCTTTATTTAAGCGCTTTTTCACTGCTTCAGTGATATGGAAAGCGCCTCCGATTAAACAATCTACTGCCTTAAGCAATATCGCGCCGTTACACGGCATCTCCGACGGAGTTTCCACTTGCAGCTCAGCCTCAGGATGAGGCGGGATTACTGGCTCAGGCGGGGCTGTTGGCTTTACCGGCGGCGCCTCCACAGGTATTGCGGGCTTAGCCTCTACAATAGGCGCAGGGGCTGGCTCTAATTTGCGCCTTCTCTTCTTGGGCCTTCTACCCACAGGCAGGCTTAGGCCGCTGGTCTTAAATAAGGTATTAATAGTGGATTTAGAGACTTTTATTTGAAATTTATCATAAACCAAAGAAGATAAGCGCCGGCAACTCAATTCTGGGCTTGCCTTCTTTTCATACAAAATAAAATCTTTTATTTCTGTTTTTAGTTTATATATTACACCCATATTTTGTCCAGTCTGGACATTGTTAAAGGCAATAAAGCATACCACACAAACTCTATTTTGTCAATACAATTCAGACTGGACATTCCTTAGGGACATTCCTTAGGGACGTCTTCTGATCCAAAGCAGGGACGTCTTTTATCCTAAAGCAAAGGGTGTCCCCCAGAAGAAATACTTTTGTTAGATTATCTGCCTTATTACGTCTATTTAATTGGGAGGTGAGAATATGCCGAGAATATCAAGATTAACCCTAGACAATGCCTGTTACCATATAATGGTACGGGGAAATCAAAAACAAAAGACTTTTATTGAAAAGGCGGATTTTATGAAATATCTTGATTTGCTAAAACATTATAAGAGAAAATATCACTTTAACGTATATGGCTATTGTTTAATGCCTAACCACGTGCATTTAATAGTGGAATTAGAAAAATCCGCTTTTTTGGGTAAATTCATGCAAGGATTAAACCAGACCTATACAATTTGGTTCAATAAAAAATACAAAAAGGTAGGTCATCTTTGGCAGGGAAGGTATAAAAGTATGCTCATCCAAAAAGATAGGTACCTGCTGGATTGCATAGAGTATCTTGAACTTAACCCTGTAAGGGCAAACATAGTCAAATCTCCTTCTGATTATCCTTGGAGTAGTTGGCAAGATCGTATAACCTGCAAGAAAGATAGCCGCTTAGATATTCCTGATTTGAATTAGCTGGGACATCCTTCCGATTGGGGGCAAAGACGTCCCTAATCTATAAAGAGGAGGTCGCCTTGCTGGGTATTGCTGGAGGAGATTGCGCCTGCGGGCAATTCTATAACCTTGCTACTTAACCAATATACCCGGCTAATACGGAATGGCTTGAGGCAGGATATTGTTTTTATTACCTTATAATCCTTATTTATAAATACAACATCTATGCTAAAACGCATGAAAAAGGTGTGTATAGAATTGCAGGGGCTGATAATTAACGCCTCTCCCGCTTCCAAGTTCTTGCGATTTAACAAACCAATTGTTCTTTTTAAAAGACTCTGCGCAATAACGGCGTTATCCGCTAAAATGGTGCCTTTAGTTTTGTTGATTATCTTCATCGTGCTCTTTAAGGGGACACCCTTCCGATTGATTCCAAAGACGTCCCTCGATTGGGTAAAGGAGTGTCCCTCTTATGAGGAAAGTTTAAAGATGTCGTCTGATACGGCAATGCCCCGAACCTTGAGTTCTTCCATAAAAGAGGGGATATATCCGGTAGGCCCGAAATCTCCTATCACTTTTCCTTCGCTGCTTACTCCCGTTTGCTTAAAAATGAAAATATCCTTTAAGCCGATATGCATTTCATCGAGCATGCCCGTCATCTCCGTAATCTGCATGACTCTTCTTGAGCCATCGGAGAGCCTTGCAGTATGGATTATGATATTAATCGCCGAGGCGATCATCTCCCTGATGGCCCGCACCGGTAATTCCGACCCTGACATAAGGATCATTGAATCCATCCTGGCAATGATATCGTGGGTGGAATTTGCGTGGATTGTGGTCATGGAACCATCGTGGCCGGTATTCATCGCCTGCAGCATATCCATGGTCTCAGCACCCCGGCATTCGCCGATTATAATTCTATCCGGACGCATCCTCAGAGAATTGCGGAAGAGGTCGCGCGTGGTAATGGCGCCCCTGCCTTCAATATTAGGGGGCCGCGATTCAAGGCGCACCCAATGCTCCTGTTTCAATCTTAATTCTGCGGCGTCCTCTATGGTTATGATACGTTCATTGGCAGGGATAAACGCCGAAAGTATATTTAACACCGTGGTCTTTCCCGAGCCGGTGCCTCCGGAAACAATAATATTTTTTCTGGATAAAACGCAGGCCTGCAAGAAATCCGCCATATTTTTAGTCAGCGTATTTAACTGTAAAAGGTCATTCATATTTAACCGTTCCCTGCCGAATTTCCTGATGGTTAATGTTGGCCCGGTCAAAGATAGGGGAGGAATAATGGCGTTTACGCGCGAACCATCGGAAAGCCGCGCATCCACCATCGGCACGCTCTCGTCAATGCGCCTGCCCAGAGGAGCGATTATGCGCTCGATAACCTGGCGCACCTGGTCATTGGAGAGGAACCTCTTGGGAGATAATTCTATCTTGCCGTGGCGTTCAATATAAATCTGGTTCTTGTTATTCACCAGGATATCGGAGATTTCAGGATCGCTAACCAAATCCTCCAGGGGGCCTAAACCCAATGCCTCATCAGCTATCTCCTTAACCAGTTTTTTTCTTATCTCGTGAGAGGAGAGGAATACCCCTGTTTCATCAGCCAGGGCATTAGTAATGGCTTTCTCGGTCTTTTCCCTGATGCCTTGCGCCTTAACCGGGTCGGTCATATCTATTTCCAGATGCTTAAGGTCTAATTTTTCAATCAGCTTTTGGTGAATGCGTTTTTTTAAATCAATGATTTCATCGGCTTCTCTCTCCGCCCCCTCTACAAGAGGCTCATGGCTGACTTTAAATTTCTTCCAGAATTCTCCTTCCTTGGCAAACACTCCCTCTTCTTCGGTGGGAACAACCAGGGGTATCTCATGACGTTTCAGGAATAAACTTTCGTTTTCAATAAGGTCTGTCCCTAATTTCCTTATGGCAGCGCTTGCCTTGCAGTTAGGGCTATCTACCACAAGAGGGACGCGCCTGTTTAATGCCAGGCCCACAGGTTTTCCTTCCGATGGGATGCGGCTGATTATTTCGCAAGGCACAGCTGCGCGCACCTCCTGCCAGCTGACGCCGCCTAAGCTTTGGCTACGGTTGAGCACAATCTTAATCATATTCAAGGGGATGTGCAGGGACTGCAGGACATCCAAAGACCACTTTGTCTGGTATACCGATAATACATCGGGGGTAACCACTAAAAGGATAAGGTTAGCATTATTAAAGACAGAGAAGAGCGTCTCGGTAAAAGCCCGGCCCGCATCTATGACCACATAATCAAATTCATCCTCTAATGCGTCTAAAGCGGTCTTTATCTTGCTGCTATCTATACGCGGTATCTGGTGGGGCCTTAATACCGCAGGCAGGAAATCTATGCCGTATTTTTCTATCCGGATAAAACTATTCTTTATAGAATCTTTGGCGGTGCCACTCTTCAGGCTTTCAGCCAAATCCAATATGGACTTATCAACGCGGATGTCAAACCACCTCAACATATCCCCTGCTGCGTGCAGGTCCAAATCTATAAGCGCTACTTTCTTGCGTAAGTAGAGCCCCAGCGCTATAGCCAGATTAGTAGCAATGAGGGTCTTGCCTACCCCGCCTTTTGTACTGAATATGACAATTGTTTTTGACATAACAATATACTAATTATTGTTTTTATAAACTATGGGCACATCCACCCATATGTCCTTGGACTCTATCTGAGGAGGAAAAGGCGGATAAGGCGCCTGGGTACGGGCTGCATCCAGTGCCGCATCATCTAAAATCTTATACCCCGATGACTGTAATACTTTTATAGACTTAAGATGGCCGTTAGAGGCAATATTCAGGCTCAACCTCAGATTGCCTTCCCAACCCGCATCTTTTGCCTGCCGGGGGTAATAGGTGGCGCTGAGTATCTTGGCTTGGATAGCCCTGGCATAATTAGCCAGGTCCAGAGGAATCCGGGGTACCTGTATCTGCGCCTGAGAAGGGGAAGAAACCGCCTTGCTGTCGGGTATTTCTTTGGACACAATAGTAGGGGTAAGGGTAATGAATAATTCTACATTGCCTCTTTCTCCGGTGCCTCCGCCAACCTTAGTAGTTTTTTTCCTAAATGCCGCTCCCAAGATCGGGATATCCCCCAACAAAAAGGTCTTCCTGATATCCTCTTCATTTTTTTGTTTTATCAGCCCGCCTATGGCCATAGTTTGTCCGTTGCGCAGAAATAGCTCTGTGGATGCATTGCGTTTGGTTAGAGGATAGGCCTGGGCTGTCCTGTTAGTGGTTGTGCCGATAAATTCAGCAGTGGTTCCTACTTCGCTTACCTCCACATTTAAGGCCAGCTTTATATCCTTCTCTTCGGTTACCGTGGGTTTTATATTTAATTTTATCCCGAATTCTTTATATTCTACCGACGTGCCCTGTGCCCCTGTAGTTGCGGCAATGGTCGTGGTAAAGATGGGTTTTTCTCCGCCTACCAATAATTCTGCCTCTTTGCCGCTCTGACAAGCAAGGCGGGGCCGGGAAAGGACGCGCGCCTTACCTTCCTGAATTAAGGCATCCAGAGTAACATTAAAGGCAGTGCGCGTAAACTGCGAAACGTGAAAAACCCTTTCTAAGCCGGTTACCGCAGTGCTGGTAGGCCCGGATGAATCGGTTAATGTAATCGAGCCTGGCCAGGTAAAGCCCAATGTATTGGTAGCGTCTTTATCCAGTTCTAATACCTGCACATCAATCTCTACCGCAGACTCCTCTTCCTTTATTTCAATAAGGTCAAGTGTCTTATCTTTTAACGGACCTAATGCCACGGTAATTCTTTCTTTTTCCTGGGGGCTTTTAACCTGGCCCAAAAGCAAAACTTTGCCTTCCTCGTCCGCTGCTTTAGCATGGACGCCAGCGAGATTAAGTTCTTGCAACAGGTTATTCACGCGGCGCTCAATCTCATTCATATCCTCCTGTACCACCCTTATATTAACGGACTGTTCGCCAAAGGCATCCCAGTAAACCAGCGTAGTTGTGCCGGGTGATTTTGCGCTAAGGGTAATCTCCGAATTGGTTACGTCTGCGATATCAGCGACTGCGGGATTGCCGATAACTACCCGCGTGGGCGTCCTTATAGGGATGATTTTTGTCTCGCCGACGATTAACTTGACGTCATCTTCGCCAGCCCATAAAGATACGCCGGCTAAACATAAACTTATAAAAATAAAAACCTTTAATTTTCTAAGCAGTGCCTTCATCTTATTCCAAGCCCTTTATTTCCTTATTCAGGCCCCTATATATCTCAACGCTTCTCTTGGGCTTACGGAGTTCTTGCGTTTCGGGTTTTTGCTCCGGCATCGCGGTTCTAAATAATGTCTCCCAGCTGGCTGGAGCAACTCTTTGCACCTGCGTGTCTTGGGGGGAACGCAAAATAAGGCGAAGCTTCCCCTGCTCTTGCACAAAAACAATGAGGTTTGCCTCCTGGGGAGATAAAGCCAGGGTAACTACAGGAGATACTGTCCTTTCTTCCTTTCTTACGCTCGGCACACTGGTAAATTCCTGGCCCACTGCTAAAACTAATACATCCTGGAATAAAGGCATAGTAGTTAATTGAGTGGCCTGTTTTCCTTCGGCAGTGACTGTCGGTATAGGCACCATACCCACCACATCCACATGGTCACCCGGCTGAAGCATTCCTCCGACGGAAGAGATATTATCTAAGGATACGGCTATAGCCCTTTTGCCGGAAGGTACCTTCATTGACAGCGAGCCCTCCTGGCCGGAGATGGTAACTTTGTTTAAAAGCACCTGCTCACCCTTAGATATAGGGACAATGGCAATCCTATCTACAACTCTATCTATAGATGTGGCTGCGCGGGGCTGCAGTATTGCCCTATTCACTGTTTCTTCTGCTAACATTGATTCTTTTAAGGTTGTGCCGGAGGGAATATCCTGTTTGGCAACCACTACCGTACCCAGGTTCTTTTGGGTTAAAAGCACCCTCTTTTTTGCCTCTTCGGTCCTTTCCTGTATATACCTATTAATCAAAAATACTGCTATTAACCCCGAAATCCCGGCGATAATTATAGGCAGGTATTTTTTGGATACTTGCAGCTGCATAATCTAACGCACCTTTTCTTCGTATATCTCTACTTTCGTCTCCCCCTGTAATTTATTGGCGAGTTCTGCAATGGCCTTCTGCTGTTTTTCAAACAAGAGCCATGACTTTATATTATCCCAGATATCCGCAAGTGCCTTGGGTTCGGATTTCTTGATGCTCTCCAGTTTTATTATATAATAGCCCTCCGGGCCCTTGAATATGCTGCTAATCCCCCCGGCTTCCAAAGAAGGAGAAAAAGCTACTTCATAGAACTTATCAAATCTAATGCGCTTCTGCGGGTCGAGTTCTAAAGCCATAAAGCCGACGTCCCCGCCGTTGGCAGCGGTTTTGGCTTTTGAATACTGCTTGGCCAATGCCGCGAAGTCTACGCCATTAAGCAATTGGATATAAACCTGCTTTGCCTCATCCTGGGTATTGGTTACAATCTCAAGTATCTTTCTCTGCTCGGGCTCCTTAAGCAAATCCTTGTTCTGGTTATAAAAATCTTCCACCTCTTTGCTGCTGACATCTATTTTTTCAATCTCCTCGCGCAGCAATTCTGTAACCAGAAGGTTGATTTTAGTCCTCTCCAGCGCCTTTGCCACTTCATCCTTCTTTTCCAGGCCCCTGTCCAATGCCTCCTGGTAGAGTATATATTTGCGCACCAGCTCGTTAAAAAATTGAGCTTTTTGTCCCTGGTATCAATCTTGTTCTTCTCCAGGCCCTGGCTGGATACCAGGGCATTAAAATTTTCAATCTCTTTATCCAGATCGTCGGAGGTAATGTAGTAATTGCCTACCACTGCCACTACGTTTGCAGCCGCAGGCGGCTTGGGCTTACCCTGCTTAGCCTTGGTTCCTAAGAAAGGGGTATTTTCGCAACCTAAAAATACAAACGCAATAAAGAAAACCGCTAAGAAATTTTTATACCTATCCATATAATATTCTCCTTTTTAGGCTATTCTTTTTTTATCTCGTGTATCTCGTTGATTATCCGGGTCAATAAATCGGCAATTTTAGCGATAAGATAAAAGAAGAAGAACAGGAACGCATATATTGCCAGGACCATAATCCCCATCCAGCGCGGATTGCCCGGAACGAGCCCCAATAAAAGGGAGACGCCCCCGACGATACCTAAAGATAAGAAAATCCACGCCGCAATCTTTACCACCAATTCAGACGTTTTTAGAAATCCTAAATGTTCGCGCATAGAATTCCCTCCTTGCTATTATTATTTTTTTATCATAAATCCATCAAATTGCAAGAGAAATCTTCCTTAATGCCGTTTTAAAACGCAATTGCCTTATTTAAGCCAGATAACGGGACTACCGTAATGCTTCGGCTTAAGGGATACCCTTCCTTGCCCGGATAAACCACCCAAATATGCTTTAAGGATAGCCCTTTGAGTGCAAAACGCATAGACGGCGTAAGAGATGGGGCTTGCGAATATTTCACTTCGATTCCGTAGAGTTTCCCCTTTTTTTCAAACACCAAGTCTAGCTCTGCACCCGTATGCACTCCCCAAAAAAAGGCTTCTTCCTCTCTTAACCCTATACCTTTAATCGCTTCCCCCAAAGCAAAACCCTCCCAAGATGCTCCAAGTTTGGGGTGCGATAACACATCTTTCTTTCCCTCTAATGATAATAAGGCATGCAAAATCCCTGTGTCCCGAAAATAGATTTTCGGCCTCTTGATAAGCCTTTTCTTTGTGTTATAATACCACGGCTGTAATTGACGCACCATAAACGTTCCTGAAAGCAAGTCTAAATATCTTTGCGCTGTGTGTTGTGAAACACCTAAGCTGCGCCCTATCTCCGAGGCATTGAAAATCTGACCATGATAATGGGCAAGCATACCCCAAAATGTTCTCAAGGATTTAGCTGGTATTTTAAGGCCTAACTGAGGAATGTCCCGCTCCAGGAAAGTCGCTATAAAATCCTGGCGCCATTTATAGGATGCCGCTTCACTAGAAGCTAAATATGAACGAGGAAAACCGCCTCTTATCCACAACCGCTCCACATTTTGACTCCCTACGTGTTCCAGAGAAAAACCGCCTATTTCAAAATAACTAATACGCCCGGCTAAGGATTCTGAACTCTGTTTAATTAAATCCCTTGAGGCGCTTCCTAAAATCAAATATTTGGTTTCTTTAGAGCGGTCCACCAGAACGCGTAGCGCAGGGAAAAGATTTGGCAGTCTTTGAATTTCGTCAATGATAACAAGCCCCTTCAATCCTTCTAAAGCCAAGAATGGATCGTGAAGCCGCTGGATATCTCTGGCGTCTTCGAGGTCAAAAATAGTAATATCTGAGTGCCAAAGGCTGGAAAATTGATGGGATAAAGTCGTTTTACCGCATTGCCGCGGCCCCAGAATGGCTACAATTGGATTATCTTTGAGGAGGGTTTTTAATATTTTCAGTTCGGTAGCCCTTTGTATTTCCATACTAAAATCATACCATGAAATTTGGATATGTCAAGGCAAAATTTCACTATAGATAAAGATTATGACTTTTTTAAATATATATTTAAAAAAGTTAGGGGAATTTAAGGGTAGATTAAAAAGAGCTTAACCAGAAGACAGAGTCAAAACTTTTCTCTTTTCTCGGGTTGATTAGCCCTAACTGGATAAAAGAGAGAAGTTTTACACTAGTGGCTACGATATCCTCTGGAAACTAAAATTACCAACTGGTAACAATTATTACCCCCTACCGAACTTCTCATGATAATACCTTTGGAAGTTCTTTTAAGATATCCTTTATTGGAATAATTTCAATGTCGTCTTCCCATAAGATACGTTCTCCGCCGTAAATAAAATAAGTTTTGGCTTTAGGATAATCTTCCTTGAAGGCCCTTAACCCTTTAAACATCGCAGTGGAAATCTTAGCTGTTCTCTTAACCTCAAAAGCCAAGATACCTTTGTTCCCATATAATACAAAATCTACTTCTGTATTGTTGGATGTCATCCAATAAAATATATTGTAACCTAATCTCAAATAGGAATTTATCGCAGTTAATTCCTGAAGGAAGAGGGTTTCAATTGCATGTCCTCCTATTTCTTCCGGCATATCAAGCGGACCTGCAGGTCTTAGCGTGCGATAAAGACCGGTATCAAAAAAATAGAATTTAGGATGGTTAACCAAGCGCCTCTTAGCTCTTTTAGCAAAAACGGGAATTCTATAAGCTATTAAAAGGTCTTCCAATATTGAAAAATAGCTTTCTGCCACTTTACGCTCAACGCTACAATCGCGCGCAACTGATGAAATATTTAAAACCGACCCCTGTGAAAAACTAGCCGCTTCTAAGAATCGGGAAAATGCCCCCAGATTTCTAGTTAAGCCTTCCTGCTGTACCTCTTGTTCAAGATATGTCTTAACGTAACTCTCTAAATATGCTTTGGGGTCTTTTTCGGTATAAGCGCAAGGAAGATTTCCATAAAGAAGAGAGTGATTAAGGTTAAAATTATTATCGAGTTCAACAGCCGTAAGGGGATAAAGATGATATGATAAAGCCCGTCCCGCCAGTAAGTTTACTCCCTTTCTTCTTATCTTTCTGGCGCTTGAGCCTGTTAAAATAAATTTATTCTTATTTTTTTCAATAAGGCGGTGAACTTCATTCAGCAATTCGGGAATTCTCTGAACTTCATCTATAATAACATAATCATTAAAATTCTTTGGTATAAAGTTTTCAAGCCGTTGCGGATTAGCTAAAAGATCATTGAAAAGCTCTGCTTCCAGTAAATCCAGGTAAATGGCTTTAGGAAATTTTGATTTAACCCAGGTGGTTTTTCCGGTGCCGCGGGGGCCAAATAGGAAGAAGCTTTTATCTTTTGGCGGTTCTATTAATCTGGAATACATACTTCCATTTTACATATATTTTTGGAGTTGTCAAGGAAATTTTGTTTGGGAAAAAACTAGAGGTTCTTTCTTTTATCGGGTTTATTAGCCCCAACCGGATTTGAACCGGTGTTTACAGCTTGAGAAGCTGGCGTCCTAGGCCAGGCTAGACGATGGGGCCAATATTTAATTTAAATTATTTTAATATAAATAGAGAGCTGGGTCAATATATTTATTGAGGCCACAACTTACGGAGCAAAAGCGACGTAAGTTGTTTGGCCGAAATAACCCCGCACCTTTGTAACACATTCATTTTCACTCTATTTTGTTGAATTTTTAGATAAATAGTGTATATTATTGTTAAATATCCCAAAGGTGCGGGGTTCAATTCGACCAACAAACTTATGTTCACTGCGTTCCGTAAGTTTGGGTCTCATTGAAAATGGCGATACAGATAGGCATAGGCCTAAGCACGGAAAAAGATACGCTCCAGGCAGCCCAAGCCGCAGTCAGGCAGGCAAGGATAAATATAGGTGCCGAAAAGATTAGCCTGGCGATTGTCTTTAGTTCAATAGAATTTGCCCATCAGTCTTTTCTGAATACAATTGCCAGCTTATTAGGGCCGGTAACTATAATAGGCTGTACTGGCTTAGGGATTATTTCTAACGAGGGCATATTTAAGCACGGTATAGTAATCATGCTCTTGAGTTTACCGGAGGGCGTATATTTCAATAGCGCCTGCGTCAAAGAGATAAGCGCTAAATCAACTGCCTCTGCGGGAAAGGAATTAGGGGAGAATTTATTATACGGGTTTAAAAATATCCGCCGGGATTTAAGCGTGATATTTGCCGACGGGCTCTTGCGCGACGAATCCGGCTTTCTCTACGGCCTGCAGCAGAGGCTGGGAACGAGTTTTCCCCTCGCCGGCGCCTCAGCGTCTGATAACCTTGCTTTTAAAAAAACCTATGTGTATTTTAACGGCGAGGTATCCAGCGACTCTGCCTGCGGCCTGCTCTGGGGAGGCAAATTGAATTTCGGCTTAGGTATTAAGCATGGGTGGAGGCCGCTGGGCAAACCCCGCTATGTAACTAAATCAAGCGGTAACATTGTATACGAAATAGATAATGTTCCCGCTGCGACAATCTATCAAGAATACCTTGCCTCTGACCTGAGCCAATTAAGAAAGGAATTAAAGCGCATATCCATATTATACCCTATAGGCATATACCTTGCCGGAGAAGAAGAGTATCTTTTAAGGAATATCCTTTCCATAGAGGATGACGGCGCTTTGGTTTTTCAAAGCGATGTCCCCGAAGGCAGCCCCGTAAGATTAATGATCGGCACAAAGGAATCCTGTCTTGCCGCAACCAGCCAGGCAATAGATGAGGTAAAAATGGGCCTGAGGGGACGGGCGGCTAATTTTGTCTTTGTGTTTGAGTCTGTCTCAAGATACATACTCTTAGGCAGGCACGCAGACAAGGAGTTGGAAATCATCAAGGAAAAATTAGGCAAAGATATTCCTATAATCGGAATATACACCTATGGAGAGCAGGCGCCTTTAAAGGCCGTTAATTACCAGGGGAGGGCATATTTTCACAATCAGACCATTGCTATTTTAGGTATAGGAGCCTAAACTGATATACTTATGGGCGAATATCTGATTAATATACTCGGCATGGCTAGTCTTTTAGCCGTAATTGCGCTGGGCATAGCGCTGACTTACAAAATGGAGCTGATAAGACAGCTGCAGGCTACGGTTAATAATCTAAAGAGGTCATTGGATGAAATGGACGAGCAGTCCAGGCTTATTGTGCGCACCGATATGGAATTAAATAAGACGCAGGAAGAACTGGATAAAAAGATAACCGGGCTCTACGCCCTGCAAAGATTATCCCGGGCAATAACCACGACCCTGGAAGAAAGCCAGATATTTAAAATGATAGAGGCTACATACCTCGAGGACCTGGGATTTGAAAAGGCCTGCGCCTTTTTATGGAGCGAAACAGAAAAAAAATTCCTTCTTCAGATAAATATCGGTTATTTACAAGGCGAGGCAGAAGCGATAAAATCGTCTCTGGATTTAAATAAAGATAAGTACCTGGAGTTAATAAAAAGCGAGAGAACCGTATCTTCAATCTCCCAACCAATGGATGCCTCGCTTGGAGAGGAAATAAAAGGGGTCTTTAAGGTGGAATCCTTCATCATCTCATCTATCCTGCCTAAAGAAGGAAATAGAGGCTTTCTCTTCGTGGGCACGCAGCGCCTGGATACCTTAATAAATGAAGGGGACGAAGAATTAATCACCATTTTAGCCAATCAGTTAGGCCAGGCGCTGGAAAACGCCCGCCTATTCGAAAAGACCTGGCGCACGCAACTTGACCTGGAGAAGAAGGTCGAAGAAAGAACCCGCGATTTAACGCGCGTATTGAACGAGGTAAAAAACATAAGCAACAGAAAAACGGATTTTGTCTCCAGCGTTTCGCATGAATTACGTACCCCCCTCACCTCTATAAAAGGCTATGCCTCAATTTTACTTACCGGAAAATTAGGGGACCTCCCCCCTGAAATAAAAGACCGCCTGGATAAGATCAACAGGCACAGCGACGAACTCGTGCATCTGGTCAATGACCTCCTGGATATAGCGCGCATTGAATCCGGAAGGGTGGTTATGAAAAGAGAGCCTCTGGATTTAAAAAACGTGGTGGATAAGGTGGCGGATTTATTATCCGTGCAATTAAAAGAAAAGCAGATTCACTTAAGCTCTAGTATCGCCGAAGACGCCAATACCATATTTGCTGACCGCAGCCAGATAGAGCGCGTCTTTATAAACCTTATCGGCAATGCCATAAAATTTACTCCGCAAAAAGGTAAAATTACCGTACATGCCCATAAAGCGCAAAATGCAGTGCAGGTGGATATCAGCGATACAGGATGCGGCATACCTGAAGAGGCGCTGGAAAAAATATTTGAGGAGTTTTATCGCGTTGACAACCCCATCAACCAGGAGGCAAAAGGCACGGGCCTGGGATTAACCCTGGTAAAAAATATTATTGAAGCGCATGACGGAAAAATCTGGGTAAAAAGCAAGCTTAACGCGGGTTCTACTTTTAGTTTTACTATACCGTAACCTTAATAAATTGCCATGGGCGTAAGAATACTTATTGTAGACGATGACGCGGATATAAGGGATATTTTGAAACTCACCCTCTCGGAAGAAAACTACGAGATACTGGAAGCCCGCGACGGAGAAGAGGCTTTAAAGATTATTAACGCCAAGCCCCTTGACCTGGTATTGTTAGACTATAAAATCCCTAAAATGGATGGCCGGCAAGTCTGCCGCCTGATTAAAAAAGACCTGCTGCTCAGCCACCTTCCTATAATTATGGTCACCGGAAAAGGCGACATCAGCGATAAGGTGGACGGCATTGACGCTGGCGCTGATGACTACATAGTCAAGCCCTTTGAGCCCAAGGAATTGCTGGCGCGCATCCGCATGATTTTAAGGCGCACGGAAAGGGACCTTGAGGCTAACCCTCTCACGCGCCTGCCCGGGAATGTCTCTATTTTAAATGAACTTTCGCGCAGGCTAGAAAATAAATCCAAATTTGCCGCCTGCTATGTAGACCTGGATAAATTCAAGGCGTATAACGATAAATACGGCTTTGAACACGGGGATGAGGTTATACGGGAGACTGCCCGCATATTAATCCGCGCCACGCAGCAATCCGGCAATCCGGATGATTTTATCGGGCACATCGGCGGAGACGACTTCGTGGTCATTACCACGCCCAACGTCGTGGATAATATCTGTAAGGCGATAATCGCTGATTTTGACAAGACCTCGCCTACTTTTTATAACGAAACCGATAGAAAAAAAGGTTATATCATCGCGCGCGACCGGAAGAACAAGGAGCAGAAAATCCCGCTTATTTCCGTATCTATCGGCGTGGTGACGAATGAGTCGCGTAAGATTGAGCACGTTGCCCAGATTAGCGAGATAGGCGCAGAATTAAAATCCCTTGCCAAAAGCCTTGAGAAAAGCAACTACATAAAAGATAAGCGCAAATCCGAGAGGGAAAATTAAAGGCAGGATATTGGTGCGACTCAGCTGAGGAATACCCAAAAGGCAATTTGTCAAATATCTTATCC
>Ga0233422_10000299_pt1 | contig 25513 bp, 27 predicted proteins | sample Watercolumn_Mata_2_FD_182724 | JGI IMG/M metagenome (GOLD analysis project Ga0233422, IMG submission 182724) | Freshwater microbial communities from Lake Matano, South Sulawesi, Indonesia - Watercolumn_Matano_2014_110_MG | ecosystem: Environmental > Aquatic > Freshwater > Lake | place...
TATTGATTCACCATTTAATAGATTTCGTGTTGAGAAATGCATTAATTCCTTTTTTACAATCGTCTGTCATACGCGTTAAAGCATTGAGGTGCGATGCGTAATCGAGTGCATCATTCGTTACCATCCCAGGGACACGTGAAAGTAATTCCTTTATCAGCCCCATGGATGTTCCACTGTTTTTTGTAATTAACTCATTGATCAAATCAAATCCAGATTTTTCTAATTCAAATCCTGGAACAACTTTACTAATAAGTCCAAGTGAAAATGCTTCGTCCGCATCAATAACTCTACTTTGAAGGACAAGTTCACGGGCTCGACCTTCTCCAATTCTTCGAACTAAAAATATTAATACAATTGCCGGGATAAAACCAAGTTGTGATTCTGTGTATCCAAACGTAGCTGTTTCCCGAGACGCAATGATGAAATCGCATACGGTCATAAGACCGCAGCCTCCAGCAAGGGCAGGTCCCTGAACAAGACAAACAACAGGTTTTCGTAAAGTATAGATTTGCTGGTAGAGTTTCATCAAATCAGTTGAATCTTGAAAATTCTGTGTAAAATCATATTTTGATACACGTTGCAAATACTCAATATCTTCGCCAGTACAAAATGTGTCACCAGCGGCGCGAAGTAGTACCGCTTTAACGTCGGAATTTCTTTGAGATTGGATAAATGCTTGAGTCAGTTCAGTAATCATCTGATTGTCAAGAGCATTTTCTTTTTCAGGCTGATTAAGAGTAATAATACTGATGTGCTTGTTGATTTCGTGTGTAATGCGTACGTAGTCCATTTTCATTTTTACTCTATGCAAAAAAAGTAGCAAGAACGATTATGAAATGCAAGATGACATCTAAGGAGAATGGATTTGATACTAATTACTGCTCGGTGGAAATGATTTATTTTTGTGCACCCACTTTGATGTAACTTGATTCTTTTGGACTTGATAGCACAAGACTTGTGGTTGTTTTTTGAACCCCCTGCCAAGATTGTATCTTTGCCAACAATTTTTCCAATCCATCAGTATTCTCCGTTCTGACTTTCAGCAAATGGGTTCCTTCACCTGTAATTGCATGACACTCTTGTACGTCATCCGTTTTGGTTATATGTTCCAAAAAACTTGTAAAGTGCTTTGATGAATCAATAGTCACTAATACAAATGCGGTAATATCTTTTCCAAGTCGTTTATAGTTTAATCTAGTATAATATCCTTGAATAATACCTTCTTCTTCTAATTTCTTCATTCGCTCACTTACTGCAGGTAACGATAGACCCACTTTCTCAGCTAATTCATTTCGCTTTGTTCTTCCTTCCCTTTGAAGAATTTCAAGCAATTCACAATCAACTTTATCGAGCATCATATAGATTATCTTTCACTATATTTTATTACACAGATGAATTGATTATTTTCGCAATGAACTAATGGCTCTTTGTATCGGGACATTTTTAAAAATTGAAGTACCAGCAACCAAAACATTGGCACCTGATTTAATAACTAACGGTGCCGTCGTTTGGTCAATACCGCCATCTACTTCTAAAAAGATGTTCTTCTTTACTTTTTTGATCATCTTTGAAGTTTCCTGTATCTTTCGTAATGAAGTTGGTATAAACTCTTGACCTCCAAATCCTGGTTCAACAGTCATAATCAAAATAAGGTCAATTTCCCTTATCACTTCACTAAGTAGGGAAATTGGAGTTGCCGGATTTAATGCAATACCTGCCTTACATCCAACTTCTTTTATCGCTTGAATTGTCCGATATAAGTGTGAGCAAGTTTCCTGATGTATTGTAATGATATCAGCACCTGCAGAACGAAATGATTCTATATAAGGATCAGGATTTTTAATCATTAAATGAACATCAAGAGGTAATTTTGTGCATTTCTTTACAGCGCTAACAATAGGTTGACCAAATGAAATATTTGGAACGAATTGGCCATCCATAACATCCAAATGTATCCAATCTGCACCTGATCGTTCTGCTTCTTGTACTTGGTCGCCAAGTCTACATAAATCTGCTGCTAAAATTGAAGGGGCAATTTTTATTAAGCTCTTCATATTCTCAATTATCTTTCAGATTTTTGTGCTAAAACGAGGTCAATTGTCTGTCCTATTTGCATAAGTTCACCCGCTCGTGGAATCTGTTCCAAAACGGTGTTAGGTAATACATCAACATTTACCTGATAAGTTATTTTTCCTAAGGGAAATCCGCTGTCGAGGAGTACTTTTTCCGCTTCAGAAAGAGTTTTTAACGAGACATCTGGAACTACATGTTTATCGGTAATTCGTCCCTGGCTTACAGTAACATTGATTCTATTTCCACTCTTAATTTTTCGATTTGAAGCGATTTCTTGACGAATGATTGTATTTGCAAAAATTTCTTCTGACGGTTCATATGATATTTCACCCAATCTTAAACCGACACGTTCTAAGTTGAAAGCTGCTTCGCGAATCGATTTCCCTTTTAAGTTCGGAATTTCAACTAATTCCTCACCACCACTTATTGTGAGATAAATCCCCCTTCCAAATTTTACTTCAGAATCAGCAATCGGATTTTGCATAATAACCGTACCAATTTCATAGCGTTTATCAGACTTATATTCAAATTCTTTGGGTTGAAGTCCCGCGTTGCTTATTACCTCTTTTGCCTTTTCGATAGATAATCCAATGACTTCTGGAACTCTTGTTGTCTTCCCTTTTTGGACATAATTCGGAATTAGAAAATTATCAAAAACGATGAAAAGGATTAGAAGAATTACAAATGCAATACTAAGGGATTTAAAAATTTTAACGACTCTAACTTTTTTCATATTACTATGTTGAAATATACTTATTAATGGATTGAATAACAATGAATCTAATGCATCGACTCAAATGAACAAGCGCAGTAAAATTCTTTTATTTCATCATTTCTGATTTTGGTCAGTGATTGTTGATCAAAATAATTCAAAATTTCAAATTTCGTTACTCAGCTCTAGTTCCTATTGAACAAAATTGCTTCTCACAGTATTCTTCTCTATATTTTTTTAAACCAAATTATTGTGAAATTTTCGATGAAGAAAAAATATTTAGAACTTATTGAAGTTGCGAATAAAGCTAAAATGAACGCTTTTGCACCATTTTCTAACTTCAAAGTTGGTGCAGCCCTTCTTACTTACGATGGTAAAATCTTTACTGGATGCAATATTGAGAATAGTTCCTTTGGACTGACGATCTGTGCGGAACGGGTTGCAATATTCAAAGCGATTTCTTCAGGCTCAACACGTTTTAAGGCAATTGCTATAATTTCTGACCATAAAGGATTTACTTCACCATGCGGCGCTTGTCGCCAAGTATTATATGATCTTGCTGGAAATATTGAAATTGTTTTAGCAACATCAAATAATCGGATGAAGATTCAAAGGTTAGGCGCTCTCCTACCCTTTGCGTTCGCTGGAAAAATTTTAAAGCACCTAAAAAAAGAAAAATAAATGGACACTTCAACTCTTCATAATATTCCAAGAAATACCGGTTGGATCGAAGTCGTTTGTGGTTGCATGTTTAGCGGAAAAACTGAAGAACTTATTCGTAGGCTAAGACGTGCACAAATTGCTAAACAAAAAGTTGCTGTATTTAAGCCAAAGATAGATACTCGATTCAGTCCAGAGCATATTGTCTCACACAGCGAACAATCGCTCTTCTCCCGAACAGTCGAAGATGCTATGGAGATTCTAAGCCTTACTGGAGATGCACAAGTAGTAGGAATTGATGAAGGACAATTTTTTAAACCAAACATTGTCGATGTTTGTAACACATTAGCGAACGATGGAAAGAGAGTTATCGTTGCTGGTTTAGATCAGGATTATACTGGAAAACCCTTTGAACCAATGCCGCAACTACTTGCAATTGCAGAATATATCACAAAGACATTAGCTATTTGTGTAATATGTGGAAATCCAGCTGATCGAACTCAAAGGAAAAGCCAGCAGCATGAACTTGTTGTTGTTGGTGCCAAAGAGATTTACGAAGCACGGTGCAGGTACTGTCATCAGCCTCCAAAAGAATAATTGTATTTGGAAAAATTCTTGCAAACTTCTGAAATAACATTAACGAAAAAGTCAGAAATTCAACAAGCCTTAACATTTATCCGAAATAGCACTAATTTCACACCAAAAATCGGACTTATTCTCGGCTCAGGTCTTGGTGATTTTGGATCTCAGATAAGTTCGAGTACGATAATTCAATCTGGAACAATTCCAAATTATCCGTCTTCCTCAGTACCTGGACATGCTGGCAAGTTGATATTTGGCTTTTTGAGAAACGAGACAAGCCAATCGCTACCATTATTAGTTTTTCAAGGTCGCGTTCATTATTATGAAAGTGGATCTTTAGATCTAGTTACATTTCCAGTTATATTAGCTCATAAATTAGGTGTACGTTATCTTATTGTAACAAATGCAGCTGGTGGTATAAATACTCGCTTTACAATTGGTGATTTAATGCTGATACAAGACATTATAAATTTGACTTCTTTATCGATACCTCACTTGTCATCTAAAATAAAATATCATCAGAATTATTTTAATCTGCGACTTAAGAGAACGGTAATTAATATTGCATCTTTGCAAGGAATTCCAATACAAAATGGAACATATTGCTGGTTGAAGGGGCCAACTTATGAAACTCCAGCAGAAATTCGTATGCTCAAGAATATAGGCGTCGATGCGGTTGGAATGTCTTCTGTCCCTGAAATTGTAACAGCTAAAATGCTTGGAATGCAAATTGTTGGTATATCGCTTATTTCAAATCTTGCAGCGGGAATATCACCGAACAAGCTTTCACACTCAGAAATTTCTGAAGCTGCAAATAGTGTAAAGGATCGATTCGCACAATTAATGAAAAGTCTTATTTTATCGATAAAATGAATATTTAAGAACCACATACCTATTGATATTAAACTTATGAATTTTATACCATATAGCGAATTACAATCAGATACGACAGGATTTTCACACTTATTTGTCGATTATGTAACAAATTATTCTAAGGTAAAAGATTTTTACGATGGTGATTTTAAGGATCAAAAGGTTTGGCAACTAAAACTTGAATCAGTGACAAAACGTTCCGTTGACCGCTCTCTCCTCGTTCAAACACTACTCAATCAAAACCGTGATTATCATTGCGGAGTCAAAACATTAGCAAATATTGATCTTCTTCTCAATGAAAACACTGTCGCTGTGATTACTGGGCAACAAGTAGGATTATTTGGTGGACCATTATATACACTTTATAAGATAATAACGGTTCTTAAACTATCAGAACAATTATCGCAGCGGTTTCCGGAATATAACTTTGTACCAATATTTTGGCTCGAAGGTGAAGATCATGATATTGAAGAAGTATCTTCTGTATCTTTTATAACCGCGTCAAATGAACTCCACCAACTTAATTATGAATATGAAAAAAAGAGCCATGATAAACACTATGGTGCAGTAGGTGAGATACATTTTTCTGAATCAATTGCATTGCTTTTTGATGAACTCAAGAAGCAATTGTTGCCTTCAGAATATTCCGATAGTGTAATTAATTTGTTTTCTACTGCATATCAAAAAGGGATGACATTTGGCAAATCATTTATTCATCTTTTTAACGTATTGCTCGAGGATTCGGGTCTTATTTTCTTCGATCCACATAATAGCTCAACAAAAAAGCTACTGATTCCCTTGTTTGAACAAGAGCTAATTAACATCTCCCGTACATGCCAAATTGTTATAAATCAAAGTGAAAAACTTGAGCAATATTATCACGCACAAATAAAACCTAAACCAGTAAATTTGTTTTTCTTTTATCAAGGTGGAAGGTATGCATTAGAACCGCGCTCAAACACTTTTACACTTAAAGGGACACGTAAATCCTTCACTATTGATGAAATGAAGGAGTTCCTCTACAGTGATCCAAATTTATTCAGTCCAAACGTAGTTCTTCGCCCAATATGTCAAGATTTAATTTTCCCGACAATTTCATATATAGCTGGGCCTTCAGAGATATCATATTTCGCACAATTAAAATTATTATATGACGTTCATAATATTCCTGAACCTATCATCTATCCACGATCTAGCGCGACCATTATCGAAGATCGTATACAAAAGGTAATTGACAAGTATCAACTATCTCCTTTAAATTTTTTCGGTAATATTGATCTATTAAAAAATAAAGTTCTTGAATCAATATCTGACTTTAAGATCGAAGAGTTATTTGCCGATACATTTGGCACTGTATCAGAGAGTCTTACAAGTATTAAGGATGGATTAGCTACAATAGATTCTACATTAATTCCAGCAATGGAAACAACATTATCAAAAATGCAAACATCGTTGAACATTTTAAAAGAAAAGACAATCACCGCACAAAAACGTCAACATGATATTTCTTTACGTCAGCTCGATAAAGTATCCCTCCATATTTTCCCTAATTCAAACCTTCAGGAACGTGAACTTAATATTATTTACTTCTTAAATAAGTACGGATTAGAATTCCTTCGCTGGTTGCGAGAAGAATTAGCAGTTGATAAGTTTATGCATCAATTAGTTAATCTTGATTAATGTGACTGGTATAACTAATTTAAAATATTCTGAGGTTATGCTTACTAATTGGTAGTTAGAGATTTCCAGAAATTAGGAAAAGAAATATTCGCACATTCTGCGTCTTGAATTACAACATTTTTTATCTTTAATCCTGCGATTCCGAATGCCATCGCGATTCGGTGATCGTGATAACTTGGTAAAGTACAACCTTTCAGTTTTTGATTTCCACGAAATTCAAAACCATCTTCATATTCTACAATATCAGCTCCTAATAAGCGCATATTGGAGATAATTGCTGCAATTCTATCGGTCTCTTTAGAACGTAATTCTTTTGCATCATGAATTTGGAAATTCCCTTCTGCAAACATTGCCGTGATCGATAATATTGGAATTTCATCAATTAATTCTACGACATCTGCACCTTGTAACTTTAAGTTACTTTTTAATTCTGATGATTTGACCATAAGATCACCGATAGGCTCACCTTCAATCACACGTTGATTATCAATTTGGATATTTCCACCCATTTCCAAAAAGATATCAAGAATTTTTCGTCGTGTTGGATTTAGTCCAACGTTTAAAATACGTAATTCTGATCCTGGTATTAATAAACCAGCAGCGATATAAAAAGCAGCAGCTGAGATATCACCAGGAACAAAGTATTTCTTTGCTTCTAATTTGTTGTCCGAATTTACTGATATGTGAAAAGCTTCATCTTTTAATATTGAAGAAAGGCCAAGCATACGCTCAGTATGATCGCGAGTTTTCACTTGTTCGATGACTGTTGTAATGCCTTCTGCAAATAATCCTGCAAAAAGTATAGAAGATTTTACTTGCGCGCTTTGAACCGGTAAATGATATAAAATTGGATTAAGTTTCTTAACTGGTAAAATATTTAAAGGAGCTGTATTTCTTTCAGAACCATTTATATTTGCACCCATCAATCGTAGTGGATCGATGATACGTTTCATTGGGCGGTTGCTTAGAGAAGAATCGCCTATTAAGATCGTAGGGAAATTCTGACCAATTAAAATCCCAGATAGTAATCGCATTGTTGTTCCAGAATTTCCTGCATCAAGTGGTTCTCTTGATTGCTGCAATCCACGTTTACCCTTGCCATGAACATGAATAGTATCTCCGAAATCGGCTACTTGAATTCCAAGTTGTCGAATGCAAGAAAACGTACTCATAGGATCTTCTGCTCTTGAACAAGACTGAATCTCAGTTAGTCCCTCGGAAATGGCACCTATCATTAACGCCCGATGTGAAATAGATTTGTCTCCTGGAATTGTTCGAATCCCTGAGAGACGAGAAATATCTGGAATTGAATAATTCATAAAATCAAATTATAGCATTATTCCTTTAGAGCACCAGCTATGGTAGGTAACACTCTATTTGGTTTTCAATGACGATGTCGTGAATGACGTTCGTCTTTGCCACCTCGGTTATCAGCTTTTTTTCTTTCGCGCGAACGTTTCATTTCTTCGTGAGCATTTTCCCCACCGGGTAATAGCGCCTTCCGACTTAAACTCAACTTACCATCATTGTCAATGTGCATTAATTTTACTTCTAGGTTATCACCAACCTTGAGGAAATTTTCAACTTTTTCTACCCTCTGAACATCTAATTGAGAGACGTGGACTAATCCTTCCTTACCAGGTAATATTTCCACGAAAGCCCCAAAGTCTGTGATTTTCTTAACGATAGCTTTATATACCTTGCCTACCTCGGGCTGTTCGGAAAGACTGCGAATATAGGATAAAGCTTTTTCGGCCGAATCTTTTTCGACCGCAGCTACGGTAACTGTTCCATCATCTTCGACATTTATTTCTGCACCACTATCTTTAACTAATTGTCGAATATTTTTTCCACCTGGTCCAATCAACGCTCCTATCAAATCAACAGGTATTTTTATTGTCTCTAAACGTGGTGCATATCTTGATATTTCAGATCGAGGATCAGCAATAGCCTGTGACATAATATTTAAGATGTGCAATCGACCTTCTTTTGCTTGTGCAAGCGCCTTCTCAAGAATATCAAATGAAATTCCTTTGATTTTTATATCCATTTGAAAAGCAGTAATTCCTGCGCTTGTTCCAGCCACCTTGAAATCCATATCGCCAAGATGATCTTCGTTTCCTAATATATCGCTCAAAATTGCGACTTGATTACCTTCTTTAACCAAGCCCATAGCTATACCAGCGACAGGACGTTGTAGTGGAACCCCTGCATCAAATAACGCCAGTGTGCCCGCACAAACGGTCGCCATCGATGAAGAACCATTCGATTCGAGTATATCTGAAACTACCCTGATCGTATATGGAAAATCTTTTTCTGTAGGGACAAGACGCTTAAGTGCACGTTCTGCAAGATTACCATGTCCAATTTCACGTCTTCCTGTTGAACTAACTTTTCCTACCTCTCCAACACTGAAAGGTGGAAAATTATAATGTAGCATAAATCGTTTCGTAGTGTCGGGAATAAGTCCTTCAAGCACTTGTTCGTCCATTTTTGTACCAAGTGTAGCTGTTGTTAGACTTTGTGTTTCGCCGCGTGTAAAAAGCGCGGAACCATGTGTACGAGGTAATAATCCTACTTCGCAAAGAATCGGCCTGATATTAGAATACCCACGACCGTCGAGGCGTTTACCTTCATTCAGAATAGTTGAACGCATAGCTGCACGTTCAATATCATGTAAATAATCCTTAATCCTAATTTCCTGTTCGGGATATTTATCAGCTAAAGCGTTTAATATATCATCATAGACTTTCTTTGTTGCATCAGAACGTTCTTCCTTCGACAACACAGAACGACTAAGCTCTTTTAATTTTTCACTTGCAAGATTTTCAACTTCTTCCAGCATACCTTCTGGTAATTTGGGTGAAGTTATCGAACGTTTACTTTTCCGCACTTCCTGTGCAAGATCAATTTGTACTTTACACAGTGTTTTTATTGCTTCATGACCTACACGTAATGCTTCTAATAATTCGTTTTCAGATATTTCAGCTGATTCACCTTCTACCATGACAATAGAATCATCTGTACCAGCGACTGTGATATCTATATCGCTCTTCTCAAGTTCTTTAAAAGTGGGATTGATTATGTATGCACCATTGAGACGTCCTACTCTCACCTCAGCAATCGGACCATCGAACGGAATATCTGAAACCATCAATGCAGCTGATGCCGCACAAGCACCGAGAACGTCACCATCGTGTTCCATATCGGATGAATAGACGGTTACTAGTATTTGTGTTTCATTTTTGTATTCTTTTTGGAACATCGGCCTTATGGGACGATCAATAAGTCTCGACGACAATACTTCTTTTTCTGAAGGTCGTCCCTCTCGCTTAAAAAAGCCACCAGGAATTTTTCCGGCAGCAGCTGTTTTCTCTCTATATTCGACTTGTAGTGGAAAAAAATCTTGCCCTTCGACTGCTTCAGGATTGCTTACAACCGTAGCTAGCACCATAGTGTCAGCATAACGTACCATAACTGAGCCATGTGCTTGCTTAGCGAACCTTCCTGTTTCGAGAACAAATGTCTTCCCATTAAGCTCTATTTCTTTTATTACCTTCATATTCATACTTTCTATTATTTTTACTCTTAGGCCATACTAGTAAAGTAACTTGATCATTGAATTATTTTCGAATATCAAGATCTTGAATAATTTTTCTATAACGATTGATATCTTTTTTCATTAGATAATCTAAAAGTCTTCTTCGTTTTCCAACAAGTCGAAGTAGTCCAACTCTTGCGTGATGATCATTTTTTGCCGAATCGAGATGCGGCGACAATTCATTGATAGTCGATGTCAAAATAGCAACTTGAACCTCAGGTGTTCCAGTGTCAGTAGGATTCTTTCCGTATTTTTTAATTATTTCTTTCTTTTGTTCAGTATTAATAGGCATTGTATATCCTTTCTAATTATTCAACATTGTATAATTCGATACATTCGCTTGGTAGTTCATGCTTAACTTCAAACTAATCTCTCTATCATTTTTCATTTGTTCTACCAATTGATCGGATGATTCGAATTTTAATTCATCACGAAGCCTTCGAAGAAACTGGATATTTATGTTAGCGCCATAGATATCTTTTTCGAAATCGAATATATTAACCTCAACGGTTAATTGACCATTTTCATGAAAAGTAGGCCTCACACCAATACTCGCCATACCAAAATAGTATTTCTTCTCAACAGCAATTCGTACAAAATATATTCCGTTCTTCGGTAAAAGTTTTTTATCTGTTTCCAAACGTAAATTTGCAGTTGGAAATCCTAAAAGTCTTCCGCGCTTTTCCCCGACAGACACAAATCCACTTAATTCATATGGCCTATTGAGGTATCGCGACACATTCTCTACATTTCCACAAATCAATTCTTTTCGGATAAGCGAACTATTTATTAGTGTATTTTCGAAATTAACCGGTTCAATTTTGATCACATCAAAACCGAATTCCTTACCAAGAAGTGATAGCGCTTCAATATTTCCTTCTCGATTATTTCCCCAATGATGATCGTATCCCTCAACAACCGCACAGACTCCAATCTTTTTAAGTATGAATGAAATATAAAATTCGCGAAAATTGAGTTTTGAAAGATCCTTGTCGAATTTTAAGACAATAAAAAGGTCAATACCTATTTTTTCACAAAGTTCTTGACGTTCTTGAATCGAAGTTAAAAGTTTAATTGGGCCACTTCCCTGATTCAATACATCTCGTGGATGTGGATCAAACGTTAAAACTACACTTCTTGCATTTCTCACCTTTGATTCGGATACTACCTTTTGTAAAATATTCTGATGAGCAAGGTGGATACCATCAAATGTTCCGATTGTAATAATGGAATTCTTTTTGAAATCAATTTCATCGATGTGATTAACAACTTTCAATTGTACCTCAACTCCTCAGCAAAACAATCGTTTCGCCAATCGATTAACTGATTGATTGTCATCGCATCCGATACATTGTAATTACCGATACGAGTTCTCCGTAAAGATGAAACCATTGCACCACATCCAAGACGACTACCAAATTCATCTATTAGAGAACGTATATACGTCCCTTTTGAACAAACAACACAAAACTCTACATATGGAAGCGAAATCTTTTGAACTTCAAATTTGACAACATTAATTTCGCGCTCAACTCTTTCTACACTTCTCCCTGCTCGTGCATATTTGTAAAGCGGCATACCACCGTATTTCACTGCAGAATACATTGGTGGAATCTGTATTTGCTTTCCGATAAGACTTGATGCAATATTGAGTATGCTTTGATGTGTCACTGAAGAAATATCATTCGATTCATGAACTTGAGTTTCGGTGTCATAACTTGGTGTTCGCTTGCCAAGCACACAAATCCCCCTGTACTCTTTTTCAAGGTCAACAAACTGATCTATGCTTTTCGTTTTCTTTCCCGTGCATACAATTAATAATCCAGTTGCTTTTGGATCAAGCGTTCCTGCATGTCCAACCTTTTGAACTTCGAACAACACTTTCACCTTTTTAACAACATCGAAGGATGTCCAATCGATTGGCTTATCGATAAAGAGCGTTTCACCCACTCCCGAGAAATCTCTACAAAGGATATTATGATCACTCATACCTCAGTCGAATCATTCCGCTTTTCGCGTTGTGCATCTTGTTCATGAATCTGTTTGAAGATATTTTCAATTTTTATTGCCCTATCCATCGATTCATCACGATAAAAAATTAACTCCGGTGTAAATCTCAATCGTATAGATTGACCTAACATCGATCGAATAGAAGGTTTTTGTGATTCGAGCATTAAAAAGCTTTTTCTTTTTCGATCTTCATCGCCATAAATACTTATGTAAACTTTTGCGACACGAAGATCAGGACTCATCGTTACATCAGTAACAGTTAAGAATCCATAATCTGTCATACTATAATTACGTTGGAACAAAATGCTCAATTCTTCTTTTATCAATGAGGCAACTTTTTCTGACCGGACTGACATTTACTCTAACTTTCGCTTTGTTTCTACAGTGCGATAAGCCTCCACAACATCGCTAATTTTAATATCGTTGAAGTTTTCTAGTGCTATACCACACTCGAAGCCCTGTTCAACTTCACGAACGTCCTCCTTAAACCGTTTCAAGGATGCGATAGTTCCATCGAAGATTTCTATTCCATCGCGCACTAAACGCACTCGATTGTTTCTCATAATTTTACCATCTCGAACGTAACAACCAGCGATTGTCCCAACTTTCGATACTTTAAAAACGTCACGTACATCTACAGTTGCTACAACTTCTTCAGTTACTGTCGGAGCAAGCATTCCTTCAAGCGCGTTCTTTACATCATTAATTGCATCATAAATAATGTTATATATTCGAATGTCTACATCTTCTTGTTGTGCAAGTTGACGTGCTTTTAAATTTGGCCGAACGTGAAATCCGATAATTACAGCACGTGATGCCATGGCAAGTAGAACATCTGACTCAGATATTCCACCGACACCTTTATAAATCACCTGAACCTTAACCTCTTTTGATGAAAGTCGAATAAGAGAATCTGATAAAGCTTCAGCCGAGCCATCGACATCTGCCTTAACAATGACAGGGAGATCGCGCACTTGGCCATCCTTTATTTGTTTTGAAATATCATCAAGGGTTAAACGCTTGCTCTGACGGAAATCTTGTTCGCGTTTAAGTTGTTGCCTAGTAAGACTTATTTCGCGCGATTCCCGCTCATCAGCAATACCTATTAAATCATCACCTGCTTGAGGGATACCATCAAAGCCAATAACTTGAACAGGCTGTGATGGTGTTGCAGCCTCAATTCGTTGACCCCTTTCATTAAACATAGCCCGTACCCTACCACTCCAAATACCGCATACAAACGAATCGCCAATATGTAAAGTTCCTTTTTGAACAAGAATAGTAGCAGTAATTCCTTTTCCTTTATCTAACTCTGCCTCTACCACAGTACCACGTGATGCACGATTTGGATTCGCGCGAAGGTTTAGCATTTCTGCCTCGAGCAATATCTTCTCAAGAAGAAGCTGAACGTTTATCCCCTTCTTTGCTGAAATCTCTACGACCTGATGCTTTCCACCGTATTCTTCGACGAGAAGATTTCTTTCAGCTAATTGTTGCTTGATGCGTTCTGGATTTGAATCCGGCTTATCAATTTTATTTATAGCAACAACTATCGGAACATTTGCAGCTTGCGCATGGCTGATTGCTTCTACTGTCTGCGGCATTACACTGTCATCCGCTGCAACAACTAGAACCACTATATCGGTGACCTGAGCACCACGCGCACGCATAGCAGTAAATGCTTCATGACCCGGTGTGTCGAGAAAAGTAATTTGTTTTCCATCACCAACTGTAACTTCATATGCACCTATGTGCTGAGTAATTCCCCCAGCTTCACCTGCAACGACATTTGTATTTCTAATATAATCTAACAGTGAAGTTTTACCATGGTCAACATGGCCCATAATAGTCACAACTGGAGGTCGAGGCAATAACGATTCTTCAATATCTTCGCTGTCTGAAAGAATTTCTGAAGTGAATTCCTCCTCAAAATCGACTTGAAATCCAAATTCATCAGACACAAGTGTAATAGTATCTTTATCAAGTCTTTGATTGATAGAGACCATGATTCCCAAACCCATTACCTTTTGAATTACTTCAGCTACTGTGACTCGCATCAGATTAGCTAGCTCACCCACTGTAACAAATTCTGTAACTTTAATATGTGTACGATCTCGTTCAATCTGATCAAGTTTTTTCTGCTCTTCTTCTTCTCGTTTCTCTTTTTTCTTTCTTCGTATAGCTGCACGCGTTACCGCTAATTCATCACCGGAATCGGAGAGTGTTTCACGAATAGCTTTTTCAACTTCATCTTCATCAACTTCTGCTCGTCGAACACGTTTCCGCTTTCTTGTTCGTATTTCTTCTTCGTCCTCAACCTTAATCGGTGCAACTTTAACTTTCTTTAGATCATCACGTAATTTTTTCTTCTTTTTCTTTTTCTTCTCTTCAATCTCTGGTTTCTGAGTAGCTCTCTCTTGAGATAGATCAATTTTTCCTTTAATAGTTAAGCCGCGCTGCTGTCTAGAAACAGCTGCTTCGAGTGGAGTTTGTTGAACCTTTTTCTTCGATATTTCTTTAGGTTTCCGTTCTTCTTTTGCTGGTGGCGCTTCAACTTTTTCTTCAATTTCACTCTTAACAGGTTCTGTTATTTGTGCGGTTAGTTCAACAATTTCAGGGACTAATTCTTCTTGAACAATTTTTGAAACGACTTCTTCTACGATTGGCTCAACAGTATCTTTCTTAGATACGATTACAGGTTGTTCTTGTGGGGGTATTTCTTCAATTTTTGGATGAATTACTTCTATCCTCTCAACAGCGGTCTTCTCTACCTTTTCAACCTTATCAACAGTCTCCTTCTTTTTAGTCTGTCTAAATTCCTGCAATTTTCGTTGATGTCTTTCAGCGACCTCTTTATCTTTCTTAAAATGTCCCATAATAACCGGCATCATTTCGTCGGTTATTGTTGACATGTGAGATTTAACTTCAAAACCTTTCTTCTTAAGAAAGTCGATTATCGTCTCGCTCGAAAGATTTAATTCTTTTGCAAGATTAAATATTTTCACTTTTTTTGTACTTGATTCAGACATTCTAACTTTCTTTCATCACTTTGAAATGTACTAATTTGACTCTTCGTTTTTTTGTTGTTCTGTATCTAGAGTCGATTTTTGTTCTTCAAGCACTTCAATATCTTGTTTTGTTGTTTCGGATTCAGGCTTTATCTTTTTTTCTGTTGCTTCAAGTTCTGCGAGTAATTCATCCGTCTCTTCATCGTTTTCAATTTCAGCGTCTTCAAGACCTTTCTTTAACATTTCAACGATTTCTTCCACCTTCTCAGATTCGATACCAAGTGTATTTATCAATTCTTCTTTCGATGTTTGGATAACATCGCGAACTGTCTGATAATTTTCATCAAAGAACTTGTGAAAAAGAACATCGCCAAGTTCTTCGCGGAATTCAGACAAATCCATGTCATATTCTTCTTCTTCACCACCTTCTTTTTGTACATTTAGCTCATATCCTGTTAGTTTCGAAGCTAATCGAACATTTTGTCCGCCTTTACCAATTGCCAACGAAACCTGGTCATTCGCGACAAGGATTGATGCTTTTTTGTTCTCGATATCGACTTGTATGTCTTTAAGCTTTGCTGGCGCTAATGCCCTTTGAATGAAAACTAAGGGATCATCGGAAAAATTGATGACATCAATATTTTCGTTGTTTAATTCTCGTACAATGGCATGAATTCGCACACCTTTCATACCAACGCAAGCACCGACTGCATCAATTCGCTCGTCATGCGAAACTACTGCAACTTTAGCTCTGTCTCCAGGCTCACGTGCAATCCTCTTGATTTCAATTATGCCGTCATATACTTCTGGAATTTCTATTTCAAACAATCGCATTAAGAATGCTGGATCCGTTCGCGATATTACTACCGTTGGATTTCCGGCGCTTTTTCTCACTTCTTTGACTACAGCCCTGATTGTGTCTCCTTTTTTATATCTTTCTTTATAAATCTGTTCACTGCGAGGTAGTAGTAATTCATTCTTGTTATGCATTACAAGAATTTCACCCTTACCTTTGCGAATTTGATAAATTTCTCCTACAACAATTTCACCTACTGAATTGGTGTACTCGCTAAATATCGCATCGCGCTCAATTTCTTTTATTCGCTGGTTCAAGTTCTGTTTAGCACTTATCACTAATCTTCGGCCAAAATCTGCTAATGGAATAATTTCAACAAATTCTTCACCCGGCGAAAGGTCGTCCCCTGACTTCTTTTTCGCCTCTGATACTGATATTTGAATTGACGGATCTTCAACTATTTCGACTACTTCTTTTTCTAAATAAATTTCGATATCGCCTTTATCCATGTTAACAACAACATCAAACTTTGCATTTGGACCATATTTCTTTTTTACCATCATACCAAAGATATCTTCCACAATCCCAAGTAAAATATCTTTGTCGATCCCCTTTTCGCGGACCATTTGAGCGAACGATTCAACTATTTCGTGATTCATTGTACCTCCAAGTTACAAAACAATTCCTTCTCGATTACCACGGAAGTGTCTCTATTGCTTCGATAATTTCATTGAATTGAATAACATACTTTATATCTTTTTCTGTAATAAATGATAATTGGTCGTTTTCTATGTTAGACAAAGAACCGATAATTTCATCTGTTTTGTCGTTCCTTCGAAAACGAATCCTGAATTTTCTTCCAATATTCTTATGATATTGCCGTAATAATTTCAGCGGTTTTTTTAATCCGGGAGAAGATACTTGTAGGACATATGAATCTGCAATCAAGTTTTTCTGTTCTATTGCGATACCTAATAACTTGCTAATTTCAGCACACTGGTCAATTGAAATACCGGTATCGGTATCAATGAAGACTTGAATCAACTTCCGTTGATTTCCCGGTACAATATGTAAATCAGTTACAAAACCATTAATTGGTTGTAAAAGTTCTTCTGCTAATTCTCTAATTTTTTGAAGTAAATCTGCCAAATTTGATTTCCAAAAAAAATAGCCCGTCTACCGCGGGCTATCTACAACTACTTATTGAAATATACGTAAAGACCTGTGAAGAAGCAAGAAAATTAAGTTCACTTTTTCTTGCAGAATATGGAAAAACCATTAGAAATTTGTCGTTACCACTCGATTTTGATAGAAGTTATGGATAATACTTGCTGCTTCCACTGGATTGTCAGTAATCTGAAAAAGATCCAAGTCTGATGGTGAAATCATTTTTTCATTAACTACAGTCGTTTTCAGCCAATCTACCAAACCTTTCCAATACTCAGAACCCATCAAAATTATCGGGAATGTTTGAGTTTTATTTGTTTGAACGAGTGTAATAGCTTCGAAAAATTCATCGAATGTTCCAAATCCACCAGGCATTACAATAAATCCATGTGCATATTTTACGAACATAACTTTTCTCACAAAAAAGTGTCTGAATTTCTGAAGTCGTCCTTTGTCAATATATTTATTTGCGCTTTCCTCATGTGGAAGTTCGATCGCGACTCCAACTGAATCTCCCTTTTGCTCTTGGGTTCCTTTATTTGCTGCTTCCATAATACCGGGACCACCACCAGTTAGCACGTTGAATCCACATTTTACGAGCTCTTTTGCAACCTGAACTGCAAGTTCGTAATAAGGTGATCCAGGTGCAAGTCGTGCTGATCCAAAAATCGAAACAAGTTTTTTTTGCCGAGACATCAATGTAAAACCTTCGACAAATTCAGCCATTATACGAAATAAGCGCCAGACATCTTCTTGTGCTGATAGTAGTCCCCTAAGTTGTCGATCCTGAAGATCATCGTACTCCGTTCGGTTTTCAGAATTGTTGCTATTATTTTTCATGGTTGCTCCTATTTAGTGAAGACATCTTTAATGGTTTTAGATGCATAATGAATTTGTTCCATGGTTACATCTAAGTGAGTAACTGCACGAAGGATTGTTGAACTCATTTCTGATAGAAAAATTCCCTTAGATTTTAAAGATCCAATAATTTCATTGATCGATTCTTTTCTTTCGCTAATATCGATAGCGACGATGTTCGATTGAACAAATTCTTTTTCTATAGAAAATCCAGGTATCGAAGATAATTCGGATGCCAAGTACTTAGCTTTTGCGTGATCTTCTGCTAATCGTTGCATATTGTGATCAATGGCATAAAGAGCCGCCGCAGCTATTATTCCAACTTGTCGCATACCACCACCAAATATTTTTCGATATTTTCGTGCAGCTTCAATAATCTTCTTGCTTCCAACAAGCGCTGAGCCAACTGGTGCGCCTAATCCCTTAGAAAAACAGACGGTTACTGTGTCAAAATATTTTCCATATTCATTTAAAGGAATACCTGTTGCAACCGATGCATTCCAGAGCCGCGCACCATCTAAATGAAAAGCAAGATTCTTTTCTTGTACATAATTGTGAATATCGATTATATTTTCTAATGGATAGATTGTACCACCAGCCTTGTTATGTGTATTCTCAAGACAGACAAGCGACGTTCTAGGATAATAATATACTGAAGGTCGGATTCCAGCAACAATTGACTCCAAATCCATTATTCCATGGTGCCCATTTATTGTATGCAATTGAACGTTCGAGAGAAATGCTGCACCTGCTGTTTCATAATTAAATATGTGTGAATTTCTTTCAACTATTATTTCATCACCAGGTTGCGTAAGAACTTTAATTGCAATCTGGTTTGACATAACACCACTGGGGACAAAAAGTGCTGCTTCTTTGCCAAGTAAATTAGCAATTCTTTCTTGTAGATGGTTTACTGTAGGATCTTCACCATATACGTCATCGCCTACCTCTGCTGATAACATAAATTCGCGCATTTCACGAGATGGTTTTGTTACTGTGTCACTTCGCAAATCTATTATTTCCATTCCATCTCCTTTCCAAGAAACCTTTCCATGCAAATGTAAATAATAAGATCATAACCGAAATTCCTGTACAACATTTTCCCACTAGATCTCCATATCTAACATAGCAAGTTTGGTCGGAACGTGAATAAATACTTCCAATAAAACTTTTTTTAGTATATAATTCAGTAGTAATATGTGTCACACCATACGGATCAACGATGCAAGAAATACCACCGTTTGCACACTGAACAATCCATCGACGAGTTTCAACCGCTCTCAAAGAAACAAATGATGCATGTTGATATGCCCCTGATGTATTGCCCCACCAACTATCATTTGTGAGTATTACTAAAAATTAAGCACCCCTCCTGACGAATTCCCTCACATAATTCGGATAGACTGATTCATAGCATATCATTCCGGAAAATTTGACTTTACTTCCATCCCTGAGATCCAATTCATTAATCAAAGTATCAGATCCCATTCCCCAGCTTGAAATACCAACATTCCATTTAAGTGGCTCAATTAAAAACCGAAATGATTCTGCGTATGGAATTCTTTCGGCGAATGGGACAAGAATTGTCTTTCTATGGATTGGACCTAATCTTTGATCCGGTTGAATCAGTATAGTAGAATTGTACGATTCAATGTAAATATCTGAGTTTTCAATTCTTTGGGCAGTTGCGGGAGCATTTGTGGATTCAAAATATTCGACAGTAGGAAGACCTGTATAAATTCCGATGCGTAACGTATCAGCTAGCGCAAGCAGACTCGAACGATAAATTAAATGTCTGGGTAACAAAATATGGAATGGAATAGCTGTTTCAGGCCAAATAACAAGATCTGGTTTTGAAATAGCCATCTTTTTTGTCTCAGTAATGTATGTGTTTAATTGGTTAATATATGATCCCCACTTTTCCACATAATTTTCTCCCCATTTTTCCCACGGATCAAAATTCGGCTGAAAAACACCTGCTACAATTTTTCGTTCACCATTAAACAACTCACCTTTCAAGATAATTTTTCCATAAATAATTGGTAGGAAATATAGCAAAACCAGTATTCCGATACTTAACGAATCTTTTAAAGAATAAAATTTCCACCTTCCTTCCATGAATCTCCAAAGTAACAAAAATGCAAAGAGATTAAACAGAAGAATCAGAAGCGACATACCATAAATTGACAGGTATTCAAGTATTTGAATTCGCGCTAAGTCATATGCTTGACTATTTCCAATCGTAAGCCATGGAAACGAATATTCGCTATATGAGTGTAGATACTCAAATGATATCCAGAATAGAATAAAAGCAATTAATCCAGTTGTAATGCCTAGTTTTTGTTTTACAAAGAAAGACAGTAAGATAGTGGGTAGAAAGAAAACTGGATGAAGGATGAGAACAGCAACTCCGGCAATCATCATCCATTGATCTTTTCCGACAGTAAAACCACCAGTCCAGTATACCGTTATTAAATGAAACGTAAAAAGAAATATGTAAGAATATCCGGCGAATTTATAAATCGAACTACAGGTTGCTAAGAGGAAGAAGAACGGAATGAATGCAACAAAGGCCAATGAATATACAGGTGATGGTGGAAATGAAAATCCAAGAAGTAATCCAGAAATAACGGCACAACCTATTCTAACGATCCTGTTATCCAGGAGCATAACTTTTTGATCAATCATAGATTATGTTAATTCTAATTATTTCTTCTTTTTATTGATATGCAACCACCTTTTTTCGATTTCAAGAAAGACTGTAAGTATCATTCCTCCACATATTAGACCAATGACAGCACCTCCAAGAACATCGAAAGGATAATGTACACCAACATAGACGCGTGAAAAAGCAATTAAAAATGCATAACCGAAAATGTACCAAGTAATCCTCGGTAAGAAAAAAGATAAGATTAAGGCTCCAGCAAAATTATTCACCGCATGTGATGACGGGAATGAAAAACCACTTCCACAGCCTACCAAGAGATGTACATTGTGTAAAGTATGGCAGGGGCGTGGCCGTTCAAACCAAAATTTTATAATTGAGCTGTTAAACTGATCACTAAAAATAATTGTTATAATTAGGAGAATGGCTGAGAGTCGAACATTTCGATTTCCACGAATGATCATCCAGAGAAGTAGCGTTAAAAAAAATACAATTACCAATTTTTGCTGATTGAGATCAGTTAGACCGGGCATCAATAGATCGAGAGCTGGATTCTGTAAGGAGTTGTTGATAAACCGGAATGATTTAATATCTAGCGAATGGAGAAAATCGATCATTAAAATAATTGTATAAGTACTATTTATATATTTTGCTTATTCTGTTTACGTTGAATATTATATGCTATAAGAATTCCGAGAAAAAGAAGCGAGACTATCGTGACGACACTACCATAAGCACTAAGATAATCATAAACAGCTCTCCAGTTTTTTCCAAGTGCATTACCTGTCATTAAAAGAATTCCATTCCAAATTAACGAACTGAAGGCAGCAAGAATCGTTGTTTTCCAAAAAGATAATTCGGATATTCCGGTGAAAAAAGCAATGACGGCTCTTGTTCCCGCAAGAAATCTATTAAGGACCACTACAAAATAACCATACTGTTTAAACCATCTTTCAACCTTATGAACTTTTTCGAGATTTATGAATTTTAATTTTCCTTTCTCTACTACCTTCATTCCGAACCAAAAACCGATAGAATACATACTCATAAATCCAAGTGTCCCTCCCAATGTTGATACGATAAGGACAATCCATATATTAACTTGACCAGTTGCACATAAATAGCCTGCAGCAACAAGTACTACATCACTTGGAAATGGTGGAAAGATATTTTCTATATAGGAAATAATCCCCGATACAAAATAAATCCAAATTGGATTGAGAGCTATTAGACGTTCAATGAAGGCTTCCAAAATTTCTATATCCTGCTTTTAGAAATAAGAAGAGCGATTGCAAGAGCAGCACACCCTTCTCCTCTACCGAGAGTTCCTATTTTTTCGTGTGTGGTTGCTTTGATGGAAACTTGTTGAGGTGATATTTTTAAGGTACTACCAATTTTGTCGCTCATACCATCTATGTAATCACCAATTTTTGGTTTTTGTAGGATTATGGTCGAATCAATATTCCCGATGACATAACCTTCTTTTTGCACCAAAAGGCCGACCTTTTCAAGTAAGAAGAGACTAGAAATTCCACGAAATTTCGCATCAGTATCTGGGAAATGTTTGCCAATATCACCTAAGGCAACCGCACCTAGGAGCGAATCGCATATCGCATGGAGTAATACATCAGCATCCGAATGGCCAAACAATCCGAAAGTTGATGGAATATGAATCCCGCCAAGTATTAATTTTCGCCCTTTTGCGAGTCGATGAACATCATAACCAATACCTATACGAAAAGCATTATCCCCCTTTTGTTTTTTTTGTTTCTTCATAACTAAAATTTATTGAATAACAAATCCTGATATTGAATTTAAAGATTTAATCCACTGAATATTAAGATCTGCTACATGCGAAGATCGTGGCCCAACTTTAATTTCTTTAATAAATTCCTCAAGTATTGAACGATCTCCTTCAGCTTCAATCTCTACTTGTCCATTAGAAAGATTTCGAACATATCCACGTAAATTGTAATTAACCGCACGGTCGTACACAAAAAAACGAAAACCAACACCTTGTACTATTCCACTTACTAAAATATGTACCCTAACATCCATAAGTAGAGGCAAATTACAAGGAATGAGACTGAAATGCAATGAATCAGTTGTACAGCACAAAGGACAGTATTAACTGTCCTTTTTCAGTGCCCGGTGCGAGACTTGAACTCGCATGCCCTTACGAGCGCCACCCCCTCAAGATGGTGTGTCTGCCAGTTCCACCAACCGGGCTAAATATGTGAGCGTGGGTGGGCTCGAACCACCGACCCTCTGCTTAAAAGGCAGATGCTCTACCCCTGAGCTACACACTCGCATCTTAATTACTTTTTCGCTTGCATAGATATGTACTGCTTGCAGCTTATTTGCAATATACGAAACATTGAGTCGATTTTCAATGTTCAATTTATTTTGCAATAGACGTTCAGTTGCTGCTTTCGGTTGGTTTCTTTCGATAAAGTATACCGAGAGGAATGACTATGCAATATCCCAGCACTAACAGTATCGGTGCGACAACGAGTGGCATTGTCCCATCCCAAGGATCCTGTCCAAGCGCAATATAACCAAGGACAAGAAGAATAATTCCAACTCCTAAGATTTGGTAATTTATTTTTTTAAACGGCAATAAACCTATTATACTACTTTGCTTGGATATTCCTTTTTTTTCTATTCGAGCCATAAGCTCTCCATATTTTATAGTGATAAAAAAACCCGACGTTGGGGGAAACGCCGGGTCCGACCTTTTATTGAACAATAGTTAGGGGAGTTACCATTGTTCGGTCTAAAAAGTAATTTACGGCATTTCTTTTCAATGTCAATACCTTTTTCAGATTTACTGGTGACGTGTAACTGTTAACTTACCATCCGAAAGACGAAAAACTCTATTTGCCCTACGTGTCAAGTCAAAATTATGTGTTGCAACAATAAAAGTGATTCCAAAAACCTCTGAAAGATGTACAAGTAACTTGTGCAAATTCAATCCATTTTCCTCATCAAGATTACCCGAAGGTTCATCGGCTAAGATTAAATGTGGATTATTCATAAATGCTCGTGCTACAGCAATTCTCTGTTGTTCGCCACCCGAAAGCTCATTTGGTTTATGATGAGCTCTCTCCATAAGTCCAACCTGTTCAAGAAGTATTTTTGCTCGTGAAATCGCATCATTCATTTTTTTCCCTGAAATCAATGCAGGCATACAAACATTTTCTAATGCTGAAAATTCAGGCAATAAATGATGGAATTGGAAAATGAATCCCAGTGAACGGTTGCGAAACGTTGCTAATTGTTCATCTGAAAATGTGAAAATATTTTGCTCTCCAAGCATGACCAATCCACTTGTAGGACGATCTAATGCTCCAAGGATATGGAGCAATGTGCTTTTTCCAGAACCAGATGGGCCAACAATTACTACAAATTCACCCCTCCTAATTTCAATATCCACTCCCTTAAGAACTTGTAGTGGTTGATTTTTTCCCATTGGATATTCTTTGCAAATATTTTCTCCAGTAAGAAGTATAGAACGTCGTGTCATTCCCATCGTATAGCTTTCACAGGATCAAGTATCGCTGCGCGATTAGCCGGCATGCGTGACGCAAGTAAACACAATCCAATTGCTGCAATTGCAATAAAAATTAAATCGACAAAATGTACTTCAACTGGCATAGCTGGAATAATATAAACGGATGTATCGAGTGGTACTAGGTGATATTTATCCTGTAAATGAACAATAAGTAGACCCAAACAAGTTCCACCAATTGTTCCAACAACGCCTACAAATAATCCTTGAAGTGCAAATATTTTTTTTACACTCTCATTAGTAGCACCCATCGATTTTAGGATTCCAATGTCCCGTGTCTTTTCAATAACAATCATTGTTAATGAACTTAATAGATTAAAGGAAGCTACGGCGATAATTAGGCAAAGCACAATATATGCACCCCACCGTTCAATTTGCATTACAGTATATAACTCTCTATGTAAATCATACCAACTCAAATATCTAAAAGAATTTCCAAATTGTTCATATAAGGTTTTTCTAAAATTATCAGTGCGATCCACCTGGTCAAATCGGATATCAATTCCATCAATCTTTCCATTTTTTCCAAATAGCGATTGTGCATTTCTTAGGTTAGTGAAAGCATAGTATCCATCATAATCCTTGTTGTTTGATTCATAAATACCAGTCACTTGAAATCTACGGATAAGTGGCAATCCTAACTGCATTGCGGCTAATTCAGCTCCTGTTGGACTAACGATTGAAATTGTATCACCAATGACAACACCAATCCGATCGGCAAGTATAAGTCCAAGGATTATGCCATTCTGTCCATTCTCTAAATTCATTTGTCCAAGAACGATCTTTTCTTTTAATCCTGAAACTAGGTGAATTTTTTTTGATTCAAGACCACGAATGTTTACTACTCGATTTACATTTCGGGATACTATGAGTGCTTTTCCATTAACATATGGAGATATTCCTTCGACAATGTTATGCTTTTCAAGAAAACTAAGCACAGGAATAAATTTCGATGAATCCATGATAGAAGTACTTTCAATCCTCAAGTGTGGATCAAAATTAATAAGGATTGAAGACACTAAACTACCAAAACCATTAAACACTGAAAGAACAACGATAAGGGCTGCAACACCAATAGTTACTCCAATAATGGATATCGCGGAAATGATCGAAACAAATTTTATACTTTTTTTGCTAAGTAAATATCTAAGGGCAATATGGAGTTCGTACTTCATTAGGAAAATCTTAACAATTTAACAGGATCCATTTTTGCTGCAAATTGTGATGGTAGCCATGAAGCAAGAAAACTAATTCCTA
>Ga0233422_10000302_pt1 | contig 25376 bp, 24 predicted proteins | sample Watercolumn_Mata_2_FD_182724 | JGI IMG/M metagenome (GOLD analysis project Ga0233422, IMG submission 182724) | Freshwater microbial communities from Lake Matano, South Sulawesi, Indonesia - Watercolumn_Matano_2014_110_MG | ecosystem: Environmental > Aquatic > Freshwater > Lake | place...
CTATATTCTCTGAAAGGGTGTGCATGGATGTCGCTGCTTATTTTCTTGTCTAACTAACGTTAATATAAGCATTTGCGGTATTTTATGCCACCTTTTTTTATTGCCCTTGTGAATAATTCAGGTTAAGTTATAGTTGTTGTCCTATTATTGTTGTCCACATCGTCCACAAAGTCCACTTCGTCCACCGTCCTCAAGTGAGCGCGTCAATCACAACCCTTGCCGACTCCTCATTGAACTCTACGGGATTGCCTCCGAAAGAACCTGAAAGCGCTCCCGAAGCTTTAGCGGCAAGTTCGGCGACGTTGCCTTTGCCGTAGCCATACGGAGTGAGATTTGGAATTTCGAGCTGCCGGTACAGCGCCTCCATCTGGTCAAGCAGTTCAAGCGATGACTCCCTTGCCGACGCCCCCTCTTTCCTTGCGGGATTGAGCAGTGCATATTTTTCGTACCCTTTATTGACATTATAGCGCATGACCTCCTTGAGAAATATCGCGCCAGCCAGACCATGAGGCACCTGATGCTTCACTCCGAGATAGTAGGCAAAGCCGTTGGTCGGGCCGTCTCCGGAGTTCATGAGCGCCGTGGTGCCGCAGACACTGCCAAGAGCGAGATCGAGTCGAGCTTCGGCACGGTCGAGCTGCCCCTGCTGCAAAGCGTAGAAGGTGCGCTGGAAGCCTTCGATCGAGAATATGCGGCTCAATGCGGTATGCTTGACCGATCCGAAGCTGTCCACGCAGTGCACAAGGCTGTCCATCGCCGAAGCGATGACGCTCTCCATCGGAGCGCTCATCGAAAGCTTGGGATCGATAACCGACTTTTTCGGGAAGTTCTTGCGGCTGTTGATGCCGAGCTTGCGCCCTTCGGTTTCGTCGATGAAGACAGCGTTGTAGCTCACCTCTGCGCCACTGCCGAGCAGCGACGGCACGGTCACCAGAGGCACAGGATCGCTGACATCCTTCGGAAAGCCTTTGAGCGAGAGTGCCGGTACCTCGTTGGTCAGGAGCAGGGCTACCCCTTTGCCAAGATCGATGGTACTGCCGCCACCGATAGCTACCAGGCCGTCAGGCAGTTCGCGGCGGAAAAACTCGGCTACGTTTTCCAGATGCCTGTAGGTCGGCTCCCCCTTGAACTCGTTGCAGTAAACGATGCCGTTGGTGTAGCAGGCGTTGATATTGCGCAGCACATCCTGGAAATAGAGGTTTCCGGAAAGGCTCGCATCGTAAATGATACCCGGTTTCTGGATGCCGAGCGACTGGAGGTGCTCATGCACCGAAAGCGCTTCGTTAACCCCGATGGCGAGGTCGGTGGATAGAAAAAAGTTCATATGCTCTTTATTCTGTTGTGTTTGTCGGATTTCAGGATCGAATGAACGAGCGGTCGATGCCTTTGTGTTTCAGGTAAAATTCCACGAGATCGACCTCTTCGATGGTGTCGATCTCCCAGGTTTGCCAGAACTCCATCGGATAAACCGAGAGCTTCTGGCCGATGCGATTGCCGAACTCGCGCAGCACCGAGGGAGTGAAAAGGTAGATCGAACCGTTCTCGATGAACTGTGATGGACGATCCTGCCTCATGCCTCGGTTGCGAAAATCAAAATTCACGCTGTTCCACTCACCCGCCCGCTGCTCCCAGATGGTGAGATCGTCGGCTCTGGTCACAGAAATCAGCGAATCGGCATCATCCTGCCGAAAAATTTCGATGGCCCGGTCAATGTCTCCCGGTTTGCGCAGAGGAGAGGTCGCTTGCAGGAAAACGACCGTTTCCGGCTCCGCACCATGCCGACCGGCAATTGTTTCCAGGGCATGCTGAAGAGCTGATTCAGAAGTTGCCTTGTCACCACTGATCTCCTGCGGTCGGTCGATAACCTCCGCTCCGTACTCCCGGGCAACCTGTGCAATGGAAGCATCATCGGTGGTCACGAAAACCCTGTCCACATGCTCCGCATCAGTGGCTTGAATAACGCTCCATGCCAGCAACGGAAGACCTGCTACCGGATAAATGTTCTTGTTTTTCAGGCCTTTCGAGCCTCCACGGGCGGGAATTATGGCTACCGTTCGCATTCAGTGTCTGATGTGATTCTTGGTTACAAACCGGTATCTTCTTATCCGTCGATAACCTGACGGCATACCGCAGCTATCCTGCGTGCCGCAGAGCGGTTCTGCCACGGTGTGAGCCTTTTGAGGTAATCGGGCTCCAGCCCGCAATATACCGGTTTGTTCAGTGCCGACCCTACAAAGATGGTCGAAGAAAACTGTGCAATCATCATCTGAGAATTGGCAATCATCTCTTCTGTCTTCCCTTCAGCATAGACCATGCTGCCCGGTGCGTGCAATTCGATCTCCCTTATGGCTCGCGTCACATTTTCATTGGGATGCAGCTTGAAAAGCAGCTTCCGTCCATCGGCCATATCAAGGTACTTACGAATATTTCGCTTACGGTTTTCGTAGACAAATGTTTCCCTGTTGTCCGAAGTGCAGACCAGCACATAGTCACGGTGTTCGAAATCGTTCTCAAGAAAACGTTCGCAGTTATCGAAGTTTGGAATGCTGGTCACTTCGATCTTTGCCGGGTTGACACCCTTGCGCACGAAAAGGTCGCGATACCCTTCACTGGCCACGCAGAACTTCTCGTAAGTATCAGAAAGGCCAGTAGTTGCGGTACCGGCAATCCATCTTGGCATCCATCGGAAGTTTCTGGCAAGATGAAACAAGATGGTTTCAGGTTCGGTCATTCCCTCCTGAACCAGGACGATTTTGCTGCGTTTGATGTGCCTGGGCACGATAAGATCGGTGCAGGTCAACACAAGATCGTAACGATGCAGTGTTCCCCCTATATCGAGCTTAAGATTATTCGATACCAGATAGTCGATCGCTCTGCCTGCCCGTTTTTTGCCCATAATAGTGAATTCGAGCATACCCATATCAGAGGCTTTGCCAAGCAGGCCATCGCTGAAAAAAGGTGTGAACCACTGATCGTAATCACCAAGATGCTCTGAAATCTGGTGCATCTGGGTGGTCTGATTCATCGAACCGCAGACAAACAGTATCTTTTTCTTCATGCGCTCTCTTCACTGACTTGTTGGGCATCCTGCAGATGAATGCCTTCCATGAACATCACTCCATAACCTATTGAATACCAGATAAGCTCTTTTAACCGGCGCATCATCACAAAAGCTCCTCCGTAAGCAAGATAGTCAGGCAGACCCAGGGCATGAAAAAATGCGAGGTAACCGAGATCCTGAATTCCCAGACCCGAAGGAATGAAAAAAAAGATCGCTCTCAGAATAGTCAAAGCCGTATCGAATGCCAGCACCTGAAGGAAGGTCACCTTGAGACCCATCAGATTCAATATAAGATAACTTTCGAATGCCAGCATCATCCACGCCGCAACGTAGATGACCATCACCGGTAAAAACGATTTCATGCCACCGGACTTGACCACCTGAAGTTTCCGGTCAGTTTCTGCGAACCCCTCTTCTCTGCTGAGCAGCCACCGCCTTGCCTTTTCAAACGGAATCTTCATCATCACACGATGCAGGTTCTGCGCTGCATTGCCGTTAGTCATCAGGAACAGAAACAGCATGAAGGTCAGAGTTATTGACAGACCAGCAAGAATCATTATCAAGCCAAGTCCTTCAAAACCAATAACCCTTAATGATGCCGCCTGCAACAGACCAAATCCGGCCAACGCACCGGCAAGCGTATAGAAGCCCTGGGTTACGCCAAGAAGCAGTTTGCGCACCGCGACACTTGCAAAGCCATCAGGAAGGGGAATACCAAGAAATTTTCGGCAAAGCCAGGGCCGCAAAGGCTCACCAACCGCCACACCCGCGGGCAGGGTCATAGAAACCGTTTCAGTCACAACCTGGATCTTCAGAAGACCAAAAAAAGGTACATGAGCGTTCCCTTCAGGAAAAAGCCTTTGCCAGGCCAGCGTTTCCAGAAGATGAAGCAAAAGATAAGGCAAAAGAATCAGCAGAGAGGATACCCCGATCGACCCGATCAGTCTGAGGGAACCGGCAAGGTCCACCTGGCTGAAAAGGTAAGCGATAAGAGCCAGACCGACAAGAAGCCCCAGATACTGTGGCCAGGATTTCGTACCTTTTTTGCGTGCCTGCATTCAATCAGTCGGAAATGAAATTGTTCTGTTTAAAAAGTGCTGTCACGCGGCTTTCCGGGCAACCATGTTTGCCAAGCCGAAATCTTTTCGGCTTCATCAATTATAAACCCCTCAAAGCCAGTACGTGAGATCGGGAAATGCTCACTGACTGAAACCGTTCGATGGAGAAGCGCATAAATATACCAAAAATAAGGAATTCCCTTGAGCCTCGAAGATAAAAGGGGAGATTCATAACTGCCTTAACTGGCGAATCAGACAGCAGCATCCAGTATGTACAACTCGATGCTACGGTCACGTCAACGAATTATTGACGTATTATTAAAGTGTACTATTTAAAGCTGCATATCTTCTCATCTTCCCGAAATCGAATTGCAGAGTAAAACCGATTTCGATAGCGATTTCGATTTAGCTCTGGGAACCGAACCCGCGCTTCACGATCGGCCTTCCCTCTCAAATCATTTGGCCCTGACACGACACTATTCGCAAGAACCGGATTCTTCGTCATGGTACGTGTGCGGTCGCAGGCCGGATACGATTGGCCCGTAATGATGGAGCGTGGGGTTGTATTCCGGTGTATCCGAAGGTTGTGGCCAAAAAGCAGAAATATGAATAAACTGTTGGATAAGATGAGGTTGATTGTTACAATTAAGTATGAACATATTCTGAGCGTTCCTGTCACTTGGTCCGGTCATCCGGACGCCCTTGCAGACCGTTTGCGTCAGGCCCGGTTACATGCTTCTCTTCCAGGCATTCCGAAATCAAATTTTCGTTTATGGGACTCATTAATCCTGATTTCCAGACGTTGCCCGAACTGTTCACTTCGGTTTTCACCCATTTCAAGGGACAGGTCGACAAATCACCCATCGCCAGAAAAATTAACGGCACCTATGTTCCTATAAGCTATGAATCGCTCGAAGAAGATTGTCAGCATTTTGCCGCCTGGCTGAAACAGCGGGGCATCGAACCTGGCGACCGCGTGGCAATTCTTTCGGAAAACCGTCCAGGGTGGTATCTGTCAGATATGGCGATTCTCTCTCTCGGGGCTACCAATGTGCCACTCTACCCATCCCTTCCACCGAACCAGATCGAATACATCCTGAACAACTGCGGCGCCAAGGGAATCATTGTTTCAAACATGCTGCAGCTCGGCAAAGTGCTCTCCATCTGGCAGAAGCTTCCGGATCTGAGCATTGTGATCGTCATGAACCGGCTCGAAAAGCCTATCGAAGATGTGATCGACCTGAACGAAGCAAAAACCGAAGGGAAGAAAATTCTCGAAGGCAAGCCGTGGTTGCTCGATGGCATCAAAAGCGAGCCTGAAGATACCGCTACAATCATCTATACTTCCGGAACGACCGGACTGCCTAAAGGGGTGATGCTCACGCACCGGAACCTCTGTGAAAATGTAAAGTCCTGTTCAACGGTTATCCGACTCGACGAAACAGACAGCAGCCTCTCTTTTCTCCCACTTTCCCATGCTTACGAACGTACCGGTGGCTATTACCTTATGTTTGCCTGCGGCGCACAGATATACCTGGCCGAAAGTATCGAAACCATTTCGCTCAATATCTCTGAGTCCAAACCTACCATCATTTTCACGGTTCCGAGGCTGTTCGACCGCATCAAGGCCAACATGCTCAAAACAGTGTCCAGTGAAGGCGGAATAAAGGCAAAAATTTTCTTCTGGGCGGTAGGTATTGGTGAAAAGTACCACAAACAACTCGCCAATGGCAAGGTCTCTCCATTTCTTGCCATGCAGCACAACCTTGCCGACAAGCTGGTTTACCATAAAATAAAGAACAAGTTCGGGGGACGCCTGCGTTACTTTGTCTCAGGAGGTGCCGCCCTGCCTCAGAAAACCGGCGAGTTCTTCCAGTCGATCGGCATAACCATCCTCGAAGGGTTCGGACTGACCGAAACATCACCGGTAACTAATGTCAACAGGCCTGAAAAGGTGAAGTTCGGCACGGTCGGCCCACCCGTTAAAAACGTCGAAGTCAGAATCGCCGGAGATGGTGAAATTATGCTCAAAGGCCCCAACATCATGAAGGGTTACTGGAAAGATGAAGAGGCTACCGCCGAGGTGCTCAGGGACGGGTGGTTCTATACTGGAGACATAGGTGAAATCGATGCCGATGGCTACCTGAAGATCACCGATCGCAAAAAGCACATCATCGTGACTTCGGGCGGCAAGAACATCGCCCCGCTGCCGATCGAGAACCTGATTCTCGAAAGCCCTTACATCGACCAGACCATGATTGTGGGTGAAAAACGCCCCTTCCTCATAGCTCTGATCGTGCCTGATTTCCAGAAACTCAGAGAGTTCGCCAGGGAACATCAGATTACGGCAAAGAGCAATACAGAGCTGATAGCCACCAAAGAGATTGTTCAGATTTATGAAAAGCTGCTGCGGACGATCTCACGCCAGCTCGCAACCCATGAAAAGGTCAGGAAATTCCTGCTCGTGGAAGAACCATTCACCATAGAAAACGGCATGATGACCCCGACGCTCAAACTCAAGCGTAAAGAGATCATCGGCAAGTTCAGCACTGAAATCGATAATCTCTACAATGCCCTCAACATGGTCTACAACACCGAATGACCACTTACCCGAAACAAGGGGGCAGACACGCAGGTCTGCCCCTGCTCTTCCCACCTGCCACCCACTTCACCCCAGCATATCGTTCACGAAAGTCCTGAGCCTTTTTATGTGAGCCCCCTCCCAGTAGATCCGGCCACATGAAGAACAGTGAAAGAAGGCATCATAAAAGAGTCTTGTCTTCGGCAGCAAGCTCTTTTCAACCTCCGATTTCAGGCATGATTCGAGAAACCCGTTACATGCCAGACAGCGACTGAAAGGACGGGCTCTCGCAGCAAGACTGTATCGCCCGACCACCTGCCGGACCTGCTCATTCACCCGATCCGAACGGATGCAGCACCCGAATATCACCCGGTTGTTCATCAGCAGCCGGCGATCCCGTGTAAGAAGAATGCGACCGTCCCGTTGCATGATGTCCAGCAGTTCGCTGTCCTCCTGACCTGTGAACAAGCAAGTGTCAAATCCGAGCAACCTGAGCCGGCGGGCTGCTTTACCGAGATGGATGTCTGTGACGAATCCCGCCGATTCTGGTGGCACTGGCTGCAAGGAACAGCAGCCCCCCTCTCCTGCGGGCTTTACAGGCAAAACCTCGATACAGTCCCCATCCGATATACGGGTTTTGAACCCGGCACTTGACGAACCATTGAGCCGCAACTCTCCGATTTCGGTGTGCGGCACACCGCATGATTCAACGATATCCTTGATGGTGGTGGCGTGAGCCGACACAATCTCCACAGATCGCTGGCCCCTCCGATCCGGCGACAAAAAAAGATCGAAATCGGCATCAAAAAGAAGCGTCAAATTTATCGGGCCGCCAGACTCCATGTCATTCACCTCTTTCTCCGAAGCTGCCGTTCGAGCCCCTCTCAGCGGAAATCCTGAGCATACGACTTTCATCACACTCTTCAATCAGAGACTCCATAACCATAGAATCGACAATCGATCCGATACCGTATGGACAATCTGCATATCGCTCCTCGACAGACTGCCGGGACAGTTCTCCTGAAAAAAGCAGTTCGCGAAGCAGTGCCCCACGATACCATCTACGCGAACCTTTGAAGCGTGACTGTCTGGTCAGAGGAGCGATACCGGTTTTTCTGCCGGTAAGTTCAATCGCTCCATAGTCCATGAGCGCGTTGTGCCAGTCACGGCTTCTGCCGACCGGCAGCACCTCTCCGGCAATTTCGAGCAACACCGAAGGTGTCATCGATTTGGAAAGATGCAGCTCATGAATCAGCACCCGCCTGATATTGGTATCTACGGCGGCGATATTGCGGTTATCTGCAAAGACGGGAATCGATCGGCTGGTATATGCACCTATCCCGGGAAGAGCCATAAGCATATCCGGCTCTGTGGGCACCTGCCCGCCATGATCCCCGACGATCATCGACGCAGCCCGATGCAGCCGCTGGCCCCGGCTGTTATATCCGAGTCCGCTCCAGAGTTCGAGCACCTCCCTGAGTGATGCACCGGCAAGCGTCTGCACATCGGGAAAGCGCTCCATCCACCTGATGAAAGGCGGGATAACCCTGTCTGCCTGGGTCTGTTGCAGCATCACTTCGCTTACCATAACAGCATAGCGGTCATGGGTCATGCGCCACGGAAAACTCCGCCCGTTCTTATGGTAGAAATCGAAGATTTTCGCCTGAAAGGTCTCAACAAGAGCGACATTCATCGGATCATGCAATTCTGGTTTTCCGATCTCAACGTAGCTGACAGGATATTTTCGGCAACATACACAAGGTGCTGGAAAAGTGCCAAAGGCTGACAAGGTTTAAATTTCGTCCATGCCACCCTCTTTATCCACACCTCTGCCGCGCAGATGTAATCACAAGTATGGATGTGGTTATTTCCTGTTTATTTCAGGCCCTGAGATGATCGAACGGAGGATTTCTTCCCGAATGGGCAGCAGCCCGTTCTGCAATGGTATTTCACAGAGAGATGGCTTGCATGCACACGCCTCCTCTCTATAACTGATGCTCTGATGGAACCGTGGCCTGTCTGAACATGCCCGTCAGAAATGGGGATGATTCTATGACGTCACTAAATCATACTACGTTCCCGATACCACTCGAAGGTGCGTTGTATGCTTTTTTCAAAAGGCTCGTAACGCATACCGAGTTCACGCTCGGCCTTGGAGGAGTCGAAATAGAGGTGTTTTGAAGCCACCTTGAACATGGTCATGTTAAACAGTTTTGATATCCTGTTCCTGTCCTTGCTGAACTTGAGAAAATAACTGATCACATGCGCAGCCCAGAGAGGCAGTGGAAGAGAAAACTGATGGACGCCTGTAACCTGCATGATCTTCTGGGAAAGCTCCCTGAAAGAGACGTTGTCGCCTCCAATGATGTAGCGCTCTCCGGTACGCCCTTTCTTCATGGCGGTAACAAGAGCATCAACGACGATTTCAACATCAACTACGCAGACACCACCAAGCGGATAAAAAGGCATCTTGCGATTATAGATATCCTTGATGATGCGTCCGGCATTAAAATTGATATCACCGGCACCAAAAATGAATGCCGGCACCACGATCACGCAATCCATGCCCTTGCGCACCTGTTCGGCCACAATCTTCTCGGCAGCATGTTTGGTTCTGGCATATTCAAGATCTATGATATCGAAATTCCAGGGACTCTCCTCGTCTAACTTCCTGTTCGGGCCACTGATACCTACGGCTGTAATGGAACTCACATGGACGACCCTTCTGACTCCGGCTTTCCGGCTGGCTTCCAGGACATTGATCGTACCATCTACATTGATTTTCTGAAGCAGGGGATTTTTCCGCCCCCCCATATAGGTGATTCCTGCGCAGTGGTAGACCTCTTCAGCACCATCGAAAGCTCCGGAGAGAGTGGAGGCATCGGTGACATCGCCATAAACAAGAGTGATTCTGTCCTGACACTCTCTGAGGGATGCCAGATCCGAACTTGTCCGTACAAGTGCATAAACATCTTTGCCTTCTGCTGCGAGCCTGTGAACAAGACGGGAACCGATGAATCCGGTGCCTCCGGTTACTACTATTTTCTTTCTCACGTATACAGTATGGTGTTGAACTGATGGGTCAAAGCATAAAACCCGGAATTTGATCTTGCTGTCTGAACCTGAAGAATAGCGGTTTACTCCTCGATTCTGATCTTGCCGTCAAGGATGTCCTGGCGGATCGATTCAATTCGTTTGTGCACAGAATTGTCGATCATCTTTTCGTTATCACTGTTCCAAACATAATCGGTATAGCATCCATCGAGACCAAACACCCGCTGTTTTCCGCCCTGAAAACGGTTGTTCATCGCATCCTTGACTGTGGCAAGCACTGACTTGTCAACCGCTTTGGTCATGCTCGTCAGCACATGTCCGGGCGCCAGATAAGCCTGATCCATATCAGTGCAGATCACAAGCCTGCCGGATTCTCTCGCTGCTTCGATCACGCCCATACCGCTTGCACCGGCTGCCTGATAGATAATGTCGGCTCCCCGGGTGTACTGACCGAGTGCGAGCTCCTTGCCCTTTGCCGGATCGTTGAAAGCGCTGCCTGTCATTCCGATGAATCCGGTAATGACTTTAATTTCCGGCCTGACGTAACGGGCGCCCTCGGTGAAACCGGTCTCGAATTTCCTGATAATATTCGAATCCATACCGCCTATAAAACCGACAGTGCCGGTTTTCGATTCAAAAGCCGCAATGGCACCAGCAAGAAACGATCCTTTTTTCTCCTCAAACACAATACCGGAAAGATTTGACGGAATCAGAGCACCCGGTTGGGGGTTATAATCAATACACACAAATTTCTTGTCAGGAAACTCGCGTGCGATAGCTGTAATGTCATCGGTGAACAAGAGCCCGACACCGATGATCAGTTTAATATCCGGATCAACGGCCATCTGCCTGAGTGCAGCCTCACGGTCAGCGCCCTCCCCTTGCGGTTCGATATAGTCAAACTCGATACCAAGCTTTTCCCGGGCCTGCTCAAGACCACTGTAAGCAGAATCATTGAACGATTTGTCACCCCGTCCGCCGACATCGAAAACCAGACCAACCTTGTAAGCGCCGGACGTTTTTTCAGTTGCCGCTTTTTTCCCCGAACATCCGGTAACAAGCAGAATGAACATCGTCAGAATGGACGCAAGCCTGAAAAAAGATGGGGAAAAATGCCGGAAAGTCATGTCTGTAATGGGAGTTTATTCGTCAAATTGATGTTCTGTAATTTACAAAAATCGATCGTTTTATGAAACATGTACCTGAAAACCCGTCTTCAGGTGATGAGCAGCTGCCTGGCAGAGAAAAACCGATTTTGATAGCGATTTCGATCTGGAAACCGAACCCGAACGTAACAATCGTTCTTGCCTCTCAGCTGACCCTCTGTTTATCCGTCAATCTGGACTTGACACGACACTATACGTCTTTGCAAATGCTTTCTATGACAGACATCTGCCGGACGACTTATCATTGACGTGACTCCGATGGTTACAGATGAACTGACCGGCAAGCTGGTTGGCCATGAAAAAACAACCGGTCACACAAATTCACAGAAAGCATTGAAGAAGTGAAGCTTGTAATTGACATCCACCGGCTTTATCAGCAGTTTCGCCGGAAATGACAAGAGGCTGTCTCAGCAATATCACTGAAACAGCCCCCTTGTTCGTCAATCCGGACAATCAGTATTTCACCGATCATCTACCACAGCCTTTCTTACGGCTTCAACTGGTTTTCGCGTTGTGCAAACAGGCTCCTTATGCCCGACAGCATCGACAGAGCGGATGATTCGTCTCCAAGCCTGACCGCTTCCGAAAGCTCTTCGATGGCTCTCCCTATACCCTGGTTAACCATTGAGTTTGCTGGAGTTGACCCTACAGTAAGAAACCGGGTCTCGCCTCCGAGCCTCAGTACCCTTGTTTTCAGTTCAGGACGAGAGCAGCGTCGGCCTATCGCTTCGAGGCTGTCCGCCCATTCCACAGGTCCGGCTTTGTCAAAGTCAACGGCAGCTTTTCGTTTGCCGAAAGCAATATCATCCATATCGTTAACCACAAGAAGAACCGCAAAACCGGCTACCGTTATCACGCTGGTGATGATGCCCGGAGCGCGCATACCCTGAAGCTCAAGAGCGACGCCGATTCCGGCAATCAGAAATACGACAAGCGAAATCATAGCGCTTATCGAAGCGGCGGGATTCCAACCCAGACGAAATCCTCTGACAATGGCGTATGAGCCTGCGCCGGAAGCCAGCGCAAACAAGGCAACAGGAGATAAAAGCATGTCGCCAGCATTGAATTGACCGGGAAAAAGCACAAAAAAGAGTCCAAAAACCGCCAGCAATACCGCTAACGGCAGCAATAACAAAAGCCAGGATTGTTTCATGCCACAGTAGTTGTTTTATCGTCGCTGAATGTTTCGCCTTGCGGCGCAGTGCATCTTCCGGTAACAGATCAACAGCCCGGAATGCGCAAACAGTTAGCCAAGATAAGAAAATTCATGGCAATAGCACCATAATCCCATTACACCAGACCCATCTTTCCATCCATCCCCCCCTTCTTCACACACCTGCCACCTATTCCCTTCCACTTACCACTTTTTATGCTACATTCACTGTCCCTGTAATCGATCAATCTTATCTTATCCTATGCCCTTCACTGCACTCGGACTCATCGATCCTCTTCGCATAGCCCTCGATCAGGAAGGCTACACTGTTCCAACTCCGATACAGGCCGAAGCCATTCCTGTCATTCTTGAAGGCAACGACCTTCTGGCCTGTGCCCAGACCGGCACAGGCAAAACGGCCGCATTTGCCATTCCGGTTTTACAGCTTCTATCTGAAAGCCGCATGCATGGTGAAAAACGAAAAATAAGGTGTCTGGTACTCACTCCGACCAGGGAGCTGGCTATTCAGATCGGTGAAAGTTTCCGTGCTTATGGACGTCATACCCCTCTGAGTCATACGGTGATTTTCGGCGGCGTCAACCAGAATCCGCAGACCGAAAGGCTTGTTAAAGGTGTCGATATTCTGGTTGCCACTCCGGGACGCCTGCTTGACCTGATAGGACAGGGACACCTGCACCTGAGAGATATCGAATATTTCGTGCTTGACGAGGCTGACAGAATGCTCGATATGGGCTTTATTCACGACATCAGACGAGTGCTGGCGGCGCTGCCACGAAAGCGGCAATCGCTCTTCTTCTCGGCAACCATGCCGCCCGAAATCATCAGGCTCTCCGCCGCGATTCTGCACAGCCCGAAAGAGATCATGGTCACGCCGGTTTCATCGACCGTCGAAATCATCAACCAGCAGATTCTGTTTGTTGACCGCGAAAACAAAAACAGCCTGCTCGCGCACCTGCTCAAGGAACGGAAGATCGAAAGCGTCCTGGTCTTCACGCGAACCAAGCACGGCGCGGACAAGGTGGCGCGGTTTCTCGCGCGACACGACATAACCGCTGAGGCAATTCACGGCAACAAATCGCAGAACGCGCGGCAGCGGGCGCTCGGCAACTTCAAAACGAGGACAACTCGAGTGCTGGTCGCAACAGACATCGCCGCCCGCGGTATCGATGTGGACGATCTCGAATATGTCATCAACATCGATCTGCCAAACATACCGGAGACATACGTCCATCGCATTGGGCGCACTGGCCGGGCGGGCAACCGCGGCACCGCCTACTCCTTCTGCAACGCCGAGGAAAAAGAGTACCTGCGCGACATCGAAAAGCTGATCTCGAAGAAAATACCGGTAATCGAAGATCATCCGTTTCCGATGGTGAACCTCGATGTGGAACAGCCAACGCCTGCAACGAAGCAGACTGCGTCAATAAAAGGCAACTCTGGCCATCAGGAGCCAAAGCCAAAGGAGCAGACAATCGCAAAACGCTCCGGGCAAAAAAGAAGATTCTTCGGGAAGCGAAGCTGAGGCTGTACAGGACACAAAAAAGCCGGGAGCATACGCCGCTATGGCAGACTCCCGGCTGGAATTTAACAGACTGGTCAGTTTGCTGATATTTTTCTAGCACCAGACTGGTCATGAGCCATTTCCTTGAAAACCTCATCGAATACCGGAGCGACATACAGAGCGCCTGCTGTCGATAGATGATCGTCATCAATATAGAGCAGTTCACCCTTGGCTATAAATCGCCCTCTGCCATGCTCATCAAACATCATGCGCTCTGGATGAATCAAGGTAACATCTGGCAACCTGGCAAGTTCTTCAAGAATAGCGTTTGCCTCTTTCTGGCGTTCATTATATTCCGATATAGATGGACATAATTCCGATCCCGTTGTTAACAGTGGAAATCGATACTGCATCATATAGACACGAGACACATCATAACCAATCTCTGGAACATCGCTCACAAGTATGACTTTGCGGTGCATTTTCCTTAGGGCATTGACAGTTCTTGTCAATCCTATACGAAGTATATTTACATTTGAGCTATATTCTGAATACTGACTAGTTGTGTCAGTAAGCTTGATATTCAATGGATCTTCGTTTTTTGCTGTCCAGTGTCCATGAATGTAAGCCCCCCATCTTGCCACAAGTATTACAGTTTTTATGCTTGATCTTTTTTTGATAAATGAAAGCACGCTTTCGTTATGCGCAGGTTCATCAACCCCATTATCATTTGATGAAACAATAGAAATCCCATGTAATAATGGAGTCGAAGATGCTGTGATTATATAACCCGCTGTTCCTGATCGCATAGCCTGTCGTTCAAATGCCGGAATCATCGCGATAGCATGTGAATCACCAACAAGTGCAAACGAAGGTTTTACGACATCTTTCCCCACTATAGGCGGAATCTTGCCTTCTCTGATTTTTATAGTATTCTTCTCCCATTCTTCATACAGTTTCCAGTTCGAATCATTTCTTGCCCTATCAATTACGGCAGCCATTTCAGGATAAAAATGAGTGATTCTCTCTGGTATTCCTTCACGAAGATGAATAGCTCCTCCCATACCAACTGCAACGACCATTACAACCCCAGCAACAGCAAAAAGCATTTTGCGTTCCTTGAGCAATGGAGTTTTCTCCCTGAACGGTTGTTCAATGAATTTCCATGAGAAAGAAGCAATAAGCAGTGAAACAAGAATGATGGCTGCACTATCAATACCAGTAAAAGACCTGAACAGAAGATACTTTGTAAACGCCACCAGAGGCCAGTGCCAGAGGTAAAGCGAATAGGAAATCAGACCGATAAATACCAACGGTCGCGTTGTGAGCAACTTTTGCGCATGATGAGTGTCTTTTCGACCGCTGTAGATAATCAATCCTGAACCAATCACCGGGGCTAATGCAGCAATGCCCGGAAAGGGAGTGGCTTCTGTGTAGAAGATAATACTGTATACTATTAACGCAAGCCCTGAGATGGTAAACAGATTCTTTTGCCAAGTCTTTGAGAGATCAGGCAACGTGCCGAAGGCAAGAACAGAACCAACCATCAACTCCCAGGCTCTTGTCGGTACAAGGTAGAAAGTTGCACCGGGATGATGCATAACGCCATAAATGCTTGCGGCCAGGGATATGATGAAAGCAAGCACAACCCAAAGGAAGTACTTCCCTTTAAGAAAACGATGAATAGCCATCAATGCAAGCAGAAAGAAAATGTAAAACTGCTCTTCAACAGCCAGTGACCATGTATGGAGCAATGGTTTCTGCAATGATGGTGCCGCAAAGTATCCTGATTCACGCCAGAAAAGAATGTTCGAGCTGAAAAGCGTTGTTGCAGCGATGCTCTAACCAAGATCCTTGAATGCATTCGCATCGAAGAGGTAAGCACCAACAACAAGAACGAAAGCGATCACCGGAAACAGAGCCGGGAAAATTCTCCTGACCCGGCGTTCATAGAAGCGAGCAATAGAAAATTTTTCTGCCTTGATCTCCTTAAGGATGATCGAAGTGATGAGATACCCCGAAATCACGAAGAAGACATCGACACCAACAAAACCACCGGTGAAGCCAGGAACATTGGTATGGAAAAAGAGGACTGCAAGCACAGCGATAGCCCTGAGGCCATCGATATCAGCACGGTATTTCATTTCCATAAACGTAGCAAGATGGATATACGCATAACAAATACGTCACTGCTATATAATATACTTGTTTCAAGGCAATCCGGCGTATCCCGAAAGAAAAATATCAGAAAATCAATGATATCTGAACCACTTTAAACAGTCATGAGTATGTCCACTTTTACCGTTTTTTTTACCTGCATAAAAAAGCCGGAAGACAGCTTTGTGCAAAGCTGTCTTCCGGCTGGAAAATCGGATTATTGGAAGCCTTAGCCGACCTGTTTGCCCGCCATGACGAGAGTCGGAGGCATTCCAAGGTGTTTGCCGTTGAGCAGCACATTCCAGTAGAGTGGCTCGAATGCCAGCTTGCCGTACCAGTTCGCCTTGGTCTCCTTCAAAAGGCTGAATGGGCCGAGCTTGGGCATCGGGTATTTGCCTGGCAGCGGCTCAATCTTGTAATTGAAGTCGATCAGCGAAGAGGTTCCTTTGGAATAGACGATAAAACAGGTCGAGTGACCATCATAGATTTCCTCGGGCTTGGCACCGTAAATTTCGGCCATGATGTTGAAGACCACCACGTCCGCTTCGTAGTGTGCAACCGAGCCGGCCTTTGAGGTCGGGACGTTGGTGGCATCACCGATCACGTAGACACCGTCATGCTTCAGCGCCTTGAGGGTATTGTGATGCGTCGGAACGAAACCGATGCCATCGTCCATACCTGAATTGCTGATAACCGGATCTCCGATGGTGGTCGGCACGATGACGAGGGTATCGTATTTTACCTTGTCGCCCTGTACCGACTCGATGTACTTTTCCTTGCCATCCACACGGTTGAGTTCAAAGCTCGTGGTTATCCTGATGTTCTTCTGCTTTGCCGATTCAGTGAAGACCGCAGCCGCCTTCGGCTTGGTAAAAGCCATCGGCAGCGGCGTAACCAGCTCGATTTCCGATTTGTCCCTAATCCCTTTCTTTTTCAGGTACCAGTCGGCCATAAAAACAAACTCGATAGGGGCTACCGGACACTTGAAAGGCAGCTCGGCGATATTCATCACCAGCCTGCCACCATTGAACTCCCTGAGACGAAGCCTGAGCTGATCGGCAGCCTCCTTGTAATAGAAGGTGAATGCGTTCTTGCCCCAGGCATCCATCAGTCCGTCGTTCTCTTCCGGAGCGATCCGGCAACCGGTGCTGATAATCAGAAAGTCATAACTGAAACGGTGGTTTCTGGTCTTTACCTCTTTCTTTTCAGGATCGATATGGTTGATTTCGTCGAGTACAAAATTGACCCCCGCATTGACATACTTCTTTCTCGATTTAACCAGGGTGCTCGATTTCTGTATTCCGAACGGAACAAACAAAAGGCCTGGCTGATAGATATGCTCATCATCCCGATCGATAACCGTGATTTCCCAATCCGAAGGCAGATGACGCCTCAGATTGTTCGACACAATCGTACCTGCGGTACCCGCTCCCAATACGACAATTTTTTTCGCCATAGTCCAGCCTCCGGTGCTGTACGTTTAAGAGTTGAAAATGGAAAAAGAGATACAGGACGTGACCTTGACTTCGATCCATCGCTCCCTCCGAATAACAATCGTTAAAAGCAATGCGCAAATAAACAAGCTTTAGGGATCAGTGGATCAGATCGGCAAACAGCGATCGTCAAGGAATGCTTGTAACATGAAACAGAACTTGCCATCAGACAGACGTTGACAGCAAGTAAGGACAGATCAGACAGACCCTTTTTTCAGGGCGTTCTGTTATACCAGGGTTACTTTGCAACCTGATGGTATCGGAAAAGAAACCGGTAACCATCTCAGCCGCCCTATGCAACCATATAACCGTATAACTGATTGAATGGATGAATATATCTAAACTCAACCACAAAAGCAAACCTGAAATAATTTCAATTCAAAAAACAAAAAGAGCATCACTGATCTGATGCCTACAGGTTTAATTATTTTTCAGAAGGAGCGTAGCTGATTATACTGTAATAAGATAAGAATCCTCAACGGGCAAGGAACATGAGGGCTCGACTGGATTCTTTCACGACAGCGCTCTGGGCCTGCTCACAAGTTCACTTCTCTCGGTCCATAAAGACATATCAGGAGTTATGAGTGTATTATTGAATAAAAAATTGAATCAATCTTAGAATGAAAAGTACCATTGTGTCATGTCAAAGAATTAATGACGCATAATTATAGTGCCCTGTTCAAAGCTGCATTTCTTCTCATCTTCTCGAAATCGAAACTGCTCTTCATCATCGGCCTGGCCTCTCAGCAGACCCACGGGTTTCTCCGTCATTTTGACCTGACACGACATTAGCATAAAGTGAACCCATTGGATGGTTGCCTGAGGTGGAAACCGGCATGAGGGGGAAAGCACTGAACCGGCGCCATTGCCGGCCAGTTCAGCGCACGGAGATGGTATTCGGACTGGATTGAGGATGAAGGCAAAATCCTGAAAACTCACCTCACAAACTCACCTTCCGGATTTGCTTTTGACGGCTTTCAGGATCAGTGACTCAAAATCCTCTTTGGTCAGACTACCGCTCACGGCATTGAGCAACCTGCCATCGCGCCCGACAACGATCGTCACAGGAATCGCCCTGATTTTTCCACCTGGCAGGAACTTGCCGAAAGCCGCCTCGAGTTCGGGGTTGGTCAGAGCGACCGGATATTCGACGCCCATTTCCCAGAGAAAATCAGGAAGTGTCGCCTCCCTGTCGCGAAAGGCAATACCGACGAAGGTAAATCCCTGTTTTGCATACTTTTTCTGCAATTCAACCATGCCTGGCAACTCCTGCCGGCAGGGCGGGCACCACGAGGCAAAAAAGTTCACGATATAGGGCCTGCCCGAAAGCTGCGAGCTGCTCAGTTCTTTGCCATCAAGAGTTTTTATCCTGAACATCGGGGCAGTCTGCCCTTCAACACTGGCACTTGCCGGAGGTACTGCTGCAACTGAACTGTTTGCGGGTACTCCGCTGATTATCGAAAATGCCACAAAAGATGTGGCAAATATTTTTTTTATAGACTTCATGAATGGTTCATTGATTGAGCTTTTCAATACAGAAAAAGAGCATCATCCGGCTCTTTCCCGAATAAAACAAGCAACCCGGTTGTCTCAAAAATAAAAGGAACGTGTTTTTTGTTCTGTTCCGTTACCTCGCCCGTCATACTGTTCCGGCTTGTCGGAACAGTATGACAAAACAGCCCGGTCCTGAATGACTTCCTTTCGAGACCTCTCTTCGCTCATGATGGCAACAGGAATCTGCTCCGGCTTTACGGCAGAGACTACCTTACCCTGTAAGCGAAAGAACTTCGGCTCAGGACAAATCCATGCCGGGATTGCTGCCCAGTCCTTTCAGCTCGGGCGTGTTGAGCTTTTTCACCTCGACCACTTTCCTGTCTTTCAGATAGGCCGCCACGGTATCCCAGACCGGTTCGCCAGGCGACTTGGCGCCAACGGTCGCCCAGCCGGCGACACGATAGTTTTTCGACGCATCGATGAGTTCGCCGTTTTCAAGCCGCATATTGTCAATACGCTTGCCCATCGATGCCGTCGGATCGATCCTGTAGCTCATGCCTCCGGTACGCACCATGTCTCCACCCTGCTGGTAGAAGGGATCGAGGTTGAAAAGGTTGTCTGCCACATCTTCGAGAATCTCCCTGATCTGCTGGCCGGACATGTCGCGCACATAGGTTTCGGGATAGGTCATGCAGGTCTGGTCGAGGACATGCTCCATCGTGATGGTCTGACCCGGCAATATTGAAGTCCCCCACCGGAACCCCGGCGAGAGCGATATCTGGGCATCGTTGCGCTTGCGAAGCGCATCGCAGATGATCTGGTCGAATGGGCCATCAAAATTGCCCCGGCGATAGAGCAGTGATCCAGCCATAGCCAGAGGTTCTTTGAGTTTATCGAGATAAGGGGCTCTGGTCTTGTCGATAAACGCCTGCATCCCCTTATGCGCAGGAAGCTCATTGGCAAAAACGGGAAGCAGTTTGTACTGATACTCCTTTACACCGCCATTGCCAAGCCTGATGTCGATGACACCGAGAAATTTGCCGTTCGAGCCGGCGTTGGTAACCAGGGTGCGTCCCTTGGCGTTCTGCACTACAAATGGCTGCGGCACACCGTCATGTGTATGACCGCCGAAGATTACATCGATGCCGCTGACCACCTGGGCGAGCTTGATGTCAACATCCATGCCATTGTGCGAAATCAGCACGACAGCATCAGGTTTCTCTTTTTTACGTACCTCATCGACAAGCTGCTGCATGTCGCCTGCATTGATACCGAATGTCCAGTTCGGGATGAACCGGGCCGGATTGGCAATCGGCGTATAGGGAAAGGCCTGGCCGATGACCGCGATACGGTGCTTGCCAAGCGTCCTGATCACATAGGGACGGAAGGTGTGGCCGGTATTTTCGTCGAATGCCCTGGCTCCATTAAAAAGAGCATCCTCTTTTACCTTGACATTCTGTGCCACGAAATCGCCTTTGAATGCTGCCAGGTTTCTGAGTACCTCTTCTTCGAGATAGGTGAACTCCCAGTGACCGGTCATAACATCCACCCCAAGCAGGTTGCAGGCTTCGACCATGTCCATGCCGCGGTTCCAGAATGCCGTACCCGAACCCTGCCAGGTGTCGCCGCCATCGAGAAGAAGGGTTTTTGCAGCTCCAAACTCCGAACGCATCCTGTCCACGAGCGTTTTCAGATGTGCAAAACCACCGACCTTTCCGAATCGTTGGGCCGCATCGGCGTAATCGAGCGCGCTGTATGCATGAGCGAACTGACTGCCGGGAGTTATGCCAAAATATTTCAGAAGCGCATTGTTGACGAGATGAGGGGGACGTCCGAATGCCTGCCCGAGCCCGAGATTCAGACTGGGTTCACGGTAATAAATCGGCATGAGCTGGGCATGGGTGTCCGTGATGTGCATCAGGCGGATGTCGCCGAAATGACCAATATCATAAATATCCGATGAAGCGTTTTTCGCTGAAGCCACACCAGGCAACAGCCCTGCTGCGCTGGCGAAGCCAAGAATACGGAGAAACTCACGACGGGTTAGATTCATGGACAGGGAACGGTTTGGGTTGCCGTAATAAATATTACAATCGGGAAGAGTGATGGCGCCTGCCTGACGGACCGGCGCCATTGTGAAGAGGAATTATTCAGGAATCATCATCTTCCAGTTCTTCGCCATGAATTTGGCCTGTGCAGTTGCTGCACGAGCCTGGAGAAGCGCCTGGGAAGCGAGTTTGTCGGATTCCTCTTTCTGACCATTTTCAAGCGCTTCTTTGGCCGACTTTATCAGTTTCGCTGTATCGCGCCACTCATAACCCAGCGTATCGGCCTCTTTGCGGGCAGCTTCGGCCTGCTCGATCAGGTTCGGCGAAGTAGTTGCCGCCGGATCAGCCATGAGCACTGAGCCTGAAGGCATCAAAACCACCATGCTCAAAAGCAATAACACTTTTTTCATTGTATCTCCTTCTTATTTTCTTGCTGCCGGACCGTTGAAATTCAGACCGTTCGACATGACCGTCTGGAAAAACTCCAGATTGCGATACTCCTCGCTCTGCTCCTCGAACGGTTTGGAGCCGATGTTTTCGTTGCAGCCAGCATACCTTCTGTGCAGGGTGCCAAGATCGCCCCATTTTGAGCGGAACACCGGAAAGTGCGTTGTATGTCCAAGCGCCGGACTCATGATTTCAGCTCTCAGACGGCGTCCTGCATACTCCATGTGACAACCGGAGCAGGACATGTTGAGCTGGCCGCGTTTGGCATAGAAAAACTCTTTGCCCTTCATGTAAGCCTTGTAAGCGGCAGCACTGTTTACCTTGACATTGATCTTCTGGCCCCTGCTGATGTAAGCCATATAGGCGGATACCTTTGCAAGGTCACCCTTTTTTCCGGGAAACGGCTTTTCTCCGTTTGCCACGCGGCACTCATTGATCGCCATTTCAAGCGTCACCACCTGTTTGTGCTTCTCATCAAAGCAGGGATACCTGCCGCGCACGGCTCCCCCATCAGGAAAGCATGTCGCCAGTGATTTGCCGTTGGCAAAAGGCTTGTTGAACAAGGCTTTGCCTGCCTCGACATCCAGCTCGTAAGGAGGAAACTCTTCCATCTCTTTCCATTGCTTGCGCGCATCTTCATCGAGCGCATAAACGCCATCGGCGTATTGGCCCAGCTTCAATTGCGGAAACTCTTTGCGGAAATAGCCCTGGAATTTCCTGACATCGGCATCGACAAGGGCCTGGTAATTGACGGCATACGAGGGCTTCGACCCCAGAACCGTCATAAGAACGAGGGCGCCTGTAAAGAGGCGCCGCTGTATTGTTTTTTTCATGGATGGTTTCTCCTGTGGTTGGGATTTACATCGCCGTAATGGGTTCCTCTGCCGTTTCGGTTCCTCCTTTGTTATCAACCCAGGAGACTTTCATTTTCTCGCCGGCTTTCCCACCGGTAAACTGGAAAGAGAGATAGGGATCTTTCGAAACACCGGGGCCAAGCTCTGCATGAAATACGGTCTCGCCATTGCAGCTTGCGGTCACTTCGGTAATGAAATGGGCCGGGACGATCGCACCATTCTGCTCTTTGCGGCGACCCGTTTCCATCGGATGAGGTATGAGCATCTTGACCGCAACAACGTTATTCTGAACTACTGCTTTTATTTTCATGATTTCACTCCTGAAATGGTTTTGATGGTTATCGATTAGCCGCCGCAGCCGCCGATGGTTACCTTGATTTCACGGGTCGCCCGGTAAAGTTTACCGCCAACCTGGGCGATCACAACCAGATTGGCCGTCTTGGCCATCCTGATACGAACAGAGACCTCGGGTTTCATGCGCGGCAGCACATCGAACGAAGCCACCATCGGGCTGAAGTTTGCCGGAGTGAAGATACTGATATTGGTCGCACCGGGAATGGTGGTTGAAACCGTAACCGGGACAAAGGCGCCGTTCTCGGCGATTTCAGGAGCCTTGATCTGGATGGCCGTGGACTCCTCGATCGGCAATGCGCCATACTTGGCTGCAATGGCGTCTTCCAGCTTGTCGGCAGCAAACGCCTTGTCGCTCCAGCTGGCCAGAAGCCTTACCGGCATGGCTGCCAGAACAGCAACAGATACAGCAGAACCAGCTATTGTTTTGCAGAAATTTCTGCGTGAAATACCCATAAATGCCTCCTCTGATAAAAAGAGTGTTAGTGTTTTGACCCCGAATGGAGCCTTGATAAAAAAGAAACTCAGAGTGTGTAGAGATACTCTACGACCTGATCGATTTCGGATTCGGTCAATATACCGTGTTTTCCAAGTGGAGGCATGATGCTCTTCGGATTTATGGCTGTCGCATCCCATACCTGCTTGCGGAGCACAGCCTTGTCAGGAAAGCGCTCTTTCATCTGGATAAGGGGCGGGCCATAATTTCCCGGGAACTCGCCATCACCTGTCATGTAACAGGCAAGGCAATTGCCTTTGTTGGTGTCGAACGCTATCGCCTTGCCCTTCTCAACCGGAGACAGAACCGGTTTAGCCGCTGCCTGTGCAGCCGCCGGAGAGGCTGGATTGTCGGCGGCGACCCCGGACAAAGGCAGCATGAGAATTGCCGCTACCGCGATAATACCTGAAGACTTCATATGCCCTTCATGTTTAAATAAATTGATAATTTCTGCCCTGAAGAATAATTCTGAACACAGTACGCTCCATTGCCGGTGATGTTCAATCCCAGGTGTCCTGTGAAATATTTTTATACCAGTTGACCGCCTGTTCGGCCTCACCCGCAAGTTGAGCGGTCGTTGCCTCCATCGAGGTCAGATGAACAGACTCCGGGTTGTCTTTGATTCCTTCAGGAGTCTGGTTATAAGCACCTGCAACGGAGATAGCATAATCAGGAGCGAGGAGGCTGTAACAGAGACTCGCCAGATTATGTGCCCCTTCGTCACGACCTCCGAAAGATGCGATCAGAGAAGCGGCCAGCGCTTTGGCCTGGGTGCTGGCGGCAGTCCCGGATTTGGGCATGTTGCCAAGCAGAGCTGCATCCCCGATGATATGGATACCAGAATGAAGCGTGGACTCAAAGGTCATGGGTGCAACAGGGCACCATCCGGAGGAATCGGTCAGCCCGGAATCAACGGCAATACGACCCGCTTTCTGAGGAGGTATGACGTTGATAACGCCAGCCTTCTCATCGCCGAACTCCGTCGAAACCATCAACTTCTGAGGATCGAGACGCTCGACTTTCCCGCCAACGGAAGCTGAACGCCACTCGATCTTGCCGGGATAAAGCCGCTCCCAGCCAAGCATGAAAAGATCCTGCTTGGTGAAAACCTCTTTTTGATCGAGAACGATTACTTTCGATTTAGGCTTGTGCTGTTTGAGATAGTATGCGATAAGGCTTGCCCGCTCATAAGGGGCCGCCGGGCAGCGGAATGGATTTTTTGGAGCGCAGATGATAACCGGATCACCGTCTCTGAGGGCAAGAAGCTGTCTGCGCAACAGTAGCGTCTGTGGACCGGCTTCATAAGCATGCGGTGTGCTCGTTTCCGCCGCTTTACGATTGTAGCCCTCGATAGCGTTCCAGATGAAATCGATGCCCGGCGAAACCACAAGGCGATCATAAGCGATCAAGCGTCCCCCATTCAGCTTTACGGTTTTCCTGACAGGATCGATGACCTTAGCGGTATCATGCACAACGTCGACACCAAAACTGTTCTTCAGCACCCGGTAATTGTGCGCAATATCCTGCATCGAATTGAGTCCTCCGATAACGTAGTTGCTCATCGGACAGGTATGAAAAACCGTTTTGGGCTCGATGAGTGTAACCGCAATCGCCGGATCCAGCGTTCTCAGATACCTCGCTACCGTAGCGCCGCCGAATCCGCCACCAATAATGACCACTCTCGCTTTCCTGACCGATGCCATAAGAGGAACACCTGACATCAGTAATGACGATCCAGCCAGACCTGAAAACAACAGCTTGTTGAATGTTCTTCGAGAAATCTTGCTCACCATAGCTTGGTTCGTTTTAATCGTTGTATATCATCTGTCACACTTGGCCTAGGCCATAGGACAGAAACTCTATCAGAATAATCCTTATCCGCTCACCACCGTCAGATTTTGCATTCAAGTTATATGGTTATATCGTTATATAAAGAATCGAAGGTAAACAAACAAGGTATTATGCGTATTTATTTTTACAATTGTTACCACAAATCAGCAAAAAACATCAGAGACTGCAATTCGGTCATCACCAGTCCTCTCAAACACTGCCCCTGATTATGGCCAGATACTTCAGATCGATTGAAGTGCCGCTCCGCACAACAATGGGCGATAACACCGTGAGTATCGGCATCGATCGCTATAGTTGCCTGTAATGAGACGTCGGCATACGCTGAACCTCTAAAAAGATGACCGGCATTGACCATGAATGGCGCCTCTGTAAAATATCATCAGCGTCCCGACAGGTTGGCATGAGAGCATGGATGCTGCCGCACAATCCCGACATCCCCTGATAGCCGGTTTTTATGGATGCCCTTAACCTGAATTATTCACAAGGGCAATAAAAAAAGGTGGCATAAAATACCGCAAATGCTTATATTAACGTTAGTTAGACAAGAAAATAAGCAGCGACATCCATGCACACCCTTTCAGAGAATATAG
>Ga0233422_10000303_pt1 | contig 25365 bp, 25 predicted proteins | sample Watercolumn_Mata_2_FD_182724 | JGI IMG/M metagenome (GOLD analysis project Ga0233422, IMG submission 182724) | Freshwater microbial communities from Lake Matano, South Sulawesi, Indonesia - Watercolumn_Matano_2014_110_MG | ecosystem: Environmental > Aquatic > Freshwater > Lake | place...
CGGCCAATCAGATGGCGGTCTATCAGGAATTTAATCCGGACGGCTCGATTCCCACTTTTGTTCTGGGTTGCAAATATTTTCGCGTGGGCAATGGCTATGAGGCCCAGAAAGATTTAGCCAAAGAAGAAGCGGAATTGCGAGCGGCCATAGACGATTTATTAAAGTAAGGTTTAGGGGGGGCGCCCTTCCATTAGAGGTTAGAGGTTTGAATGGGAGGGTGTTTTTGGTTGGACAAAAAAATATTTTTAGGTTAAAATACAAGATAATTTGGAGAGGTCGCATAGTGGGTTCGGTTTGGCGAAGCCAACCGAACGGGCAGGAGCGACCAGCTCAAGAGCGGAGCGATTTGAGCGGGGAGTGTCGATGACTGCGACCAAAGGAGCAGTCAGCGCTGCCCAGGAACTAGTGCGCTCGTAATTTTTTTAACAAGTAAAATTTGGAGAGGTCGCATAGTGGTCTAGTGCGCTCGCTTGGAAAGCGAGTAGGGTGTCAAAGCCCTCGGGGGTCCGAATCCCCCCCTCTCCGAAACAATTTTTTACCAAAACTATGGTGTCAAAAATTTTCTCGCAGAAAGTTTTGGCGGTGGTGTCTAAAATTCCCAAAGGAAAGGTTTTGACTTATGGCCAAGTGGCCGCCAAGGCCGATAATCCACTGGCCAGTCGAGCCGTCGGCAGTATTTTACATAAAAATTACGATTCAAGAATTCCTTGCCACCGAGTCATTGGCGCCGGCCGTAAATTGGGAGGTTATAATCGCGGCGTGGCTTTAAAGAAAAAGATATTAAGCAGCGAGGGTGTAAGTATTGACAAAATAAGGAATTAGGTTAAGCTATCATAATAGCATAGCACTTTTGGGAAACATCGGAGGAAACAAATATGTTGTTTAGGATGCCAGTCATTCAGCGTCACGCGGGGTCTCTTTCCGGAGGCAATGAATTAGTCGGCCGCAAGTCAAAATTGATTGTGGTCGACGATATCGGTTTGTTTGTTTTCTATGACCACGAGGACGAATTGCAGCCAGAAAATGTTCGCAAAAGTTTGATCGGCGAAAGAGAGGGCTTTGCCTATGTCGAGGCCGATACACCAGAGCAGGCAGTGGAGAAATTCTGGCAAAGTTGGGAAGCGGCCAATTGCGGCGGAACTTCCCAGCAGAGCAAGGCGCTACGGATAGACAAAACCAAACCGATTTTGCTTCTGCCTAATTGCGCGCGGTTGCGTTTGGAGCCGGACGGGTCGTTTCTCTGCGGCCGGGAAAACATCGAGGACGATGAAAAAGAGCTGGGCGGCTGCGTGTTGGACGGTTATGATTTGCCATTTTTTGAATGCCCCATAGCCAGCTTTCTGTCTCGTTTGTCAATTAGGCCGGAGGCCTTTTTGACGGCATATTTCGGTGACGGGTATGTTCTCATACAGGAGTTGACCGGAAAGATGGCGGCAGTCTAAATAGCGCGGAAGGTCTAAAATGGTCGGCTTTGCCCGGAAAGCCGACTTTTATTATTGCTCTTTTACGAGGCCAGTGCTAAAATTAGCAATAGTTAATAAATAACCGCAAAAATCATGTTAGAAACCATAAAAAATTTGGCTAAGGCCTTCATCGGCGAATCACAGGCCAGAAATCGCTACACAATGTATGCCAGCGTCGCTAAAAAAGAAGGTTTTGAACAGATAGCGGAAATATTCCTGTTGACTGCTGATCAGGAACGCGAGCACGCCAATAAGCTTTTTAAGGAGATTCAAGAACTTAAAAAAGCCAGTCAGGAAGATTTAGCAGCGATTAAAGTGGAGGCCGAGGCGCCGACTGCCTATGGCACGACCGCGGAAAATTTACAAGCGGCCATTGCCGGTGAAAATTATGAACACACGCAGATGTATCCGGAATTTGCCGCCATAGCAGAGGCAGAAGGATTGGCCAAGATCGCCGAGCGGTTGAGAGCCATCGCCAAAGCCGAAGAGCACCACGAAGAAAGATATAAAAAATTATTAAAAGAGGTCGCGGCTGGCACGGTGTTTAAAAAGGAAGAAAAGGTGTGGTGGGTTTGCCGGGAATGCGGTTATCAGCATTTTGGCCAAGAAGCGCCGGCTGAATGTCCGTCTTGTAACCATGCCCGGGCTTTTTATCAGTTAAAATGTGAAACTTATTAATTAATTTTAAAAAGTATGACTCAATTAAATCAAATTTATAAGTGTCACGTTTGCGGCAATATAGTGGAAGTGGTCCACGCCGGCGCTGGCACGCTGGTTTGTTGCGGCCAGGCAATGGAGCAGCAGCAGGAGAATACCGTCGATGCTTCCCAAGAGAAGCACGTGCCAGTAGTTGAAAAAACCGACCAGGGGATAAAGGTAAAGGTCGGCACGGCTACTCATCCGATGGAAGAGGCGCATTATATTGAATGGATTGAGGTGATTAGTGGCAAGCAGGCACTAAGAAAATTTCTAAAACCTGGCGAAGCGCCGGAGGCGGAGTTTGCCATTGAAACGACTGAAGTAACAGCGCGCGAGTATTGCAATCTCCACGGCTTGTGGAAGAATTAATTTATGCAAGAAGTTATTCCTTTGGTTATTGAAATTATTCGCCATTACGGCTATTTGGTAGTTTTTGTCGGCGCGCTCGTGGGCGGCGAGACTATAATTTTGGCCGCCAGTTTTTTGGCGGTTTTGGGTTTTTTGAGTTTGCCGCTGGTAATTATTGTTAGCTTGTTGGGCATTCTTATTTCCGATAATTTTTGGTATTTTTTGGGCTACAAGTTCAAACGGCCGCTAAGTTTTTGTCGGCATAATTTTTGTCCCGACAAATTTCAGTCGCGCGTCGACAGTTTAAAGCGGCAATTTAATCAACACCATCGCCGGTTGGTTTTTTTAAGCAAGTTTATTTACGGCGCCAGGATTATGATGCTGGTTTTTGCCGGCCACGAGAAAATGCCTTACCGCAGTTTTTTTTATTATAATTTATTGGCCAACTTGTTTTGGATTGTATTGGTAATTACACTGGGGATACTGATGGGATTTTCCTGGAATTTTTTGGAGCAGTACAACTATTACAGTCGCTATTTGGTGTTTTCTGGCTTGGCGATTTTGGTGGCGTTGCGGTTTATTTTTAAGAAATTTTTATCTTTCAGGGAATATGAGCCAGGAAATTGAAGAAGTAAAATCTCGCGCTGATTTGGTGGAAATCATGCAGGAATACATTAAATTGATTCCGGCGGGGACAAATTTCAAGGCCATTTGCCCTTTTCACAGCGAAAAAACGCCCTCGCTTATGATAAGCCCCGGTAAACAGATCTGGAAATGTTTTGGCTGCGGTGAGGGTGGCGACGTTTTTAAATTTTTAATGAAAATCGAGGGTTTGGAATTCGGCGAGGCGTTGAGGGCTTTGGCGCAGAGAGTGGGTATTAAGTTATCCGGCCACATAACGGTTGATGGCGGACAAAAAGAACAATTGTATCGGTTGTTGGAATGGGCGGCTCGTTATTGGCACAAGGTTTTAGTGGAATCATCGGTGGCGGCCAAGGCGCGTGAGTATTTAAAACAGAGGGATATAAAGGAAGAGACAATAGAAGATTTTAATTTGGGCTATGCGCCGGATTCTTGGTCGCAGACGTCGGATTTTTTGGTCAAGCGCGGTTTTACGGAAGCGGAAATTTTTGCCGCCGGACTTTCAGTCAAGAAAGATAGGGGCAGCGGTTTTTATGACCGCTTTCGCGGCCGCCTAATGTTTCCCATAGTTGATGTTTTGGGCCGGGTAGTTGGCTTTGGCGGTCGGACGCTTGATAACAGCGAAGCGGCCAAGTATATTAATACGCCGCAGACCGCGGCTTACAATAAAAGTTTGGTGCTTTACGGGCTGTATCGGGCCAAAGAAGAGATTAGAAAAAAGGATTCGGCGATTGTGGTGGAAGGATATATGGATGTTTTGCCGTCACACCAATTGGGAATAAAAAATACGGTGGCGATTTCCGGCACAGCACTGACTATCGAGCAGGTGAGAATGTTAAAAAGATATTCCGTTAATATGGCATTGGCTCTGGATATGGACGCGGCTGGTCAAAACGCCGCCGCGCGTAGCATTGAAACGGCGCTGGCTCAAGAGATGAATGTTAAAGTTATTACTTTGCCGCAAGGCAAAGACCCGGGGGAGTGCATTAAAAATAATCCCAGTGACTGGCTAATGGCGATCGGCGTCGCGCAAGAAATAATGGATTATTTTTTTGATCAAGCAGATAAAAAATACGATTTTTCAAAAATTGACCAGAAAAAATTAGCCGTTAAATTTATTCTGGAAAAAATCAGTAAATTAGGCAGTTTATTGGAGCAAGACCATTGGTTGAAAGAAGCTGCCGCCAGATTTAATACTTCAGAAAGCGTTTTACGGGAATTGGTGAAAAAAACGCAGGTCAGGCACAGTGGCACGGCAGTAAAAAGCAAAACAGCGGACGCTATTAGAAATATTGAGGCCAAGGATTTATTACTGTTTAAAAGATTGGCGGCTTTGATTTTAGGGTTTCCTCATTATTTGTCAGCAGTAATAAATTCTTTTTCGGCTGATTTTTTGCAAGATAAATTGGCTTTTGGCCTTTACAAAAAAATCGTTTTGTTTTATACTAAAAATACTGATTTTATAAAAAGTCAAACTGTGGATAACTTAGACAGTCGGCCACAATCCGATTTGTTTAATTTTTTTGCGGATTGGCTTAAAAATAACAAGCCCAGTCAGGCAGAACTACAGACGACTGATGAATTAAGTTTGCTGTTTGCCGCGGAACTTGAGCAACTAACCGAAGGAGAAATAAAAGCGGAATTAAACAATTTACAGAAAGGCCTCAAGGAAGATTATTTGAAAAACAAAATCAATATTTTAAGCGCGCAGCTGTCGCAAGCTGAACGGGCCGGCGCCGCGCCAGAAGTCATAAATAGAATTTATCAAGAACTAAGCGAATTAATCCGGCAAAAGAGCTAAAACATTAAATTTTAAAAGTCAAATGTCCTCCAAAGTTAAAAAGGGCAAAAAGACTAAAGTTAAAAAACCAGCGAAAACTAAGAAAGCTGAAACTGCTGGTCATCATCGCAACGTCAAAGCAGGCAAAAAAACTCAGCTAGCCCATCGGAAACGTTTTGTTTCCAAAAAAAACAGGGCAGCTATCAAAAAATCAAAAAATAAACGAGCCGCTAGGACGATTATCAAACCCAACGAAGAGGCCATTGCCGCCCTAGTGCGCAAGGGTCGGCTGCGAAATTTTGTCACCGAGCAGGAAGTGCTGATGACTTTTTCAGAAATGGAAGAGTATGTGGATCGTTATGAAGAAATTTTAGAAGAGCTGGATTTGCTCGGCATAAATATTGTTGAGGGGGGCGGATTTTTTAACCAAGTCAAAGAAAAAGTCGAGGCGCCGCTGGTCAAAAAAACCACCAGAAAGGCCAAAGCTAAAAAAACCCCAACCGAAACGGAAATCGGTTTGGGCGATATTTCCGCTGACTCGATTCAGATGTACTTAAGGGAAATCGGCCGGGTGCCGCTGTTGTCCTCGGAAGAAGAAATTCACCTAGCCAAAAGGATTGAAGACGGCGACGCTGATTCCAGGCAGAAATTAATCCGCGCCAATTTGCGGTTGGTGGTGTCGGTGGCCAAAAAATTTCAAGGCAAAAGTTTGTCGCTGTTAGATTTGATTCAAGAGGGCAATATTGGTTTGTTTCGGGCGGTGGATAAATTTGATTATCACAAGGGCTACAAATTTTCTACTTACGCTACCTGGTGGATTAGGCAGGCAATCACTCGGTCTTTGGCTGATCAGTCGCGCACCATTCGCATTCCGGTGCATATGGTGGAAAATATCAACAAATTTCAGCAGGTAGAAAGGCGGCTGGTACAGGATTTAGGTCGCGAACCAATGCCAGAGGAGATCGCCGCAGAAATGGGCGAGGAACTGGATAAAGTCAATCATATTATAAAAATTTCTCAAGAAACCATTTCGTTGGGCACTCCGGTTGGTGATGACAGCGACGACAGCATTTTGGAAGATTTTATTGAGGACCAGAAGACCGTGAGTCCGGATAAGGCGGCGGCTTTGCAGATATTGGGAGACTACGTGCGGCAAGTGATTTCTGAATTGACGCCGCGCGAGCAGAAGGTGCTGGAGATGCGTTTTGGCCTTAAAGACGGCGTGGCGCACACCTTGGAAGAGGTGGGCAAGGAGTTTGATGTTACTCGCGAGCGTATTCGTCAGATTGAAGCCAAAGCGCTGGAGAAGATTGAAAAAATAAAGGGAGTGGAAAAATTGAGAGATTTTTAACAATACTATGTTTGTTTGACAGACCCACGGGAGTTAAAATATAATAGAGAATATAAAAAACGATAATGGAAAATAATAATTTAACAATTGATAATTTGGCCTTAATGATAAAAGAGGGTTTTGATGGGGTTGATAGAAGATTTGAAGGTGTTGATAAAAAGTTTGATGCCATTGATAAGAGATTTGAAGGAATTGATAAGAGATTTGAAGGAATTGATAAGAGATTTGATAATGTTGATAAAAAATTTGAATTAGTTTTTGAGCGATTGGATAGCGTTGACGCCAAGTTGATTTTCATTCAGCAAGAGGTGGCGGATATTAAGAAGGAGTTAGAGGTCTTGTCAAAAAGAACCATAGAGGATGACTCGGCTTTAGCTAGAGATGTTTTAGAATTGAGAAAAAGAGTTGGTTTATTGGAGGAGCAAATAAAACATTTTTTAGTATAGTAAATAAGTAATGATTGACAAGTAATTGTTTTTTTGCTAAGATTTTTTGGGAGTCAGAGGTGACTCTTTTAAAATAAAAAATATTCCGCGATAGCTCAATGGTAGAGCAACCGGCTGTTAACCGGTAGGTTGCTGGTTCGAATCCAGCTCGCGGAGCCACATAAAAATCACCAATGTTTATTGGTGATTTTTATGTGGCTCTGTTTTCTGGAAAAAATCCGAACTTTTTTTCGCCAAAATCCGGACGCTGAATTTTGAAAAACTTTTAAGCTCGGGCGGGCAAAAAGGAAGGGGATCTGGGGGAAGGAACTTTTGCCCGCCCTCGCTTTTCCGCCGCCGCCGAATTTCGTATTTTGCTTTGCAAAATGCGCCGCCAATACAGTTGCGCTTGACCCGCCCTCCCGTGCGCGGGCAACGAATGCACTCCCTGGTTATTTACTCAATCTGTTATATTTGTTAAAATATTACTATTGAGATAGTATATTGTCAGTAGGTTACTATATATACTTTAATATCACTATTATTATATCACATGTCAAAAAAACTGCCAAATATTTCTAAAAACATCAGAAAATTAAGAAAAGAAAAAGGAATCTCTCAAGATAAGCTTTCTAAAATGGCGGATGTAGCTCATCCGACGATTATTAAAATTGAATCCGGAGCAATTCAAAGTCCAACCGTTGAAACGGCGCAAAAAATTGCCCATGCTTTGGGTGTTAGTATTGATGATTTAATAAAGTAATTTATGGAATTTTTAAATAAGGTATTTTTTAAAGATGCAAGAAGTATGTCGGAATTACCCGATAATTCTATTCAGCTTATAATTACAAGCCCACCATATTTTAATATTAAAGATTATTCTTTAGACGGCTATCAAAAAAACAAAAAAGCTGAAAAAGGGAAAGGACAAATTGGCGATATAGCCGACTATAGAGGGTATATTAATGAGATGTTAAAAATTTGGCAGGAATGCCAGCGCGTTTTAAAACCAAATGGAAAGTTGGTTGTTAATACTCCATTAATGCCGATGCTAAAGAAAAATTTTAATACGCACTATAACAGAGATATTTTTAATATTAATAGTGATATTGAAAATTCAATCTTAAACAATACTAAATTATATTTATTTGATGTTTATATTTGGAATAGAACTAATCCAAGTAAAAAATTAATGTTCGGCAGCTATCCCTATCCTAGGAATTTTTACGCTCAAAACACGATCGAATTTATCACTGTTTATGTTAAAGACGGACTGCCAGAAAATAATTTACCAAAAGAAATAAAGGAAAAAAGTAAATTAACGGAAAAAGAATGGGTTGAGTTTACAAAACAAATTTGGAATATACCCATTCCAAACAAAAACGACATGGCTTTTGGTGAACATTCTGCAATAATGCCTGAAGAAATTGTTAGACGTTGCATTCGGTTGTTTACTTATGTTAATGATGTTGTTTTGGATCCATTTACAGGGTCAGGAACAACTTTAAAAGTTGCTAAGGAATTAAAAAGAAATTATGTTGGCTATGAAATATCAAAAAGTTATGAGAGAATTATAAATTTAAAACTTCAGTCGTTATTTTAGTTTATGTTAAAAATAAACGAAATTTATAATTTAGATTGCTTTGATTTTTTGAGTAAAATTGATGATAAGTCAATAGATCTTGCTATTATCGACCCACCCTATAATTTACAAAAGGCTTATTGGGATACTTTTGAGAGTGAAAAAAAATTCTTTGATTTTACATTTCATTGGATCGATGCTTTAAATCTTAAACTTAAAGAAAATGGAAGTTTATATATTTTTAATACACCATATAATTCAGCAATCATTCTTTCTTATTTAGTAAATAGAGGGTTGATATTTCAAAATTGGCTAACTTGGGACAAGAGAGATGGATTGGGAGGGGCAAAGCGTAAATATAGTAATGGACAGGAAACAATTTTATTTTTTACAAAGGGTAATAACCATACTTTTAATTATGATGATATACGCTTACCCTATGAATCAACAGACAGAATTGCGCATGCTCAAAAAAAAGGAATTTTGAAAGATGGGAAAAGATGGTTTCCGAATCCAAAAGGTAAATTGTGTGGTGAGGTGTGGCATATTGCTAGCGAACGGCATAAAAATAAAATTAATGGCAAAACACCCAAAATGCCGCACATTACGCCTAAACCATTGGAATTAATAGAAAGAATAGTAAAAGCAAGCTCTAATCCGGGCGATTTTGTTTTGGATTGTTTTGTTGGAAGTGGTACAACAGCAGTTGCAGCAAAAAAATTAAAAAGAAACTACATCTGTTCTGATAATAATAAAAAATATGTTAGTTTGGCAAAAAAAAATTTAAAAAAATATGCCAGTAAATAAAATAAATCCAGGAAATAAAGCTCTAGAATTTATTGATTATAGGGTTAGAGATGAAAAATATCGAGGTGCGCCATCTTCGGAACATAATCGCTATGTGATGGCACAGATTATTACAATTTTAGAATTATTGAATAAATATGCGCCAAGTCAAGGACTAATGGCGATTAGAACTACCGATATTTCTAAAAGACCAGAAAATAATTTTGAAGAGGTTGCTTATGCTCAATTTTGTAACGAAGCTAAACAAAAAGCTGGCATTGGAACGCAGGATGCAATGCGGAAAAATTTATTTGTTGATATTCACAGAATGGGTCTGATAATTCGGTATAATAAAGATAAAGAGATAATTGACACATTTTCAAGACAACGAGTAAAATTTGTTTCAATTAGTAATCAGGGATTGAGATTAATTGAAGCAAGAAATATTTTAGATAAATTTTTTATATTTTCAAGGGGAATAGATAACTTAGTTGGCGGTTATGTTGATATAATTTTAGACATCTTGAGAGATAAAGAATATGGAATTGATAAAATCAATATTTATGAATACATGTTTTTTGTATCCGCTATTGGCGTGGAATCAAGTTTTAATATTAATACCGATAAAGCAGTTGAATTGATTAGGGAGTACAGAAATTTAACACCAATACAAAGAAAATCTGTTATAGAAATATTAAAAACTGAATTGAATCCGAAAAACTATTCCGGAACAAAGAAAAATAAAAGAGATTTTCATAATTGGCACAACAAAATTGCTCAAATATATTACCTTCTAAATCAAACTGTTTATTTTGAAGTTAGGGGAGAACAATTAGTTTTAAAAGGCGGCCAGAATAGTTTTGATGAATCGGCTACTAGATTAGACAGATCATTAAACGAGAAATATCAATATTTTGTAAAACAAAAAGTTTCCAAAACTCCAGGATTTGAGCTTCATCATGTCGTCCCATTGGCTTGGTCAGAAAACATTCATCATTTTAAAATGTTGGATAGATGGGAGAATATGGTTTATATTGACGCGTTTAGTCATGCGAAAATAACCCAAAACAAAAATAAGAATGTGGTTCTCGGCGTTATAAAGGATGATATTTCTTTATCTGACTTTTCAAAAAATGAAGTCTATCTAAAATATAAAGAGAATATTCTCTATACTCCAATAAATAAAGATACTATGAAAAACTATAATGATGATTTATTAAATATAATAAAATAATATAACTTATGGAAAAATATATACGTAAAGTAACTCGCGTTGGAAAGCGCAGTTTATCGATAAATATTCCCGTTGAAATCGTAAATCAATTGAAAATTAGAGAGAAACAAAAACTTACCATTACCACAAAAGGGAAGAATATTATTATTAAGGATTGGAAATAATCCCATGAAAAAGCAGGATATATATGAAAAATTAGGAAAGAGATTAATTGGTTGTAATTTTGATTGCGCTGGCATAAAAAATAACAAAAAAGCCGGTTATTTTCCGCGCTTGCTTTTTATTGAAAAGGGCAATAAAAAAGGAAAAAAAGCAATTATTATTGGGTTGAATCCAGGAAAATGTAATGCATTTGAGCGTGACTGGATTATTAAGGATGGTAATTATTGGGAAAATCAAAAAGATTATTATCAAAATAATTTAAATAAATGGCCATATTTTAGGCGAGTAAAGGAACTGTTGACTATTTTGGGCTATGAAGGTGACGTCTTGTGGACTAATTTAGTTAAATGTGAATGTGATGGTAGAAATGGATATTTGCCGCCACAAACCCTTAGGACATGTATAAATAAGTTTTTGAAGTACGAAATTAATAATCTATTGCCTAGTGCGGACATTTTTTGCATGGGCAGGCAATCTTGGGAAATTTGTTCGGTAGCTTTTCCAAATAATTTTATTGTTGGGTTGCCACACCCTAGTGGCCCTCATTCTTCTAATAAGTTTTTGAATTTATTAAAATTAATAAAAAAAGATAGACAAGGATTTATAAAATTACTCAGAAACAAAAAGGATGAAAATAATCAAATATTAGCAATAAAATTGTAATTTAATTATTATGAATAATATGACTAAATCAAAAAAAATCACATTAATTTGTATTATTATTATTATTGTTTTAGTCGGATTGTCTTATGAGTTTGTCCAAAATAACAAATCAACTATAAAAATTTCTGACCAAGAAGCGAACCTTTTAGACACGCCCATAATTGAAGAAAGCATTAATAACACCACAACAACCGATAAATGTATAGACAACAATAAGCCCATAAAATCTAATCCGACTTTTAATGATGTCTCAAAAGCTGGATGTGGCGATGATAATAGATATATTGGTAAAGAAGTGACATGGCTGGCTACCGTAAGCAGTTATGCACAGACTGGAGGCATAAGATTTTGGGTTATTGATGACGAGCATCAAAATCCATCGGAAGAAAGAAGTAAGCATGGTTTGTTTTGGGGTACATTTTTAGCAACAGGAGACGATCCGCGCTATACAGAGGCCGGACTTAAAAATTGGGAAGAAAAGTGGCAAAGCAGTTGGATAAGTTATATTATGGATGTGTATGGTAAAATTGATTATGAAAAAACCATGTCAGAAAAATTTTTAGTAACCGCCACCATAAATTATGTGAATTGTGACGAGTCTTATGATGGTTGTTATATAGAAACTACAGTTAAAAAAATTAGTGCGGTAGAATAAATTTTGTTACGCAACATACGGCGTAACAAAATTTTCAGGTGGTGCTACGCGACTAGTCGCGTCGCGAAATTTGGCGGAGGTAGCACCGGGGCGGGCGGGTAAAAATTCCTTCCCCCCAAACCCCCAGTCATTTTTTGCCAGCATTCCGCCCCGGATTCAAAAATCAGCATTCGGATTTTTCTGGAAAAAAATTAGAATTTCGTTTAAAATGGAGAGCCACATAAAAATCATTTTTTGAATCTGATACACAAATCTAAAAAGCGAAACCTGACCCGGACGCCTCGCCCGTAAAGAATTTTCTTCAAATTCGGTTCGGATTTTTTTAAAAAACAGAGTTTGCAAAAGATGCCCTAGAAATAGGGTATTTTTATGTTTTAGATAATTAAATAAAATAATAAATTGACATCTCTCATCACTTACATTTGTTTTATTTTTTGACTTTTTTATGGAAGAGTGAGAAAATTAAAGTAATTTAAATTGAGTTGTAAATTAATTTAAACCATTTATGTATATATTAAATCGAATAAAAAATAATATTTTTTCTCTATGCTTGGACAGATGGCTTTGGAAAATGGATTAATTGATCAAATTGGCGGCGAAGCCGAGGTTAAGGAATATCTTAAAAGTAAGATAGGCGAAGAGGTAAAAATTTGCTGGTGAATATGAAAAATATATTGTCCAAACGGGAGTTTAAAATTTTAAAAAAATTTAATACTCCCGCCAAGATCCAGGATTTTTTAGACCAATTGCGGATAAATTTTGAGGAGAGAGGCGATACTTGCTGGTCGCCGATGACGGTTTTAAAAAAGAAAAGCTGTCATTGCACCGAGGGGGCGATTTTGGCGGCCTTGGCTTTGCGGGCCAACGGCTGGCCGCCGCTGTTGTTAGACCTCACGGCTAATAAAAACGATTTTGACCACGTGGTCGCGGTGTTTAGAAAAGACGGCAAATGGGGAGCAATTTCCAAAACTAATCATCCGGTGCTAAGATATCGCGAGCCGATTTACCGCTCAATCAGGGAATTGGTCATGAGTTATTTTCATGAGTATTTTGACAGTCGCGGCCGAAAAAATTTGCGGAGTTTTTGTCGGCCGGTTAATCTTAAAAGATTTGACCGCTTGGGCTGGATGACAACTCTGGAGGAGGTTGGTTATATTCCGGAATATTTGGCGGAAGTGAGACATTTTCCCATATTGAATAAAAAACAGATAAGAAGTTTAAGAAGAGCCGACCCAATAGAGACCTATACTGACCGCCTAGTGGAATGGAAAAGGGGGACAAGTAAAAGGATTAATTTTAGAATTAAAAAATAAATTAAACCCATGTCTTGCGGTTGCTGTGCGGTAAAAAAGCCGGCCAAAAAGAAGAAGGTCGCCAAAAAGAGAAAGAAATAATTTTAGCCTTGGGCGGCGGTGTCAAGAATCGTCGTTCGGGAGTTTTTTATTTTTTGAGGGCACTAGGTCAGTGCCTACTTATTGAACTTAAATAACAATAATTTGACATTAAATTTATAACATGTTAATATAAAGTCACAATAAATCAAATAACTTATGCAAAGACAATTTAAACAATTCCCTTATTGCATGTTGACCGATATTAACGGCTCTGCCGTTGTCGGCAGCTTTTCTCGTGGTTTGGCCCAGGGAGTGTTTAAATTATCTACTTAATGATAAAAAGATAAAACATTCTAATAAAAACTTCCTCGGCTAAACAGGCCGAGTTTTTGTTTCCTGTTTAGTTGGTACTTTGGTTTTGCACTTTAACAACCCATAAGGAGGAAGTGGTCATGAATAAGCAGCTGGCAGAAAGAAATATTAGGCTGTATTATGTTTTTCGTTTGTTTTTTGAGCCATTATTTTGGGGTCCAATCCTGATTATTTTTATTCAGTTGGCTTCAGGTATGAGCTTGGCGGAGGTTTATCTGATGGAAGCGGTTTGTATTTTAGTGTCGGTATTTTTGGAAATCCCCACCGGAGCATTGGCTGATCTGATTGGCCGCAGGAAAACCATTATTGTCGGCTATTCTTTGGTGATGGTTATGATGTTGATGTTTTCTTTGGCGGAGAGCCGGTTGATGATGTGGCTGGCAGATATCGTTTGTTTTGCTGGAATCACTTTTGTCTCGGGCGCTGATTCGGCATTGTTGTTTGACAGTTTGAAGTTTTTGGGTCGAGAAGGAGAGCATAAAAAGATTCTTGGCCGAGCTCTGTCGTGGCGTTATTTTCTGATCGCGATATGCTCGGTTGTTGGCGGCTATTTGGCAACCATAAATATGCGGTTGCCATTATTTCTCTGCTTGCCGCCGATGATTCTCAATTGGTTGGTGGCCTGGTGGTTTACTGAAGCGCCTTTTGCCGGTAATAGCTATTATGATGCCAGGGAACATTGGCGGATTATGAAAACCAGCGTGCTTTTTGTAGCTAATCATCTGAAGGTGAAGTGGCTGATTAGCTTTATGGTACTAGTAAGCGTGGCTGGTAAATTGTGGTTTTTCACTTACAACAACTATTTTGTTGAAGTGGGCTTGCCGATGTGGACATTTGGCTGGATCTTTGCAGCTTTGAATGTGGTGGCTGGAGTTTTTAGTTATCGCGCTCATTGGCTGTATAGCAGACTAGGAGATGACATTAGTGTTATTGGTGTTGTCTTGTGTCTTGGTTTGCCGATTTTAGCGATGGGAAGCTTTGTGATTTGGCCAGCGGCTTTGTTGGTAATAGTGCAAAATTTCGTGAGAGGGTATTTTGAGCCTTTTATCAATGATTTTTTGCAACAGTATCTGGATTCGGAGAACCGCGCAACCGTGCTTTCTATTAAGTCCGCAGTAACTAGTTCTGTGCATGTGCTGTCGCTGTTGGTTTTCGGCTGGCTTTTGGCTAGCTGGTCGTTGGCTACTTGTTTGCAGATCTTGGGAGTCAGTGTTTTGACCTTTGGGGCGATATTAATCTGGAGTTACAGAAAGATATTTGTTTCAAAAGTCGGCAGATAATAGGAATTAACGCTTTGAAAATACAAAAAAGTAATTTCAAAGCGTTTTATAATAAAAATAAAACAGTTTGTCAATAACAAAAAACACGGGATTGATTCCCGTGTTTTTTGTTTCTATTTTTTTATTCCAGATTGTTAAAAGTGACCACGCCTAAAATTAATTGGTTATTATCAATTTGCGGCGATTGTTTTGATGTTTGGCCAGTAGCAATAATGTCCTGGATCATTAAATTAATGGTTCGATTAGCTGCGCTGGGAGTGGAATCAATTAAAACATCCAACGTAATGCTTTGGCCGGGATTTAAGGAAAAATTGCCCAATTTATTACCGCCAATAATCGGCTTGCTGATGGTGCGGCCGACGGTTTTTTTGTGATTATCAGCCAAAGCCAGACGCAAATTTCTAAAGCCAGAGTTATAGGAAAATTCATCGGCAGCGGGAGCTTCATAAAGATGCAGTTCTTTCAAAGAAATTTTTTCTGCAGAATCATTAGTAATTACAAAACTACCGATGGTTTGAGCCTTGTCGCCGGCGATTAAATTGGTGACCGATAATGGTTTGATTTCAAAATTCAGGTGCGAGGCCTTAGCCGTGGTCAGTTGAGCCACGGAATTCAAGCCCTGCAAATGGGTGTTAGCATGGGAATCTCGGCCGATCAAATTCAGGTCTAAAATTTTAACTTGAATTTGCTGGCCGTCAGCTTCGGCGCCGATGTCGGCATAAATATCCAAAGTATAATTTTGGCCCTTAGTTAATTTATATGGTTTGAAAGTAATAATTTGCGGGGAAGACAAGGGGTCGGTGAGTTGGCCAATAATTCTGCGGTTAATGGCCACATACAAAGTTTTATAACCGCGGTCGCTGGCCAACTGTTTATTTAAGGCGTCTTCCAGAGTAATGCCGGATAAATTTAAATCTTCGGCGGCGCCAACTTGCAAAGAGAAGCTGCCAATCATCTGTTTTTTCATGCCAGCGATTAAAGATAAATTAGAGTAGTTTTCGTTGGCGGCTATACTGGCGCGACTGACTTTGACGCCGTGAACCTCGCTTTGCATCTGCCAAGTTTGGCCATAAGGTTGGTGGTCTGTGGTTTCCAGTCGCAAGTTGGAGATGGCTAGTTGATAAGTGTCAGAATTATCGGCTTGCGGATCAATATTGCCGTAAATTTCAAAAGTATAGCTTTCTTGGGCGCCAATTTCCACGTCGCGCTCAAAAGAGATATTGAATTGACGGTTATTAAAATCTATAGCTGGATAACGGGCCAAAGTCTGTTGGCTGTGTTTGATGGTAATATCGTCTATTAAGCCATGGCTGCCGCTGTCATTGATAACTTTTAAGGCAAGGCCGTTGAAATTAAGTTTTAAGCCGTTAGATTTAATGGTGAATTTGCCCAAACGGACATTGGTGGCGCCGGCCACAAAATCTTTGGAATTTTCCTGGCTGGAAGCAAAGACCATGCCCTCGCTCGGTTTAACCATGAGCTGGTTGAAAGAAGCGGAGTTGTTGCCAACAGGGAAAGTGGCGGTAGGCAAAAAACGGAAGCCAAATTCTTGGTTGCTCAAAATAATATCCGACGGCTGGTCAATAATCAGCTGGAGCTTTTGATTGTCGCCGGCGACAAAATCACCGCGGACAGCTAAAGTTTCGCTGCGATTTTTTTTGATTACTAATGGCTGCTTACTTAAATCAAAAATAACTCGGCCGTTTTCTAAGGAAGCGGCAGTTTTTATGATGGTGCTGTCTTTAACTAAATCTATTTGAGTTAAATTTTGGTCAGACAGGTCACCTTGTTTGGTAAGGATGATTTTGTTGACTAAAATGTCTTGCCGGCCGGAAGTTTCACTAAGTTTAAATTTGGTGATAATCTGGTCGCGAGCGCCGGCTTTAATTTCACGAGTGGAATCAGAAATGGTGATAGCTTCAACATTTAGTTGGCCAGTAAAATTAGCACCGTTAATGACACGAAACACTTTTCCAGATAAAGGAAAGGCGGCAGTAGGATTGGCCGTGGCTTCAATGGCATCGCTTTGGCTCAAGCCCAAACCCACATAAACATCGGGATTGGGGGTAGAGCCATAAATTTTAATTATTTTAGTGCTATAGCCGGAAATGATTAAGGGATTGCCGCGCAAGTAAAAGCTAACTTTACGATCGCGAATGTTGCCGCTCGCTAAAAATTGTTCGCCAGTATCGTCGGTTAAATAAGTATTGGTTAAATCGCGCCCGCCGTTGTTGGCGCCAATAATATCAAAAGTCAAGCTCTGAATTAAAATCGGGTCGTTGTCGCGAGATTGAATTTTAATCATTAATAATTCATGCCAAACCCCCGAAGGAACAACGGTATCTTCCTGATTATTAATGAAAGAAATTAAGAGAGGATTGGTGGAGTGGTCTTCGCTAGCCATATTAATTTGTCCGCTAGTTATGGGAGCTTTGGTTTGGTAGCTGTCTAAATCAGTTTGATTGATAGTCAAGATCTGGCCTAATTCAAAACCCAAATCATCGAAAACTTGGCGTGAGGCAATTGGCCTTTTAATTCCGCCGTTAATGTAGAAAACAGCGGGACTGTCGGCGGTTTTGACTAATTTGATATCAGGATACTGGTCAATGGTTTCTTGGGAGACGACATGGATCCATTCCCATCTGCAACCATAAGACTCAAAGACCTGGCGACTGGGGATAAGTTTTTTGGCGCCAATTCTTTCACTAATATAGAAAACCGCAGGATTATCTTTGGTTTTAAACAGGACTGGGATAGCTTGGGCTTGAGCAACTTGATAATTAAAAAAACTAAGCAAAAATAAGCCAGTAATGGCTATTAAAACCAATAGGCCTATATTTTTCGCGTATTTTTTAGATTTATTCATCGTTTTTTGTTTAAATTTAGCTAAATAAAAATATAAAATAATATTTTTTGATTTAATGTTTAATTATATCACGGATAAATATATTTGTCAAGTAATTTGAGATTTTTTGATTTTTTTATTAAAATAAAAGGATATAAAATAATATTTATCAATAAAATGACTGGTTTATTATATTCTTTGATCGGGGTAAGTATTGTTAGTTTAATCTCTTTGGTGGGAATTGTCAGTTTGTTGGTCAGAGATAAAATACTGCAACAGTTGTTGATTTTTTTAGTGGCTTTCGCAGCCGGCAGCTTGATTGGCGGCGCTTTTTTTCATCTTTTGCCGGAAGCGGTAGAGGCCGCTTCAGATACCAACGCTGCCTTTGTTTTGGTGGTTGCGGGTTTTCTGTTATTTTTTATTTTGGAAAGAGTGTTGCGCTGGCATCATTGTCACGATAGCGAATGCGAGACCCATCAGCATCTGGGCTGGCTGAATTTATTCGGTGACGGTCTGCATAACTTATTGGACGGCATGATTATTTTTTCCGCTTTTGCTGTCGGTCCGGCCTTGGGTTGGCCAATCGTGGTGTCTATAATCTTACACGAAATCCCCCAAGAGTTGAGCGACTTTGGCGTTTTGGTTTATTCGGGATTTAGCAGAGTCAGAGCTTTAATTTATAATCTATTGTCCGGATTGTTGAGCGTGGCGGGCGTGCTGTTGGCCTGGCTGTTGGCCGGCAGTTATCAGAATTTTAATCAATTTTTAGTGGCGCTGGCGGCCGGCGGTTTTATTTACATAGCGGCTTCTGATTTAATTCCCGAATTACATAAAGAAAGAAAATTGACTAACTCTTTATGGTCTTTTGGTTTGGTGGTGGCAGCGTTGGTTTTTATGTGGGCCATTAAAGCCTTTTTTGGATAGTCAGAAATAGGCGAAGGTGTTATAATAAACTAATAACAAACTAAACAAAAAGTATGCTTAAATTTTTTCGCCGCCAAAAAGCCGAAGCCTTGTCAGAAGCCAAAAGTCAGGGCTTTTCCCGGGGTTTGATGATTGGTCTGGCCGGGGCGCTGGTGTTAGTGGTGGTAATCTTGGCGATTGTTTTTGCCGGGTCGATAAAAAATAAATTGTTCAACCGCGGCGCCGGTGGCGGCGGGGATTTGGCCAAGTTGAGAATTACTATCGTGACTTCTAAAAAATGCGAGAACAATAGCTGTTTTGATATTAATTTATTTTTACAGGCCTTAAGGCAGAATCAAATCAAAGAAACGGGCTTGGACACGGTTTATATTGAAAACAGAAGTGGTAAAAAATTGGTCGAGAAGTATAAGATTACCAAAGTGCCCACTGTGCTGATTGCCGGCGAATTGGACAAAAACGCCATCTTGCAGAAGGCCTGGCCGGTTTTGGGTGAGGTGATTGACAAGGTTTTTGTGTTTCGTGAAGTCATTCCGCCTTACATTGAGGTGGCTTCCGGACAACTCAAGGGTGTAGTTAACGTAGTTTATTTAACCGATAACTCCTGCGCCAAGTGCTATGATGTTAATATTCATAATTTCGCCTTGAAAAATCTAGGCATCACGCCCAAGGAAAGTAAAACTCTGGACGTTTCTTCTGATGAAGGCAAGGCGCTGGTGGAAAAATACAAGATTAAAGTCGCACCAACCATTTTACTTTTCGGCGAACTGGACGAGTATAAAAATTTACAGCAAATTTGGCCGACCTACGGCGAAGTTACCAGTGACAACACTTATATTTTTACCAAAGTTGACGAGATGGGCACTTATAAGGATTTGGTAAAAAACAAGGTAGTAGAAATAGAATTGCCGGATGTCCCCGGCGCGCCGGCGACGGCGGCCAGCGGGCAGTAGAATTTAGAATATTTAATTGTTTATAGGAACGGGACAGGCGCCCGTTCCTATTGATTTGCGGCAAAAATAATGGTAAAGTTTAGTTATTATGAGCAAATTATATATTGTGGCCACGCCGATAGGCAATTTAGCGGATATCACGTTTCGGGCCGTGGAAGTTTTAAAAGCAGCCGATTTAATTGCTTGCGAGGATACCAGAGTGTCCAAAAAATTATTAGACCACTATCAAATTAAGTCGCAATTAATTTCTTATCACCAGCACAGCCAGCCAATAAAAACGGAAAAGATTATAGAAGCGCTGAAAGACGGCCGGCAAGTGGCGGTAATAACCGATGCCGGCACGCCGGGGATCGCCGACCCGGGGAATCAGCTGGTGGCTCACGTACACCGGCAACTGGGCCAGGCGGTTCAGATAATTACCATACCGGGAGCGACGGCGATAACGGCGGCTTTGGCGATAGCGGGATTGCCCACAGACAGATTTTTATTTTTGGGGTTTTTGCCGCACAAAAAAGGCAAGGAAACAATGTTAAAGGTAATTGCCGCCAGCGAGACCACAGTTGGCTTCTATGAATCAACGCACAGAATTATCAAAACTTTGGAAAAACTCGCCGATTATTTGGATAATTCCCGACCACTGGTCGTCTGTCGCGAATTAACCAAGAAGTTTGAGACAATTTATCGAGGCCACGCCCGAGAAATTTTACAGCAATTGAAAAGCGGAGAAACCAGAGGGGAATTTGTGGTTATCGTGGGTGGAAAAAGGAAAACAGTATAACTATTATGTCCAAATTTTACATTACCACGCCAATTTATTACGTCAATGACAAGCCGCACATCGGCCACGCTTACACCACGATTTCGGCCGATGTTTTGGCGCGTTATCATCGCTTGCGAGGCGACGAAGTTTTTTTTCTGACCGGCACCGACGAACACGGTTCCAAGGTGGCGCAAGCGGCGGCTAAGGCCGGGCTAGAGCCGCAAGAGTTTTGCGATTTAAATTCGGCTAAGTTTGAATTACTTTGGGATCAGTTGGATATTACTAACGACAAATTCATTCGCACTACCAGTCAGGAACATAAAGACCGAGTCAAGATTTTTTTGGAGAAATTAAAAAATAATGACGCTATTTATGAGGGAGAATATTCGGGACTATATTGTAATGGTTGCGAAAAATTTATTAGTGAAAAGGATTTGATTGATGGCAAATGCCCGGATCATAATTGCGCTCCGGAGTTGCTGAAGGAAAAAAATTATTTTTTTAAATTTAAGAAATATCTTCCGGAGGTAGAGAAGCTGATAGATAGCGGACAGATAAAGATCATGCCGGAAAGCAGGCGCAAAGAAGTGTTGGGTCTTATCAAGCAGGGTTTGGATGATTTTTCTATTTCTAGAGAAAGTGTTAAGTGGGGCATAGAATTGCCTTTTGATAAAAAACAGGTGGTGTATGTTTGGGTGGAGGCGTTGTTAAATTATATTACAGCCCTAGGTTTTGGTAAAAAAGACAATAACCTTGAAAAATTTTGGCCGGCTGAAATTCATTTGATGGCTAAGGATATAATTAAATTTCACGCTTTGTATTGGCCGGCACTTTTAGTGGCGGCCGGGCTTCAACCGCCAAAAGTAATATTTGCTCACGGATTTTTTACCGTAGACGGAGAAAAAATGAGCAAGACCATTGGCAACACCATAGATCCTCAAGCATTGCTCGATGAATTTGGCAGCGATGCGGTGCGTTATTTGCTGCTATCGCAGTTTCCTTTTGGAATTGATGGGGATGTTAAAGCCGCTAACTTTGCTATTCAATATAATGCCGATTTAGCCAACGGCGTCGGCAATTTAGTGAGTCGATCAATAGCCATGATAGATAAATATTTTGCTGGTCAAATTCCAGAACCCGGATTTGATGAAGAATTAGTCGGGCAAGTGGAAGAGATTTGGCAGGAGTATAGCGGTGCGATGCAGCAGTTTGCCGTAGATAAGGCCATTTTGGCCATTAAAAAACTTAATGCTCTGGGCGATGAGTATGTAGAAAAAAATAAACCATGGCAACTGGCAAAAAATAATCAAGATTCTTTATCGGTGGTGATTTATAATTTATTAGAGATTATTCGCCACCTGGCCTTGATGACTTATCCAGTTATGCCTTTAGTTAGTGGAAAGATATTTGATTGCCTAGGAGAAAAAAAATGGAAAAATAAAAAATTGGAAGAGCTAAAAAGATGGGGCGGTTTAACCAAAGACGGAAAAATTTGTAAGATAGAGGCGCTGTTTCCCAGATTAGAAAAAAAGAGTAAATAAATAACAAAGGAGGAAAATTTTATGATTTTTACTTTAACAGATGTTATTTTAATAATCATTCTAGTGATTTTTGTAATTTTGGGTGCGGTGATGGGACTGGTGGAAGCGATTGGCGCTCTAATCGGCGTGGCGGCCGGTTTATGGGTAGCTGGCAATTATTTTTCGCCGGTAGCTGATTGGCTGACGCCAATAGTTTTGGGCCATAGCGCCACTGCCAAGGTGATAGCCTTTTTGGCGATATTTATTTTGATCAACCGCTTGATCGCGATTCTCTTTTGGGTACTAAATCGGGCCTTTGGTTTAATTTCTTTCATTCCTTTTTTGAAATCAATAAACCGTTTAGGGGGTTTGTTGTTGGGTTTAGTAGAAGGAGTGTTGATTCTGGGGGTGGCCATTTTTGTGGTCGCCAAGTTTTCTCCGGATATCCCGTGGCTTTTAAACGGTTTGAATTATTCTAGGGTGGCTCATCTTTTGGTTTGGTTGACTCAATTTCTGACAAATTTATTACCCTAAGTTATGTTGGTTGATTCCCACGCCCATCTAAGTTTTCAGGCGTATAAGGATGATTTAGATTCTGTTTTAAATAGTTGCCGCCAAAGAAAAATGAAAGTTATTAATGTTGGTTCGCAGGTTGGCACCTCAATCGGAGCCATTAAGATAGCCAAAGATAATGACTTTTGTTATGCTTCCATTGGCATTCATCCGATACATTTGGGCGAGCAAAAATTAGACCCGATTGAAACTCAAGAGCACAATGAAGAAATGATAAATTTTTCTGAATTGGAAAAATTGGCTTCAAATGGGGAAGTTGTGGCGGTGGGCGAGACAGGCCTTGATTTTTCACAGCTGGAAGCAGAGAGCCTGGCTGTAAAACAATTACAAAAAAATTATTTTTTGAAACATTTAAAATTAGCTTTTGATAAAAATTTGCCAGTGATTTTGCACTGCCGCGGCAGTGCAAAAAATTCGGAGGATGCTTATTGGGAAACGTTGAAAATAATAAAAGAGTTTTATCAAACCGGCGAACAGTCGCCACAGCCCAAAGGGGTAATTCATTGTTTTGGCTCAACACGGGAGGTAGCAGAAGAATTTATTAGCGCTGGTTTTCTGGTTGGTTTTACCGGGATAGTGACTTTTAAGAAAAAATCAGAGTCTTTGCAGCAAATAGCCAAGGATTTGCCGTTAAGCAAGATTTTAATAGAAACCGACGCGCCTTATTTGACGCCGGAGCCGTTTAGAGGAAAGCGCAACGAGCCGATTTATGTGGAGCAGGTGGCTAGGAAAATCGCGGAGTTGAAAGGAATGGCTGTTGAGGAGGTAGTCGAGATCACTGGCAACAATGCTATAGAATTATTTAATTTAAAATAATATGGATAGTTGCCTTTTTTGCAAGATTGTCAAAGGAGAAATTCCCAGTCATAGGGTTTATGAAGATGACGCAGTGTTGGCCTTTTTGGATATTATGCCGGTTAATCCCGGGCATACGCTGGTAATTCCCAAAGATCATCATGAAAATTTATTGGATTTGCCTCAGGAGACGGTGGAAAAAGTAATTGGAGTGATAAAAAAAATCACGCCGGCGATTTTGGCCGGAGTGGGAGCAGAAGCGTTTAATTTGGGCTTAAATAATGGAGAAGGAGCAGGACAGGTGGTCAAGCATTTTCATTGGCATATTATGCCACGATTTGAAGATGATAAATATGATTTGTGGCATGGACGGGAGTATAATAGCGGCGAGGCCGAAGCAGTCTTGGAAAAAATAAAAAACAATTTAATAAAACAGTAAAATTTTTATTGCAGCGGTAATTCAAAAAGGCCAGTTTGGTCTTTTTGTTTACCCCAAAAATATATTTTTCGACCACGATAATCCAAAGTGATTTTTCTTAATTCTTCTGGATTGGCTAAAGTTATAACATTACGCAGTTCTCGATTGTCCAACTCAATAATGCTTATTTTTTTATCAGTAGTGAAAATAATATGGCGTCTCTGGGTGTGCCACAGGGCTTGCGTCAGCGGTTCGCCAACTCTAGTGATTAGTTCTGGCTCTTTTTTGTTGAGATCATAAATCCATAATTCCCAATTATTATAAAAAAGCAGCACGTCGTTATTTAGCCAATCTAGATTCTTGGCCTCGGCTATAATGGGACGGATTTTACCAGCGGTGTCAATTATTTGGAGTTTTTGATTATTATCATCAAGGATAAAAAGACGCGATTTTTTTTCTGCGAGAAAGCGGCAACCGTCGCATCTATTTTTGTCTAATAAGACAGCCGGAGATTTTTTATTAATTAATTTTTTATACAAACCGGTGGTAGTAAAATAGAAAAGAGAGTTGTTTTGAATCCAAAAATCTCCAATTATATTTTGAGCAATCATTTTTTCTTTTTTTGAAAACAAGTCAAATTGCCAGAGGTTTTTTTGTTTCAAACCATAAACAAGATTATCGCTACTCTCGTCCCATTTAAGGGTTTGATAAGAAGCGGGAATTATCACGGGATCTTCTTTAACCAGAACTTCGGTATTAAAAATTAAATAAGTTTCTTGTTTACCGGCAACTTTTAGAATTATTTTTTTATCGCTTTTAGACCAGCCGATAATTTTTGCAGAAGAATATTGCTTTAAGTCAGCTAATTCTCTGGTTTTATTTTGGCTGAAATCCATTAATATTAATTGATGACTACCGGTGATAATTGCCGCTTGCTGACGATCCCATGATGGTTCATAGTCAAAGAAATCTTGATTGATAATATTGCTTGGCAGTGAGTTTTTCCAGAGAAGTATTTTTTCGGCAAAGGTAGAGCTGTTTTCAAGGACGGTCAGGCGTTTATTCCAATCATGATAGCCATTTTTGGCCAACTTGATTTCATAATCAGCAGGCAAAATATTTTCTAATCTAGCTGGAGTAGTTTTATTTTCAATTTTTTTGCCGTTGAGAAAAATATCGGCGCGACGTGGCACCGAGCTAATAACCAAAATTCCGGTTTTCTGTATGCGGCCTTTTTCAAAATTGAAGCGATATCCTTGGGTATATAAAATAACCGTTGGCGCGGCGATTAAAAAAATGATAATAAAGATAGAATAGGTGATACGGCGGTAAATTAAAGTCATTTTTTTAATCAATTTTTTCGATTTTGGCTCCCAGATTTTGGAGGCGACTAACAATATTCTCATAGCCGCGCTCAATCTGGTAAATATTATCAATGGTGGTTTGTCCTTGGGCGACTAGTCCGGCCAGAATCAGCGCCATGCCGGCGCGTAAATCCGGACTTTCCAGTTTTTTGCCAAATAACTTAGTCGGGCCGCTGACAATTACGCGGTGCGGGTCGCACATAATAATATTGGCGCCCATTTGCACCAGCTTATCGGTGTAAAACAGGCGGCCTTCATAAATCATTTCGTGAATCAAACTCTGGCCGTGGGCTTGGGTCATTAGTACGGTGAAAGGCGCTTGCAAGTCAGTGGGAAAGCCGGGATATTCGTGAGTGCGCAGCTGGGTGCCTTTGATTTGACTGGGCTTAGTGATGATGTAATCGGACCCGATTTCCAGGTCAGCGCCGCTTTTTTGCAAC
>Ga0233422_10000304_pt1 | contig 25285 bp, 19 predicted proteins | sample Watercolumn_Mata_2_FD_182724 | JGI IMG/M metagenome (GOLD analysis project Ga0233422, IMG submission 182724) | Freshwater microbial communities from Lake Matano, South Sulawesi, Indonesia - Watercolumn_Matano_2014_110_MG | ecosystem: Environmental > Aquatic > Freshwater > Lake | place...
ATACTAGCCATTAGCCCTTGCGAATAACTCGAAAACTCTGTACCATTTCTGCGACAAGGGTTGCCGTAATGAAATATTGGGAAAAGATGGGTTCAATGAATTCGATCACTTCGTGCGCTCCTCGAAGAAACGAGGGAAAGTGTGACCACTAGCGCTTCTATGGTCGAGTCTCTATCAAAACACTTCTTGTTTCACAATACATAAGCGTTTTGCATAACTTGTCTTCAGTATAGGGTAGTTACATATGAGCAAGTGGAATACCAGCTGTGCAATCGATGATCATAAAATGAGCGGAGACCAAATTCGCGCAGAAATACGGGCGAGATTGCCTCGCCTCCTTCGAAAATCGATAGGGGTTCGAGTAATCGATGAACTCGAGATTTGTTCTGGAAAAGCGCGCGCAGACATGGCAATTATTTCTGATCTATTGATTGGCGTTGAAATCAAAGGGCCAAAAGATAGATTAGATAGATTACCTAAGCAAATTGAACACTATTCAAAATGCTTCGATCAAGTGATTCTCGTTGTCGACGAATCTCTATCGGTTGATGCGGCGAGTTTGATTCCTCAATGGTGGGGGATTGTACAAGTTTCTATTCGGGACGGTAACAACAACTTCAAGCTTGTACGACGACCACTCCAAAACCAATTCGTTGATGTGGAAATGATCCTCGCCTTACTATGGCGGCCTGAGATTGAAGTGCTATTCTCACAGGAAACCGGAAGTCCCCCGCCTTCCCGAGCCTCGAAACGACGATTAAGAGAAATACTGCTCGATAATCAGTCACACATTGAACTTAAGAGTGCAGGTATTGAGATACTACGCAATAGGGAAGAGTGGCGGTCAACGTTACTCTAGCGGTCAATCACACCTTATGAATGTTCGCTGTCAAGGTTATATGATGATTAACACATGCAGTTATCCACGAACCCGGATTTCCAGCTTTTATGGGACTGCTACATCGGCGTTGGTAGATATAGGAGTCACCAAATGAGTAGTTTGAATCCTTCGGAAACTCCTCCAAAGCGATAATCTTAGCCGCCAGGCTGTAATATTGTTTCCATCCATCCGGGTGACTCTCAAATGGTGCACCTCTTGCAACAAACCAAGATTCTTTAAGCGTGAATATAGCTTTGGGACCCATGATTTTTCTTATAAGCTTCCAATCTACTTCTATATGGGCAGGAGACAGGGATGTGTAATCTCCAAACCATATGTTGTTTTGTGGATTGTCTTTCAACACTCGGAAGAACACTTCTTGCTCAACACGGGGTATATATCCTTGACCCCTTACGGGCACAGCTTGAGGTATACTGTCTGGAATCCCATACCCGGCAATGACTAATCCATTCCAATTTTCGCTCGATACACGCTTAATAAAGCGTGAAACCTGTAATGCTAAGACTTCAGAATTCATAGCATAAACAGATTGCATATCTAACAAAAGGATTACCTCTGACGGTTTAATGGAATGTTTTAAGAACAATTCTGTTAGCCTATCAGATGAATGTGTGGCGGTTCCGATGTCAGTTGCATCAAGGCGAAAACAAACTAAGCCGTCGCTCATATCCCTCCTAATACTGTTTACAGATCTCATGTGGCCATCATCTCTGTGTATGCCCGCAACAGGAATAGGAATTGTCCCTATGTTTGCAATAGTTCGAGCAGCCTCGAACAATGGATGCTTTCCCCCACTTATCCTAATATTTGGATCGAGTTCGCTCGAATCTATTAAGACGACACGGAAACCTCGCAATGCCTCACCCATTCGTATTATGTTGCGCTCAGTGTAGGCTTGAGCCTGTACAACGTCAGCACTCCTTGAAGGTGCTGCAAGATCAAGGAGTGGCCTGCAAAGCTCTTTTATTTCGGGGTAAAGCTTCTTAACAGCTAGTATTTCGCTCTGCCTATTTCGAAGTATAGGTGTATACATTGGATTCATTCATTTAGAAGGAGCTCTCTTACTTTACCATTTCCTACAAGCTGTGAGAATTCATTGTAAGCCTTTCGTTCGTAACGAAGTCGCCCAGCAACAATAGAAGGATCAATTTTCAACTTGGTAGAGAGGGCTAGAATGGAAGCGGTTGTTCTCAGTCGAAATGCGTTGCGATTCCAAGCATCTCTTGGAATAAATGAATCTTTGGCAAATGCATCCGCTTCAGTTTCAGTTTCGGAGCCATATTGATCCTCATTTTCTATTGTGTCCACAAATATCTCGTCTGAATCGGTTGTCAAATGGAGGACTAGATGTGCAATCTCGTGCAACAAAGTAAACCAGAAACTATCAAGACGATCATATCTAAGCGTCAGACCAATGACAGGACCCTTGCCGGGCAATATGAATGACGCACCATCAGTACGCATAGTTGGTAACGAGCTTTCGACAATTACTCTTACGCCAAGCTTCTGAAGAAAGTTGATAGCTTTTCGTGGACCCTGCTGGTCTATACTAAGTCTAACTATATGGCTAATGGAAGTGTCACTTAGATTATTCTTATTGAATTTAGGTACGTCCATTTCCATTGACTTTTCTGAAACGCATCGTAACCATGCTAATGTTGTCACCAGTTCCACCAACCCTCTTTGTCTAGCTTGGCGACGGAAAAGCGATGCAAGTGAAACAGAGGGTTCGTATGTTCTTTGTGGAAAAAGGAATTCCATTAAGGCGGTGCCGACTCCAATATTCCGTGGTTTATTGGCTAATGGCGTGAACCACCCTCTCCGGATCATTTCTCTGACAGCATCAGTTTCAGAAGCATTTCCTAAGATGGCCAAAACATCAGTATCCAAAGGTGGCCCAGCCATCTCCCTGCCCACCATCGGGATTCCACTTTCTTGATCGGAAGTCACGCGGGAAACCCATTGTTGGCTAAAATGTACTTTTTTCATTGTCAATCCTTTAAGAATTTTCTTGCTGCTTCAGGTTCAAATTCAAAGTATTTGAGATTATGTTCATCAATCAAACCGGTGTCTTTCATTCCCACTCGGGTATAGAAGCCCTCTGATTGAGGGAGAGAATGAAGCCCACAACGCCCATCCATTTCCTCCTCGAGGCTTATTGATACGGCGATACCGAGCATTATTGTTCCTAGCCCTTTGAATCTCGGACGTTGCTGAATCGCGGCCCTGTTCCAAGGTGCGACTGCCAAGTAATCAACATATACAATATTTGTAACCGGTTTCTTCCTAACCAAGGAATAAGCCGACAGATCCAAGTACATCAAAGCTTCGACAGAATCTCGAGCAACTAGTGCATACATTCGGTGTGAGGCTTCCAAAATAGATTCCCTCTTCTTTGTCCAGTCCCAATGAGCATCCGGCGCACCGTACTGAGACTGGATTTCTTGCCAAGCCTCATTGTTCCTATATTCTTTTGGTAAGGCTCTGTAGGATAGAATAGCCCGAGCGCGACACTCCTGTAGAATCGGAGACCACTCTTGTTTAACAAATGCGATGTACTCATCTTTAGGATTCTCGATGAGTTCAAGCTTGCAAGGTGCATCGATTTCATAATTGTGGACTGAGTATACTGCAGCTGAGGAATTCAAAGCAAAAGGACCTCAGCTTTCTCCTTTTTATCAGGTTCTTCAAGAACAAGCCGCGCACCCTGTGCAATGCGGAGATCTATTGACTCATATAGTCTGAGTGCTTGCCGGAGCACGGCGGACTTTGTTTGTCCTTTATTTTCTGCTAATCTATCTAGTGCTGACATCTCGTTCTTCGAGAGGTTTAGCACCAGTGAGAAATCTCGCTTAGTTATTTTCATACGGTAATATATAAATATTATATAAATAATGCAATGTTAAATCTAGCAGGTAACCACGGTTTTTTAACAGGAACGCGACGATGCTCGGGTCTAAGGGGATATAAAAGAAAAGGTCGTTGTCCAAGCGATCCGAAATTGTAGGCATCTTGTTGCACAAAACCCAAGCGAAAACAGAAAAAGACCTGCAGAAAACTACATACGCCACTAATGCCGGAGTAAAAAGAACATGCCAAACCAACGATTTACATCTACCCGGAACAACGCAACGAGCGACTAACAAACAGCAAAACGGCTCGCCAGAGGTTGACGTTCTCTTGCACACCTGATTGACAGCAGACAGTTTGTTACATGTAACAATTTTTCTTTCCGAAAAACTCTGTCATTACTATCTATATAAGAGGGTGGTCAGAGGCAGAATTATGGATACATTTTTGCCATCCTAATTTGCAGGCAGATTTGGCCAATTCCATTGAACAAACTCAGATTGCGCATAAAATAATACTTGAGGTCGCTCAAGTTGCTTTTTATTCCGAAGAATTGAATACAGAGGGGGACTTTTTTATGTGCCCAAAGTGTGCCCTCACTATGAGAAAATGCAAAAAGAAAGGGCAAACATCCTGAAGATGCTTACCCTCTAATTATATTATTCTAACGAGAAATTGAACTTTCTTTACAAAGGACTATAAATATTTTTATACCAAGAGTCTACCGCTGAATTACTCCCGCAATTAACGTACAAAAAATGTACATCGAAAATTCCCTCGAATCAATATAAGCTCACGAATTTTTGACCAATTGAGAGAGAAACTTTTTTAGGCTGTTATTTCTGATTTGTGGAAATATTTCTTCTTAAACCATAAAGCGACATTTACCAGAATTATCAACACAGGCACTTTAACCAGTGGACCAATTACTGTAGCAAATGCTGCCGGGGAATTGATACCAAAAACAGTAATAGCAACGGCAATTGCTAATTCAAAATCGTTGCTTCCTGCCGTAAATGCTACTTTTGATTGAAATATCTGTTGGTGGAAAACCAGCCACGCAAATCTACGAACAAAATAAGGCCTTCGACGTCACAGTCCGTTATCCTGAAAAAGAGAGAAGCTCCATAAGCGCTATCGGAGCCACACTAATTCCCTGTCCTGCAGCGTACAATGTTCCTCTTGTTGAAATTACAACCATCGAAATAGTTGATGGACCCGTACAGGTAAGCCGAGAAGACGGCTTAAGGCGGATAGGAATTGAACTAAATATTAAAGGTAGAGACATCGGTACTTTTGTGTCTGAAGCAAAAAAAGAAATAAAGAAAATGGTTTCTTTACCCTCCGGATATTACACAACGTGGGGTGGGCAATTTGAAAATCAACAGCGTGCGATGAATCGATTGATGATCATCGTGCCGGTAACAATTGCCATTATATTCCTCTTGCTGTTCTTTACGTTCAGATCAATCCAGCTGGCTTTGTTGGTAATTATTAACCTTCCGTTTGCTTTAATTGGAGGAATTGTCGCGTTGTACCTCGTCGGCTTATACCTTTCCGTTCCAGCATCTGTTGGATTCATTGTTTTATTTGGAGTTGCCGTGCTAAATGGAGTTGTACTTGTAACACATGTTGAACAACTCCGTCAAACTGGTCTATCAATGTCCGATGCGATTATGAAAGGATGTGAGAATCGTCTGCGCCCTGTTCTTATGACAGCATCGATAGCTATCTTCAGTCTTATTCCAATGCTGTATGCATCGGGACCGGGATCTGAAATTCAGCGTCCGTTAGCAACAGTAGTTGTCGGGGGATTGATCACTTCCACTTTCCTAACTCTAGTTATGCTTCCGACTTTATATGAGTGGCTTGGAAAGAGAAGTGAGAACACTCCGGCAGATTAAAAGAAATTGTAGCGCCTCTCTCAAAAATACCATTTCTCTCTGATTCCGATTATTATAATCAATCGGAATAATTTAGAACCAATCTACATCACAAAAAGCGATGACACCCTTCGCCAAGCTCAGGGTGACATTGATGAAGAAATACCATGCATAACAAGGAAGAATGCACTATCTTACTTAGCAGGTCATAGTAACAGTTTTAAAAATAGTTCCCGATATGTCAAACTTTTTTTCATCAATAGGCCCTGTTCTAGCGCGGCAGTTATTCGATTCGTATGAGTCGTATAAACTGGCCGAAATAGCCACTTCTCGCTTTTATCATGCAGATATGCTGAAGTGGATTCAGTCTTTTGACACTGGGAACCTTTTTATGAAGACCTATTTAGGATTTTCAGGTGAGGGAAAACCAATTTCTCTCTATTCAATTGGCGAGGGACCAATAAAAGTAATGCTCTGGTCACAAATGCATGGTGACGAACCAACGGCGACAATGGCACTATTAGACATTTTCAATTTCCTTTATAAGAATCCTGACCATGAAATAAGTGAAACTATTAGAAAACAATTAACACTTCTTGTAGTACCAATGCTGAATCCCGACGGCACCCAACGGTTCACACGTCGGACAGCACAACTTATCGATTTGAATCGAGACGCGCTAGCGCTTAAAACACCAGAAGCAAAAATTCTTAAAGACACACAAAACAAATATCAACCGATGTATGCTTTTAACCTTCATGATCAGGACCCACGTCTTACTGTTGGCACAACAAAAAAGATAACCGCTATTGCATTACTTGCGCCTTCAGCAGATGAAATCCGATCGGATAATCCCACGAGAATAAGAGCAAAAAAAGTCGCATCGACGATATTCCACGTGTTAAATCAGTTTATTCCAGGGCACATTGCAAAATGGGATGATTCGTTTGAACCACGGGCATTTGGTGACAACATTCAAAAGTGGGGAACTAGCACGGTATTAGTAGAATCTGGCGGTTGGAGGGGCGATCCTCATAAATTCTTTTTACGAAAGCTAAACTGTATTGGAATTCTCGTTTCTCTTTATGCATTAGCGATTGGTGAGAGTGAAAATGCCGATATTAATACATATGAACAAATTCCATTCAATACAAAGTTAGGATGCGATCATATCATCAGAAATGCTCGATTGCAAGTAAACCACCAGTCCAATTCAATTACAGTGGACATCGGTATAAACTACGATTTACGCATTAATCCTGTGAATAATCAATGGGAGGACTTTGCAACCATCGTCGAATTGGGTGATCTCCACACTTTTACTGCATTAGAAACGGATGAGGAAGCTCATCAAAAAGAACTCAACACAGATCGTATAATACTCGATCGACCATTTCCGAGGGCGGAAGTAAAATGGCTGATCAAGTAAAAACAAAAAACAATCCACACACGCATTCTAATGTTGAGCAGTCACCCGCTGCTTCTAAATCATTACAAAAACGGCAAAGAGAATTTGAGGCAGAAGCATATCCACACAAAGATATTCTTTACAACTTTGCACTTCGCACAACCGGTGATCGGGATGATGCGCATGATTTGCTCCAAGAAACTTTTATGAAAGCTTTTAGATTTTGGGATAAGTTTGAAAAAGGGACAAATATCCGCGCATGGCTTTTTCGGATCATGAAAAACTCGTATATCAATCGCTACCGCAAGGAAACACGCGAGCCTGGTATGGTCGACTATGACGATGTAGAAAATTTTTATGACTCCATTCGCGATGACAGTACGGACACTAATGATCTTCAGAAACGCATGTACAATAACATGCTAAGCGACGAAATAACCAGCGCCTTACAATCGCTCCCCGAAGATTTTCGAACTGTTGTTATACTATGCGATATTGAAGGTTTAACTTATGATGAAATTGCTGAATTCCTAAATTGCCCTATTGGTACAGTACGGTCACGACTACATCGGGGTAGGAAGGTTCTAGAAGAAAAACTTCGCGATTATGCAATCGAACGCGGAATTATTGAGGAAGGAGAGTTAGTTTAGGTTCATTAACGAGTAATCCAATTTCACTCGTTCAAAACGTATAGTTCTTCACACACCTATCAGTAATCGATGTCCAAGTTTTGGAGGCAAATCGGTCTTCAGGATCTTTGATGCAGCTGTTTCTACATCATATGGACTCCGGATATTCTCGTATGTCCAGGTATCTGTATCAAGCACACCAAAACTTAGCTGGATATTCCGGTCTCGTGGTTGTCCAATACTTCCGACATTAATAATAAAACGCTCGCTTTTTGTTACTCTATCTGCCCAGCCATCCGGTGAAAAAAGCATAGGCATATGTGTATGTCCCACAAAGCAAAGAGGTTCTGAAAAACAACGAAAGGATTGTGCGGCTTCTTCATCATCAAAAATGTATCTCCACTCGGCAGGTTTACAAGGTGAAGCATGCACAAACAATATATTTTCTATCGAATAGACAAGTGGCAAAGATTTAATAAATTCAAGGTGCTCACTAGAAAGATTTTTGCGTGTCCATACAATTGCAGACCGCGCGTTGTCTGTAAAATCATCGGCAGTATTGATATTGATTACCGCTTCTTCATGGTTACCTTTGACAATAATATTACATCGGCGTTGCACTAACTCCATGCATTCGTTCGGATTTGCACCGTACCCAATAACATCCCCAAGGCAAACAATCTCATCAATCGAGTGTTTATCAATAAGCTCAAGCGCTTTTTTCAATGCTTCGAGGTTTGAATGAATATCGGAAATGATCGCTAATCGCATATTAGTGTTGGTGGAAATATAGAGAAACTCAATTGGCCATGCAACGCTTTAGCGCGCCTTTCCAAATGTCCGACATCAACAAATGACCAGGCATGGGTAGATATCTAATATATGATTCGATTGCCTTCGGTCGAAACGCTTCATATATTGGCAAGCAAGACACAGCACAATCCTATGGACGTTTCTCATATTAACGAAAAGAAAGCTATTGCACTAAGTTCGGTCATCGCGGCAGTGTTTTTAACCGGATTTAAACTAGTCATCGGTCTTTGGACAAATAGTCTTGGTATTCTATCGGAAGCAGCACATTCAGGACTCGATCTTCTTGCAGCTGCCATTACGCTCTTCGCCGTGACCTATGCAGACCGCCCCGCTGACGAAGATCATTCATACGGACATGGCAAATTGGAAAATATTTCGGCGTTCGTCGAAACACTTCTTTTAATAATTACCTGTGCCTGGATTATCTGGGAAGCTATTGATCGCCTGCTTACACGTACGCACCATGTAGAAGCAAATATCTGGAGCTTTATTGTAATGGGAACGTCGATCGTTATCGATGTCAGCCGTTCACGAGCACTATACCGAGTTGCAAAGAAGCATCATAGTCAGGCGCTCGAAGCTGATGCTTTGCATTTTTCCAGCGATGTTTGGTCTTCGCTTACGGTTATAGCTGGACTAATTTTTGTTTGGATTGGTTACCACGAATTCGATGCTATCTCTGCTATCATTGTTGCGCTCCTTGTACTATTTGTCAGCTATCGGCTTGGCCGCAAAACAGTCGATGCCTTGATGGATCGGGTGCCGGCACAAATAAAGCAACAGATAGAAATGGCAATTCTCGCTGTTGTAGGTGTAGAAGAAGTGCGAAAGCTTCGAATTCGTTCCTCAGGTTCTCATATATTTGTTGATGTTGTTATTGGAATCCGCAGAACCATCCCATTTCATAGTGCACATGCCATTATGGATGCTGTGGAAAAAGCCGTGCATCAAGCACGAGAACATACTGACGTCATTGTCCACGCGGAACCGTTCGAATCAAAAGACGAAACCATAATCGATAAGATTCGAATGATTGTCATGGAGAAGGGGCTTAGGCCACCACATAATATAGAAGTCCACCTGACGGATGGGAAGTATTTTATAGATTTCGATGTAGAGTATCAAGCCGGTCACACATTTGCTGAAGCACACGACATTGCATCGGATATTGAAAAACGGATTCAACAGGAATTACCGTCTGTGGGTAAGGTGACTATTCACTTGGAGGAATTTGAGGCCAACGAACATGCTTTGCACAATGCGACTAAAATAGAACATACACTATCATCTGAAATTCGCGCGTTCACAGAATCGCATAAAAATATCATCCAATGTCAAGATATTACTCTCCTTCAAGATGATAACAAGTATAACGCTACATTAACTTGTCAGATTGATAAGACAAAAACTCTCGACGAAGTGCATCAGATCATTTCGGAGGTTGAAGGATTGCTATATCAGCAGTTCAAGCAGTTACGCCGGATCACCATTCATGCAGAACCAAAATAAGTTATTGAGTCGTTGAGTAGTTGAGTTTATGAGTATATGAGATCCTCGGTTTTTTCTCAACTACTTAAATACTAATAACTCACATACTCAAATCAGGTTTTCTGCTGTTTCTTTTTCGCCGCTGGAAATAAAACATTATTAAGTATAAGACGGTAGCCAGGTGAATTTTTATGTAGATTCAAATCTGTAGGTGGATCGCCTACCGCATGTTGGTAATCCTCCGGATCATGCCCGGCATACCAAGTAAATGTTCCCCGTCCAAAATTTCCATGAATATATCTTACTTCTTCTGTTCTTTCACGTTCAGCTAAAATAGTAACCGTTCTTTTTATCAGACTCTTCTTGAAAGCGGTCGTCTGTCCCATAAATCCCTTAATAATATTTACATGATCTTGTGTAAGCATGGTAGGCACTGGATCGTACTTCGCAGAAAATTCGAAAAGGGTAAAATAGTCTGTATTTGGATCTCGTAATGGAGGAGGATCGCTTTGAGGAATATCAATATCGGAATATTCATATCGCAAGGGATTCATATCTAGTTTAAAATTTTCGAAAGCCAGCGACTTTGAAAAATCAAGTTTGGATTGAGCAGAACGATCAGGCGGATCGCCATCAAACATCACATCGCATATATCAACATTCTCAGCCGCAAGCGCTATATCATAACTATCGGTAGCAGAGCACATAGCAAACATGAATCCACCGTTAGCAATATATTCTTTGATAGATCTGGCTACAGCTTTTTTTTCATCGGAAACCTTTTTAAAGCCAAGGCGCTTTGCCTCGCGCTCGTATAACAATTGCTGTTCAATGTACCAAGGAGCGTTTCTATAATTCGCGTAAAATTTTCCATACTGACCTGTAAAATCTTCATGGTGCAGATGAAGCCAGTCATACTCAGAAAGTTTTCCGGAAAGAACTTCTTCATCCCAGACTTTTGTATATCGGATTTCGGCATACTCCAATGCCATCGTAACTGCATCATCCCAGGGCTTGAAACCTGGTGGAGCGTATACCGCAATCTTTGGCGCTTTTTCTAATCGCACAACTTCTTCATTATTATCTTCACGCTGAACTTCGGCATAAATCGAAGCGGCCTCGCTTGCAGCAAGCGGTTCAAACAAAACACCTCGCACCCTGCATTCTCTTGCTAAGACGTCGTTATAGTCACATAGAAATGAGCCTCCACGATAATTCAGCAGCCAATCCACTTCACCGTTTTTTTCCAGCAGCCAAAACGCAACACCATACGATTTCAAGTGATCGGTTTGTGTTAGATCCATGGGAATTAGAAGCTTGGACTGACCTAGGAGTAGCGAGTAATGAAAAATAATAAAGGAGACGATAATCCGTGCACGTAATTTCATTATGGTCATATTAAATTGTTTTACAACTTCAACGTACCAAATTTCCTGTTAGAATAAAAGTACTGCATCAAACGGTATGCACACGGGAAGCATCGCTCACCTCTACTGGATGAACGTGAACGGGATTGTGCATTTCAGAATAACATTCCTTCCCGCGTTCAATGCATACGCTTTATATCGATTGAGATGATCCCGATACGCTATGTCAAAGAGGTTGTCAACGCTCAGGTCAACCATTATTCGATGAGCATTCCAAAAAACTTCCCCACCCATACCGATATTGACAAGTGTATATCCCGCCGTAGGAGATTCAAATTGTTCAACACGAGTCTGTGCTGTCGTTATCACGATATCGCAAGAAAGATATGGACTCTTCAGGCGAGTGAATTCTTCCTGCGACCATCGGATGCTTATCCTCGCGCGGTTCGCTGGTATGAGCGGCAGCGGGCGACCTGTTTCCTTGTTGGTAGCCTGCATATAATCGACACCGACGCCAAGAGTGAAGTTATCAATTGTTTGTGCTTGAATGGAAAACTCGGAACCAATCATCACCGCCGCAGCCTGTTGCATGTGATATATCGGAAAACGAGATACAGAATCTATTTTATTGGTGGGATTTGTAAATATATAGTTGTTCAACGAATTGTGAAAGAGCGTCCATTCACCTTGAATCTTGCTGCTGGAAAAACGAATCGTTACATCGATGTTAAACGCGCGCTCCGTCTCTAATGCCGAATTGCCGATCACGTACTGGATGGTTCCCTCATGTACACCCTGAACAAACAATTCATATGCGCTGGGGGGACGCCATCCCTGCCCCGCATTGACGGCAATTGAAAGCGGCTCCAACTTCCTCCATACCGCTCCGAACAAAGTGGTAGCAGATTGAAATGATCGCGACTGAGTCGTGACATTCAGTTCTGGTGTTGCCTGAATATCGACAGTACGCTTATCGTAACGAACTCCGGCAGACAACGTGAGGTAGTCAAGGAGTAGCTCTTCATACCAATATCCAGCGAAATTCTGTGAAGAATAATTCGGTATAAGTCGTTCTTCAGCAACCGATCTGTTCTTTTGCGATGTCAAGGAAATACCCCACGTTCCATAAAAGTTACCAATTGGATGATGATGGAATTTTGCGTCGGTTATAGAGGTTAACAATTGTAAACTCAGGCGAGGATCGGACGATGTGGAATGTTCAAATTCCTGACGATCATTTTGCTGAGTACTTGCATCAATTTCCAATCTCAAGAAAGGAGTTGGGATATCGCCATGCACGTGGAAAATGGTGTGTTGAATGTTCTGGAAAGGTGTTGCGGTAAGGTGTTCTACTGGATCTTCATGGATTTGAAAATGCTGTGTGACGTGCGAAATATCGGCATACATTGTTCCCCACGCAGCATGCGTTCCGACCATACTTGCGGCATTAAATTCTTTCATTCCGCTGTTTTGAAGCTCCCCCTCAGGTGTTGAGATATTACCAGCATTTCGCATACTCACATGTCCACGGTATCCAAGAATACCAAAAGCTCCCCAGAGAGCAATGTCGCCGGCAATTTGATGATTATTCGTAAAACCATTAACCGTTGCGACTGCGCCGAGCATAGGTGCGCCCTTGTCCAGCGATGGAATATCCTTCTTCACAACGCTGACGACGCCTCCGATAGCATCTGCGCCGTAAAGTACACCGCTTGGCCCGCGCAGCACTTCCATGCGCTGAACATCAAACACGTCAATTTCTGGTCCATGCTCATCTCCCCACTGCTGACCTTCCTGACGGACACCATCGGCAACCACGAGAACACGTTGCGACGTCAATCCGCGGATTACCGGCTTTGTGATCCCTGCACCGGTTGTGTAAGTTGATACACCTGGCACATTCTTGAGTGCATCCATGGCGCTTTGTCCGCGTAAGCGAGTGAGATCACGCTCTTCGAGTACTGTTACAGATTGAGTGGATGAAAGAATCTCCTTTGGCTGTGGAGTTCCTGTGATGATGAATCCCGGCGTCTCGAGTGTTGTTTGAGTCAGGATGATGTCGAGTGCAAGAGATTTTGAATCTATTCTCACCGTTTTCGCAACTCGCCAATATCCCAGGAGACTAAATTCGATCGTGTATACTCCAGCGGTTATATCACTGAGAGTAAACGTTCCCGTTGAGTCAGTAGTCGTGCCGCAATGGATTGCCGGGATAGATACATTAACCAAGGGAAGCGGTATTTGAGTTTCATCGTGTACTTTACCCCAAATCGTTTGTGAAATACCCAAAGTCGAAGAATAAATCAAGAGCACCGCGACACTAACGAAATATTTTAACACCAAGCGCATGGATGAATAAACCTTCATAATTGAAAAAAGTGCTGTGGAGATTGCTTCAGCAATTAAGTGAATAAACAGATAATTACAAAAGGGAAGGCGGGCCGCGTTGGCTTTCAGGAGAAACGGTCGAACAATGATACAGGATATTCTGAGTAATGACTTCGTTGGCGAATGTCTGTTCAATAAGGACGGCAGTCGAGGCGAATGTTGAGAATTCGCATCGACGTGCAGCCTGTTGACATATCTCGCATGACGACTGATGTACTATCGACGAGCCGACTTTGTATTCGATTGAGATTCGGGAAGAATGCAATTTCGCGGGTATCAATTCTGGATGGAAATGGAATACTGTCGTAAGCAAACTTATGCAGTAGGCAATTAGTACGAAAGAGATCGTCTTTTTTGATGTGTTCATTGTTTTCACAACATCACCGGAAGTCGGAATTGTAATATCTGAAACATTGTGCAGTAATTAAATGTTCCCGCATCGCTGAAGTAATAAACACTGCATTATGGGATAAGCTGAATATTACGCTTCTGCGATTGTTTTATACCCCATCGCATTCAACATCATAATACGGTTCTTAATAGGTGGGTGCGTCGCAAACAAGTCTGCCCACCAACCTTCTTTGGTATTGACCTTTCTGCCTAGGGGATCGACCACACATAGATGAGCAATACCTTTGGGTACAGAAAATGTCGGATCTGAAGCAGCTTCGATTTTCGAGAGTGCCTTCGCAAGACTACCAGGATTTCTTGTAAGCTCAGCTGCACCAGCATCGGCATAGTATTCACGGTAACGCGAAACCGCCATCGCGAGTATTCGGGCAAGGAGAGGTGCAATAAGAAGCGAAATCAACCAGAAAACAAAAAGAATAATGCGAATAACGAAACCAAGAATGGGAATTCTTGCTCCACCCAGAGCACCTGCGACACTTCCTTTTTTCATCCAGTCTGAAAGCAGTACAACAGCGCCAAATAGTACAGTAATCGTTGTCATCAAGCGCGTATCGTTATTACGTATGTGACTTACTTCATGCGCAATCACACCTTGCAATTCTTCACGGTTGAGCATATCAAGCATACCTGTGGAAACGACAATGGCGCTCTGATTCACATCCGCGCCGACTGCAAATGCGTTGGGGTCTCGATCCTTAATAATGTATACTTGTGGAGAGGTTATACCAGCGGCAATACTCATTTCGTCAACAATATTAATCAATTGTGGATATGCATCATGGTATTCATTCATTACGCTCACGTGCATAGCACCGAGGATTGAACCGCTTCCCCATTGAAGACACGTAGCAACACTAACAGTTCCTACGAGAGTCGCAAGTATGGTTCCGAGTGGTATATAATTAAGAATAGGAAGGTAAAAAATTCGTGGAATAATTGGATTTAGCAGGCTTGGAAACATGATTACTGGAATAAAAATTGTAAACGCGATTCCCCACAAGAAAATTCTAACTTTAATTTTGTTGTAGTTCCAATCATCGTCATCTTCAATAGCGTTCGGATTCCACAATCGAGCAGCAGCCTTAGAACGGAATGTCCAGAGTCCAGAAATGACTGTCAACAGAACAAAGGGAAGCATCACGATTCGTAATGAATACTTTGCTTGGATAAATACATCAAAACCTGCGCCGATAAATGCAATCAAGATAACGAAGGAAGCAATGAGAACATTCGTTATCCATCGGTTATGTGCTTGCTGCGCATAAATATTATGCGCCCGTGTGAGAATTGAATCACTCATACCTGCGATGTATACTGATATCCCATGGATTGCAGTCGTTGAATCCTTTTTTTCATTGGAGGATGTGTTGCAAAGAGCTCGGCCCAGAATCCTTCCTTCTCGTTGATCGGTTTCCCCATCGGATCAACAACACATAAATGCGCAATTCCCCGTTTGATGGTTTTTGTAGGCTCAGATGCATTTTCTAATTTTTCAAGAGCACTAGCCAGAGCAAGAGGATTACGTGTAAGCTCGGCAGCAGAAGCATCTGCTAAGAATTCTCGTTTACGTGAAATCATCATTGCCATAAGCCTACTTAATAGTGGAGCAAAGACCATTGTGAGTATCCACGATACAAACAAAACTGCTGCAAGTGGATTATTGGACTTTGATCGGTTACCTTTCGATAACATACCGAATCGTAGTCCGCGCAATGCTAAATCGGAAAACAACACAATTATACCGACAAACGCTGCGACAGTCGTCATTAACCGAGTATCATAATATTTGATATGACTCACTTCGTGTGCAACAACTCCTTGCAATTCTTCACGGTTAAGAATTGTAAGAAGACCGCGGGTTACTGCGATAGCACTTGTACTTGGATCTTTTCCTGATGCAAATGCATTGGGATCGTCATCCGGAATTATATATACTTTTGGAGTAGGTAGTCCAGACGCTATAGCTATTTCTTTCACGATGTTACAAAGCTGCTGGTGTTGGATGTCGTTGTTATTTGCTTGTGTTGCACCAGCAGTTTTAAGTACAATAGAAGAGCCACCATTTAAACATCCAAGAGCAAAAGCAAAACTCATTACAACGGCTGTTGTAGACACCGGTGGAATGTCAACTCGCTCCTCAAAGACACCGAGAAAATAGTAGTCGATCCCAAAACCAATACTGCCAAGCAGTAAAATAATTCCCGACAGGATAAACCATGTCATCCGACGATTATGCGCTTGTTCGTCATAGACATTTCGCTTTTCATATTGAATGAACTCTGCCATGTTGCTATTTTCTTTGCAACGCTTCTTTTTCAGGATTTAGCATTTTTATTTCTTCAGCGATAGATCAACCGTTGGTACTTCACGCTCATGTGCATCTTTTACCTGGAATAGGGGGAAAGACTTAAATCCGAACGATGAAGCAAAAAGGTTATTAGGAAAAATTTCCAACTTTGTATTAAATGTCGTCGTCAAATCATTATAAAATTGTCGAGCAAAGGTGATTTGATTTTCAGTTGTGGTAAGTTCTTCCATCAATGGTTGTATACTATCATTCGCTTTCAAAGTCGGATAATTTTCTACAACCGCAAACAGTTTGGACAGTGCAGAAGTCAGTGCATCTTCTTTTACCATGCTATCAGCTATACCCTTTGCTCCAACAGCTGCAGCACGGGCATTAATTACACTTTCCAAGGTTCCTTTCTCAAACTCCATTTGACCTTTAACTGCATTTACAAGATTAGGAATCAGATCATGCCGGCGTTTTAGCTGAATGTCGATTTGTTTCCATGCATTACGCACTCTATTTCGGAGCTGGATAAGAGAGTTGTATCCAATAATTGCAGAGGCAATAATGAGAATAAAGATTGCTAATACAATAAAGAAAAACATAGACACCTCCTAGAATTGTGGCAGAGTAGTACTTACAGAGTATACAACTTTTTTTGTTATGGGGGAAGCTGTTTCAATTGATCAGATTTAACGAGATTTTTATGGTTAGTTATCTTTCAATAGAATTAATTGACGTTCCTAAGGATTAAAAATCCTGCCCCAACAATGCAAGCCGCACCAACGATTTTTTGCAATAAGCGCTCATCGGAAAAAAACTTTCCACCAAAAAAAGAAGCGTAAAGAATCGAAGTACGTTTCACAGCTAATACCAGTGCAACAGGTGCAAGCTTGGTCGCCTCAAGTTGTGTAAATCGGTACGCAATAGTAAGAAGTGCGATTAATATTATTAACAATATGTGTTTTTTCCCCGAGTGTACTACTTTCAAAATTGGTGATTTTCGAAAAAAGAGAAACGTAGTGAAAAGGATAAAATAAATAATATGCTGATAAAACAGAACAACCCATGGATCGGTCTGATATTTCCCGACCAGTAGTTTGTCATAAACTGACGACATGGCAAATAAACCTAGAGCCGCATATAAATAATAATATGATTTGGATCGAAGAATTTCCTTGAACGGTTGAAGTACGTGTTGTGCTGGACGAATTTCCAAAATATAGACACCTGTCATCATCAGTACTATTCCAAGCCACTCCCATCCATCCAACCCTTCTCCTATCATTACCATTGATACGAGTGCGGTAATTGCCGGAGTTAAACCAAGCACCGGAAGTGCTGTACTAATAGGATTACGTTCTAATGACATCATCACAAACAAAAATGCTATTCCACCTAGAATACTTTTACCGACGATAATTAGAAGTGTTGATGAATGAAAAGGGGTGACATTATAAAAAAATGGAACAAATAGAGAGAATAGTATAATTGCTCCAGAAGAAAGAAAAGAGAATTCAAATGCATTTAATTGGAGCAATACTTTTTTTTGAGAGATTGCTGCTGCAGCCGAAAGTACCGCAGAGAAGGAGGCTATAATAAACCAGTTCACGAAATCATGCTTTCATTCTTATTATTGAAGGCCAATTGTTGCAGAGATGTAGAAATTTCTTCCGGGTTCTAATTTGATTATTCCACGCAATGTCGATAAATGGTGTTGATAAGATGCGTTAAAGAGATTCTGAATACCTGCCCGAATCACAAGCGAATTAGAACCTATAAGCAAGGGATCGCTAACATATCCAAAATCGAATACGGTATACCCGGGGGTTCCTTTTTCCATAGGCGCCAACTGTTTATGCTCTGCAGTAGAAGAACATAGAATAGACATCGTTCCAAGGCTCCGCCAATATCCTATCAACTCTGTCTGCCAAGTTAATGGAGCAATCATAGGTAAATTTGTATGTGTATATGTATCTTCGCCACGTACATAAGCCACCGATGCTTTGATAACACTCCAAGAGCTTAATGGTGTTTCACTAGTCATCTCGAAGCCATACAACAGTGCATGTGAAATATTTGTTTGAACAAGTGCTGAATGTCCCTGAAATGTGCCTTGAACACCCTTTATTAAGTTCGATAGGTTATTAATAAACATGTCGGCTCGAACGTTGCACTTATCTGAATGCATACTTATTCCGATATTCCCAGCTACACTTCGCTCCGGTTGAAGATATGGATTTCCAACCTGAAGATTACCATTACCCAAATCTAGGTATTGATACCGTTCTTCAAGCGATGGAGCGCGAAATGCCGTAGCAACCAAACACGTAATTTCGTAGGAAGGACTAAGAACATAGTGAATTCCAGCCGTCGCACTCCACGACTCGTTTGTTACAGCACCACGTTTCCATAGAATAGTCGAATCGGATAAGTTCGTAATAATTTTTCCATTCGTGATAGAATATTCTGGACTGAATACAGTTTCATTCTTAACAGATATCCAATCGTACCGAATACCAAATGTTGCCGTCAACGAATTCTGGATAAGTGTCCATTCGTCATTTGCATAGATGCCTGCATTAAAAAATTTTGAAACCGGAATAGGGCGTTCGCCGACAATTATATTTTTCTTCAACAACCTTTTTTCCCTGTAGCTTTCGAGTGACCGTTGCCAAGCTTCCACACCTGCTACAATAAGATGACGTGTAGAAGGGCAAATTTTCGATTCTATCTGAGTGCTTATCGTTGTGTGAACAGCATGGGGGGTAATTTGCAAAGAATCACCTTGGCTACTTTCTACGTTTCGAGTTATTTCATGACGTGAGAGTCGGAAACTGAGCATCGGCATCATATGAATCAAATTAGGAATATTATATTCTATTCCAACAAGTTCTCGGCGTGCCGATGTATAGCGAACAATGGCCGACGAGCCGAATAGGGAAGATCCTGGAATCCCTGCATTTTCAGCTTGAGCACGTTGATAAGTCAAAAAGAGCGACTGGTCAGAGACTGTTCTAAGTCCCAGTGTACTATTAACACTAAAATCTTGATATTGAGAATTAGGGAGCTCACCTCCAGGTGTCTTTGTGTTTCCGGCATTACGATATCCACCGCTTATTCTCATTGCAATCCTATCGGTAGAACCATTCAGCGCAAGATAATTTGAATAGCCGTTGTTTACACTTGTTGCACAACTAGCAATTTCTGTGTGTAGTTCTGGTCGATCAGAAAATGATGCTCTTTTTGAAATCATATGGAGTATACCACCAAGCGCACCTGTTCCATATAAAACCGATCCGGATGATTTGATTGTTTCTACTCGTTCAAGATCGTTTATATTAATGAGTGAAAGAGCTCCTGCAATATCATGAGCTGTTTCAATTCTTGTTTGATCAATTACTGATACTATACTCGAACGACTAAGTCCGCGGATAGATAATGCTGTTTCCCATGCTCCATCGCGTACTAAAGATATTCCTGGAATCTTCGATACTGCATCAGCTATAGATACATACGACTGTTGCGCAAGTTTTTCCTGTGAGTTAATTTCAGCTGCATATGGTGTATTGCTTAATGAAGATAACGTACGGGTGCTGAATATGATAACTTCTTTCGATTTGAATATTTTCGGTTGCAAATATATTTCAATGCTATCAGCCCATGTGAATTTTCCTTCGTACTCGGTATACAAAAAATGTCGTACCGAAAGCGTATAATTCTCAAGGGTTATATAATTGTAACGGAAGCACCCATTATTATCTGTACTTTTTTGCTGACCTGTTTCTATGAGAATAATCTGTGCGTGCGCAACAGGCTGATGCGTTATAGCATCAACAATCCGACCGACGATCGCTTGTTGCTGTGCTTCTGAGGATAATGATAGAAGAACGAATAGAGTGGTAAAAACAAATACTTGCCAAAGATTCAACTGCAACAACCTCATAGATTCGTGATGTAACCTGATAGAATGACATTTACTATGGATTCCAAATATTATACTATATAAAATATTCCAAATTGTATAAGGATGCAATAAAACGTACGACAAAAAGAAATACTTTATATCACAACCATTTACGCGTATATAATGCCTTCTAAGTTCTCAAATTACTTCGCAGTAAAAAGTGTTGAAATATTTTTATCATCAATCAATTGTTTGTTACAATATTCATCATGAAAAAATGAATTAACTGGTTCGATCATTCAAAACAAAAATATTTTTACTGAAGAACGAAAATATTTTCAAGTTCTTCACATTCTTTTCTATATTACTTCTGCACCAGAAGGTAGCGAATTGAGTATTAGTAATTGTATTGATTTTGAGATTGTTTCAAATTTATACATTAAGTTATTCGATAGGAATCCGTTTTCAAAGTACGTTGTAATAGGCAGTGAGCTCACGCGTCATAAGTATACGTTAGGCTCAGAACCGTTTACTCTTCGACACTTTTCAAAAATCCTTCATTGTGCTCTGCGCTAAAATGCGTGACACAATATTAACGAGGAACTACTCAATCCCTTTCTGTGCAAGTGTTTTTTGACTCTATGCATATGCGCAATTATTACGCTTAGCATGCTGTGAACAAAATTAGTAGTAAATCTTATTCGAAACATCCATTATCACATGAATTAAAAATTAGACTCAGTCTTAATTAGGAGTTGATATGGTGGAAACTCAAATGTCATCAAAAAATATTCAAGAAATTGATTCAATAATCGAAAAACATCGTGGACATAATGGAGAGCTCCTTGGGATACTTGAAGAGACACAACTTTTAAATGAACATAAGTATCTCTCAGAAGAAGCTTTAAACCTTGTCGCATTGAAAACTGGTATACCACTTTCCAGAGTTTACAATGTTGTTACTTTTTATTCATTCTTTAATCTCAAGCCACAAGGGAAACATACAATTACCGTCTGCCGCGGAACCGCATGTCACACGAAAGGTTCAAAAACTCTCTTGGACGATTTGGGTCTTATCTTGGGCTGCAGCAAAGAAATGCAGGAAGGTGAGTCATTCATTACAACTCCGGATAATCAATTTACAATCACGACGGTTGCTTGCTTTGGTCAATGTGCGCTTGCACCTGTTCTTGCTATAGATGGAACGATTTATAGTAATGTAACTACGGCAAAGCTTCAAAAATTGTTATCAAAACTATCCAAGGGGAGGAAGAAACCATGAAGATCCATAATTCCACATCATTAGAAAAAATACGTCTTGCTGGATCTAAAAAATTTCTTCCCGATGTCCCAAAAATTTCTGTAGGAATGGGAACTTGCGGTCTTGGTAATGGAGCAAAAGAAGTCTATGAGAGTCTACATAAAGCCATCAAAGCAAAGCGTGCAAATATTCAGCTGAATTCGGTAGGGTGCTTTGGTTTCTGTGCCGAAGAAACATTAGTAAATTGTTATGTCCCCGGCCAACCGCTAATTGTTCTTAAAAAAGTACTTCCAAAAGACGCCGAAAGTATCGTAAATGGATTATGCCGTGGTTTAATCCCTCTTAAGAAGGCACTTTGTAGAATCGAGCAGTGGGATTTCTTCACTTCTAAAGTAGAATTTGGTACGGGTTTAAGTACCGTTCCCGCATGGAATGAAATTCCATTTTTCAAAGGTCAAAAGAAAATTGTACTTCGTGATTCAGGATTAATTAATCCCGAGGATATCGAAGAGTATATCGGCATAGGTGGGTACAGTTCGCTCATGAAAACATTGACCACAATGACCACAGATTCCGTGCTTGATGAGATAAAAAAATCAAAACTCCGTGGTCGAGGGGGTGCTGGATTTCCAACTGCTATCAAATGGGAAATGATGAAGAAGATTGATACCGATAAAAAGTACATCATTTGTAATGCCGATGAAGGCGATCCTGGTGCATATATGAACCGGAACGAAATCGAAAGTGATCCGCATTCACTCATTGAAGGTATGCTTATCGGTGCATATGTCATGGGAGCAACTGAAGGAATAATGTATGTTCGTGCAGAGTACCCGCTTGCTGTTGAGAGGTTTAAAAAAGCAGTGGAACAAGCACGTGAATACGGAATCCTAGGCAAAAATATTTTTGGAACTTCCTTTAGTTTCGATCTTACATATGTTGAAGGGGCAGGAGCTTTCGTTTGCGGTGAGGAAACTGCTTTAATAGCATCAATTGAAGGTCGTGCTGGCAGACCATTACCCCGGCCTCCTTATCCGGCACAAAAAGGATTATGGGGAAAGCCTACAAATATTAATAATGTCGAAACATGGTTTAATGTTCCTGTTATTATCGCTATTGGTGGAAATGAATTTGCAAAATTCGGAACGCAGAATAGCATCGGAACAAAGGTTTTTTCTCTTGTTGGAAAAATCAAAAACACCGGACTTGTGGAATTACCATTAGGGACTTCGCTTGAAACCATCATCTACCAGATGGGTGAGGGAACGGGAACAAAAAAGAAAATTCGTGCGGTACAAACTGGCGGTCCATCTGGCGGTTGCATCCCGGTAGAATATTTCAACACTCCCGTTGACTACGAATCATTGACGAAGCTTGGTACCATTATGGGATCGGGTGGTATGGTTGTAATGGACCAGGATAATTGTATGGTGGATGTCGCGCGGTATTTTGTCGAAGTTACATATAACGAATCCTGCGGTAAATGTACACCTTGTCGCGAGGGACTTGCGCAGGCTCTGGTAATTTTGAATAAGATCACACACGGCGAAGCTTCGTTGCAGGATCTCGACACCTTAGAACGTCTCGCGTACGTGATTCGAGATGCATCGCTTTGTGGATTGGGTCAAACAAGCTCAAATCCGGTACTATCAACACTTCGATATTTCAGAGACGAGTATGAAAAACATATTACTCAAAAACGTTGTCGTGCAGGTGTATGTGAAAATCTTTTCGTTGCGTTGTGTGAAAATAGCTGCCCACTTCATATGAACATCCCTGGATATCTCCAGCTCCTAAAAGAAGGGCGCCTCGAAGAAGCTTTCGAGCTTACACTCCGTGATAATCCTTTACCCGGTACAGTTGGCCGTATCTGCTATTTCCATTGTATGATGCGATGCAGACGGGATATGGTGGATGATCCTGTTTCACAAGGTGAAATTCACAGGTATCTTGCCGATACGATGTACAAGATGGGAAAGGAAAAAGAAATTTATATGCGATTAATTAAAGAAAAGTTATCACCTACGGGAAAGAAAATTGCTATTGTTGGGGCAGGACCTGCGGGATTGACAGCTGCATATTTCTTAGTTCGTCTTGGACATACCGTAACAGTCTACGATAATCATGTGAAGGCCGGCGGAATTCTTCAATATGGAATCCCGGCGTATCGTCTACCTAAAGAAGGTCTTAATAAAGAATTAGAACTCTTTAAAAAGCTTGGTGTAAGGTTTGAATTCAATGCCCGCGTAGGAAAAGATATTCCGTTTAAAACATTACAGAAACAGAATAATGCTATATTTATCGCAGTTGGCGCACAGAAGGATATCGAGATAGACATTCCCGGTACACATTTGCAGGGTGTAATACAGGGATATGAATTCCTTGAAGAGTTTGCAGCAGGAAAACGACTTCACATCGGCAAGAAAGTTGTAGTTGTCGGAGCTGGCAATGTAGCTATTGATGCTGCTCGTTCATGTTTACGGCTTGGTGCTGACGTCACTATTGTATATCGACGTGATAGAGATGAAATGCCGGCAAATGAACATGAGATTAAGGATGCGGTAGACGAAACAATTCGATTTATGTTTATGTCTGCCCCACAAAAAATTATTGGCGATGTAAAAGGACGTGTGTCTGGTCTTGAAATTCAAAAAATGAAATTTGATGGATTTGATAATTCCGGTCGAAAAAGACCTGTTGAGACCGGTGAGACTGCTATCGTCGAATGCAATACCATTATTCTTGCTATCGGTGAAAAAGTGGACTTTGAACCCGCAAAAGAAATTGGATTAGAACTTCGAAAAAATGGTTCTATCAAAGCACACCAGCCGAGCGGCAGAACAAATCTTGCAAAGGTGTACGCAGGTGGTGACGCAGTCTCAGGTCCCGCAACTGTCTCTGAGGCAATGGGTCTTGCCCGTCAGGCAGCGGAAGCCATCGACATCGATTTGATGAAAGAAAAAAGATTCCATCGTTTATTCCGTGATTTTAAGTACAAAGATGAGCTTATACCAGAACCAGAAGGTGGACGAAAGGTCGATCCAAAAAAATTACCGGTTAAAGAGCGGATATCTAGTTTTCAGGAGGTGCTTACCGGATACTCCGGCGAAGAAGCATTAAACGAGGCTGCCCGATGCTTACGTTGTGATGTTAAATGCCAGCAAGAAGTGGAAAATTAAGAGGATATTATGGAAAAGAAATTGGTTACCATTAAAATCAATAATTGTGAATATCCGGTACAAGAGGGCATAACGATTCTCGAGGCGTGTAAGCGAGCCGGAATCGAGGTTCCAACGCTCTGCTATCTTGAAGACGTCGCTAAGAATGCTTCCTGTGGTGTATGTGTAGTCGAGGTGAAAGGTGCGAAATCACTTGTCCGTTCTTGTACAGCATGTGTATATGAAGGAACCGAGATCGTAACAAATTCAGCTCGTATTCGTGACGCGCGAAAAACAAATGTTGAGCTTCTACTTGCTAATCACCCGAAAGATTGTCTCTCATGTCTTCGCAATCAGAATTGTGAGTTGCAAACTATATCCGCAGAGTTAGGGGTGAAGGAAGATCGTTTTGTTCGTACAAAGAAGGAAGAATCCTGGGATATGACTTCACCATCTATTATTAGAGATCCGAATAAATGTATTCTATGTGGCAGATGCATTTCAGTCTGTGTGACTATACAAACTGTACAT
>Ga0233422_10000306_pt1 | contig 25236 bp, 23 predicted proteins | sample Watercolumn_Mata_2_FD_182724 | JGI IMG/M metagenome (GOLD analysis project Ga0233422, IMG submission 182724) | Freshwater microbial communities from Lake Matano, South Sulawesi, Indonesia - Watercolumn_Matano_2014_110_MG | ecosystem: Environmental > Aquatic > Freshwater > Lake | place...
CGGCTGCTCGGTAGATCGAATGTGCGCCGGTGGCATGACTGCCATGACCACTGCTGCCGCGGAGGTGGCACTGGGCGCGTTTGACGTTACCATAGCGGGAGGCGTTGAGCACATGAGCCATCATCCCATCGGCCACGCTGCAGACCCCAATCCGCGCTTCCTAACGGATAAGCTCGTGGACCCAAGCGCAATGTCCATGGGCGCGACCGCTGAGAACCTTCACGACATGTTTCCCGAGATCACCAAGGAGATGTGTGACGAGTACTCGATCCACTGTCAACAGAAGGCCGCCAAAGCTATCAAGTCCGGCAAGATCGCGGAAATGATTGTCCCTATGACGGTGTACACCAAAGACGGCTGGGTCGTGGCGGACAAGGATCAGCAGCCTCGATCCGAGACCACAATGGAGGGCCTTGCTAATCTCAAGACCCCCTTCAGAGTCATGGGGAAGATCACAGCCGGGAATTCCTCCGGGCTCAACGATGGAGCTGCCGGATGCATCCTTATGGCCAAAGACACGGCCAAGGAATTCGACATCCCCTACAAGATGGAAATCGAAACGTTCACCTATGCCGGAGTAAAACCGGAGATCATGGGCATCGGCCCGATCCCGGCAACAAAGAGAGTCCTCGAAATCGCCGGCCTTACCATGGATGACATCGGCCTGATCGAGCTGAACGAAGCATTTGCAGTGCAGGCGGTGGCCTTCATGAAGGAATTCGGTCTCCAGTTCCCGGACGACCCGAGGTTGAACATCTACGGCGGCGCCATTGCTTTCGGCCATCCGCTCGCGTCTTCAGGGGTAAGGCTTGCCTGCCACATGATGCACGCGTTTGCCGAACGTCCCGAAGTCAAGTACGGTCTCACCGCCATGTGCGTCGGGCTTGGCCAGGGCGGAGCCATCATATGGAAGAACAAGCAGCGCAACAGCGACAAAAAGGACAAGAAGAAAAAAAAAGAGGCTGAGCAAGCCGAAGACTAAGTGACATTGAAGCCCAAGCTCTTGCGATAAGGAGGCGTCATGGCCGAGGCACCAACCCTATTTTACACGAAGATATATGACTCACGAGTCGGCAAAATTGCCATCGTGACAATGGACAACGGCGAGGACTACAAGAAGCCTAGCACCTTTGGCGAAAAGGCCCTCGAATCTCTTCATAAGGCTATAGACGGCATCGAGGCGAACAAAGAGATCAAAGGCATGATGCTGTGTGGGAAGCACTACATCTTTGGGGCCGGCGCGGACCTCTCTCAGATGCCGTTCATCAACACCTTCGAGCAAGGTCGGCAGGCAGGTGCAGCCGGACACGCAGCCATGAAAAGGATCATGAACCTGAAGATCCCCACTCTGGCGGCGATCAACGGCGTCGCGCTCGGCGGTGGTCTGGAGATTTCGCTCTACTGCGATTATCGCACCGTCTCTCGCGGCGCAGGAGCGATCGGTTTTCCCGAGTGCTTCCTGAGCATTGTCCCAGCCTGGGGGGGCTGCACCCTAACCACGAGGCTCATCGGACCTGAGAAGGCCCTCGAGCTGATTGTGTACAATTCCCTCAACCAGAACCGGATGATCGACGGCGAAAAGGCATTTCAGATGGGCCTTGCCGACCGGTTGTTCGATTCGGTGGAATTCTTCGACGAGTCGTTGGCCCTTCTCGAGGACATTATCGAAAAGAAGGTGAAGATTGAACGCAAGCCTCCCGATATGTCCAAGGTGAAGAGCGCTGTAGATGCTGCCCGTAGCTTCGTTGACATGAAGGTTCACGGCGCGACGCCGGCTCCGTATCGAGCCATTGCGCTCATAGAGGCCGCGTGCGACCTGAGCAAGAGCCTTGACGAGTGCTTTGCGCAGGAAGACAAAGCGCTCGGAGACTTTATCAAGGCTCGCCACTGCAAAGCGTCCATTTACAGTTTTGACCTGGTGCAGCGCCGAGCTAAGAGGCCTGTCGGCCGTCCCGCGGACGTAAAGGGCCTCCCGATACAGAAAGTAGGTCTCGTCGGGGCCGGGCTGATGGCGTCACAGCTCGCCGTGCTGTTCCTCAGACGGCTAGGCGTCCCGGTTGTGATGAAGGACATCAAGCAGGAATTCCTCGACAAGGGCGTCGGATACGTCAAAGGAGAGATGCCCGCGCAGGTCCAGAAGAAGAAGCTCACGCAGGCCAAGGCGGATCATCTGAGTCGGTTACTCATCCCTACCCTCGATTACCAGGATTTTGCGGATTGTGACTTTGTCATCGAAGCGGTCTTCGAGGAGATGCCGATCAAGCAGCAGGTGTTCGCGGAGATCGAGGAAGTAGTGAAAGACACGTGTGTTCTGGCGACGAACACATCGAGCCTGTCGATCACCGAGATGGCCTCCAAACTCAAGCACCCCGAACGTGTGGTGGGATTCCACTTCTTCAATCCGGTTGCGATCCTTCCTCTATTGGAAATCATCAAGGGCGAGAAGACCGACGACCTCACCTTGGCCACCGCGTTTGATGTTGCGAAGAACCTAAGAAAGAACGCGATCCTCGTGAAGGATTCTCCAGCTTTCCTCGTCAATAGGATCCTCACCAAGTTCCTGGGCGACTGCATCCAGATGGTTGACGAGGGCGCGGAGTTTCAACAGGTCGACGACGCTGTCCTGGCGCTTGGCAATCCCATGGCCCCGTTCGACCTTCTGGCGATGGTGGGGCCCACCGTGGGGTTCCACGTAGGCGAGACGCTCCACAAGGCCTGGCCGGAGCGCTTCCCCATCAGCGAGCATTTTCGGAAGATGGTGGAAGCCAAGATTCCGTCAATCTACCAGGGACCGAGACAGCTCCATCCAAAGGTTGCGGAAATCTGGAAGGACAAAGGCGACAAGGAGTTTGTCCGCGAGGAGATCATCGACCGTCTGCTCACCAACCTCACCCATGAGGTGGACCTGATTCTCAAGGAAAAGGTGGTCGCGGACCCTAAGGACATCGACACCGCGATGCTCCTCGGCGCGGGCTGGCCCTTCTTCAACGGCGGTATCACCTTCCTCCTCGACGTGGACGGGTATACCCCCAAAGTGCTACAGAAGGTGTTCTTTAGGCTGTAAGACCTGGCAGTCGCGCGAAAGACGATCGCGACTCGAAGACACGATATTGCATGCGACAATAGTCGCCCAGAGCAACGAACACCCCTCTCCACTCCTTTTCAAGACGCGCGAGAGGGGGTTCGTTTGCATAATAGGGGAAGGCCGGAACTTCCAGAGGGCGCTGCCTTGCAGGACAGAAGGCCATTACTTTTAGCGTGACGCAAGCCGATGCCGGACTCACGAACCACCACCATTGTTTATCCAGTTTGAACCAACGGCATGCGGCCGCGTGCCATTGAAGGATGTCCTTCGCTGTTCAGCAAGCAAGTCAATCTGCAACCACTTCGTCTTGGGTCCACCAGAGTCGCGCTCCTGTCCGCTGGCTCCCAGCGACACACGGCTAGAATGCAGCAGCACAGACTCGGCAGCGAGCTTCTAAGGGACTGTCCTCTGTTAGACTTGAAGTTCCTTTCAGTCTCAGCGTTACTGCGTTTCCTTTCATAGTGGTGGTGACTAACTCAGCTTGAGGCCCGACGAACTCAATCCAAGCGTGCTTCACTGGAAATTTGAACTCAAATTTCTCAGGTTTATTCTCAAACATCGGCAGCGTGCCTTCCATGCAGTCAATCTGCAACAGGTTGGTGAGATCTTGCCGTAGGCGCAAAACCTCTTTGTCCAGCCCTTTCGCCGCTTCCTGGAACTCCTTAATCACCTCGGGATTTGCGACCAACGCGTCTGCGATCTTGCGCACTTGGTCCTTCTCACCGAGAGACCTGATCGCTGCGTTGACCATGTTCTCGTGCCTGGATACCACGTCATCCAAATCGTTTGCTCGTTTGGTGATTTGCTCCACCTTTTTTAGCTGGGTCTCGATGATGTCTGATGCGATATCAGACTTCGCCTTTGCTGCTGCCACGGCCAGCGCCATTTTGTGGACGTCAGCATACACCTCTGTGAGGGCTTTGTTGCAGGCCTGTTGCATGGCGATGTCGCGCACGAAGAAGCCCAAGACGGCGGCCACTAACACGAACACAACACTCGTGGGTCCGACGACTTTCCACAGGTAACTGCGAATAGCCTTCTCGGCCTCGGCCGTAAGCTTCTGCTCAGTATCTCTCGTTGCTGCCCCGCGGTCAGACATGTTGACCTCCCTATGCGAGGTGCCCGCATATCGGCCCTCGACATTCACTCAGTTTAGTGCAGCAAGGACTTTCCCGAGCATCACGAACCAGCTCCTGACGAGGGTCCCTGCAGTCAGTTCCGAATACCCTGCCTGCACTGCGTGAGTACCACCTCGAGGCCTTGCTTCTTTCAACGGGAGACATCGCCGAATGGCCCCTGTGTGGCTCACTGATGAAAAAAGGATCTTCCAAAGCGACTCGCCCTGTGGGCCCCTACGGGGGCCGGGGGCCCACGGTCGTTTGGTTACGTGAAAACTTTCTCCCCAAGGGATGATCGCGTGCCCTCCAACTGAGGTATCTGAGCATATCCCAGTTTCTTGATGTCTGCGCTCACGATGGCGTCCAATCTCTTGCGGGCGATGCTGGTGCCTGCCCTGCGCAGAGCCTTACAAAACGTGTAGGTGAACACGCCGCGATACACACCTTGGATCGAGCCCTCAGAAGAGGTTTGGTTCGAGCGGCATCCTGCCCACAAAACGTGGTTAAGACCGGGAACTTCTACCGCCTCCTTCTCACCCGTGCTCGGCTTGAATATGCCTCTCACAGGAATCGAGGGGTTAGCGTCCAGGAAGAATCCCACATCAACAGGAGGTTCGACATAGCGAGGCGTGAGCGAAAGTTCCTCCGGCGCCTCGGCAAGAATGGACAACTCTCTCGTCCCCGTACCGGAGTGGCAGGAGTCAAGGAACACATCCAGATTCGCGCCACTTGCTAGTCCGGAGATGATCTTGCGTAGGTCATCGTCGGTAATCATGCCTGCGGTTCTGAAGTCATGAGGGCAGATGGTCTCGTCCTTCTTGTCGATCTCATCGCCGCTTAGGTCTGCTACCTGGGAGCCATGACCGGAGTAATGGAAGACAAGAACATCGCCCTTCTTCGCGTTAGTGACCAGCCACTTGAGACCGTCAAGAATCGCTGCCCTTGTGGCACGCTCGTCGGTGAGTATTTTCACCGACCCTGGAGCGGGCGGCACAATATTCAGAACGTTGAGCGTGTGCGCCATATCCTTGACGTCGTTCACGCACCCGCGGAGGTCCGGTCCCCCCGGGCCGACCGGTGCATAGTCATTGATCCCTACCAGCAAAGCTTTTCTTGCCATCTTGCTCCCCCTCTAACGTTGTTGGAGCCTCGGCGGTTCAAGTCCGACGGGCTGCTAATAATAATTGCAATGGTCTCATCAACTCGCGGAAAGGCGCTTCGCTTGACTATCATCGGAACATGTCGTCGGGCACCTGTCGCGCATCAGGATCCTCGTGCTACACGGACATGCTCTTCGACACACATTGACCAGTGCACTGCATCCGCGCTTCGCGATACCGCATGGTTATCGCCCTGTCTCATGTGAACGGAATACGGAGAAACGTGAATCGTCTCACGATTCTGTACATTTCACCGGTTATGCGACAGCCTCCTAGATCCAGGATGGCTCGCCCAACCACCGAATGTAGTCGGACACCTCGGTGATGGGATTGCCCACGTCCGTGTGCATTCGATGGGCCCCGGAGTACGGCGAGAACAGGTATTTGTAGTCCTCCGCCATGACTTCCTTGTCGCAGAAGCTCCAGCCCTTCGAATAATCCTTCACGTACTTGGCGGGATCCAGTCCCCGTATTCTGTAGTAGAGCCACGGAGCCGGCTCCCCAAACCATCCGTTAAGCTCGAATTTCTCCATCAGATAGCCCAGCGTCCAATGATGCCCGAATTCGTGGGCCAATGTAGTTTCCATTTGCTGGACGGTCTTGAGATAGAAGGAATTCAAAATGATCACCGCCATGAGATCCTTGATATTGGCTCCGACTCGATTGTACTTTGCGGTCCAATAGCCGGAATAGCCACTGTTACCGTCGTTTCTCACTTTCACCCGGTCGAGGTGATCGAGCGCTTCCGTCATGCAGAGACATCTGTCCACTATGAACTTCTGCAGCCTGGCAAAGTCAGCCGGCGACAGAACTCCTGCTTCGTCAACCAGGTTTACGCTAATCATTCGAAGTCCTCCTCTCTGGCGGGGCCTGTAGACTCAATCACCATCTCACCCTCGGCCGTGTCTCTATGCTTTGTTTGACCAAAAGGGAGCGTGCTCTCGCTGGCGGCCACGGCCTTGGCGGCGGTCAATGCGTTTTCGAGATCAGAAGTATCTTCACCCGCAGCCCTGGCCTCGACGATAAGCTGCTCAAGTAGCTCTTTTGTCATTGGTTGCATGTTGCAGCTCCTTCCTAGCGCACGTGAAAAGATTTGTGTGTCTCCTTCAGGCCGAGCTGGGCCAGTAGTCAGATCCGTCGTCGGCCTCTCGTCCTCAGGGCACCAAAGGGCCGGTAAACGCACAGAGAGGGGGCGCTCTCTGCCTTACTTTGCCTCGTGTCCGTGAATGCGGGACCATATGCCTTCCCCTCCCTGCTGGTCCTGGCGCGCCAGCACGCGGCTTGCGTCCTGCATCTCCTCTGACATCAGGGTACCGTGCAAGTAGGTGCACATGCCCCCTTCATCGCAAATTTGCCGTCAGCGCCTGTGCTCGCCCGAACACCTCAACAAAATGTTCCATAATCGTTTCAGGGAGGGCGCGGGGGCTCACCAAAACCGCATAATTTCAGCTTTACATCGGCCCAGTCTCAAAATCGCTCGATAAGGAGTAGTTCATCTGATCATGACATATGCAATTGAGACTTTTCGACCGTAGACTCCTATCGCAGCGGTATTACTCCGCTGATCAAACTGAATGCCACTAGAACGAATGAAGCAGCAGCAGGATTGTACGACCCAGGGACAGTGGTTGGCCCGGAGACCGCGTAAGCCAAGACCACGAAAGCGATCGTTGAGACTATAAGGTGCGTCTTCTTAGGCCTTCCTGCTTCGGCTTGGTAATTCAGATAGAGAGGGGTGAGGACCAAACCCAGGACGAAAGCCACAAGGTACAGCCACACTTGTCCGGTAACTGTAATCAATGGTACTAGCCCAATGAGGGTCACGTAACCGACAACAACTTCGGTTGGAACGAGCTTGGCCACTTTTTCGAGGTACGGGTTCCCTCCCCTCGGAGGCGGCCCTCCCGCGCCCTCACGAAGCCCTCCACTCGCGCCGGGTCCCTTGTCGTAGTATAGGCGTGACATTTGTTTTCCCCCTTCTTGGCTGTTCAGCTCCGAGTAAGTAGTGTGGACTTGACAACCATGATACACTTCATGCATCGTGCCAATTGTGACTTCTTCCCTCCCCGCAATGAACTTCCAAGACGCGACTCAAGATCTCGCATGATTGGGCTCATAAGTATCCGTCCTTTGCGTCGAAATATCATTCCGCGGTCTGGCGGATTGGGACCCTTAGGGCCGGTAATAGTCGAATCACTGCTCGCCTGCCAAGCGAGACTGGCCAGCTATGCGCTCTGTGAAGATCTGAACCAAGCGCTGATTGCGACGTGGGCAAAATGCCGCTGGCTTCATCCCCCAGCCAGATCCACTTGGTCCGCGGCCGCGAGCCGTCGCAGGTATAATGGCCAGGTGATAATCCCTGCCCGAGGCTACTTACTAGGTGGCCTTGCCGAAAAACATGATCTCCAGAATGAAGAAACAGCCCCACTCGCCTGTGGAGGCCATGTTCGCGCTGTCCTGCAAGACAGCCTTGAAGTTGAACTTGCAGTAACCACCCGTGGTATCGAGATCCCCAGCATCGTCGTACTTGATTTGGATGTGGTACCGCACAGCTCCCAGTCTCCTTGGTTGACTTGCTGAAAGACTCTCAAAGGCGGCTTGGGCACTCAGCAGTGAGACATGAATAAACTCGGTTCTTGGAGGCACCTTTGCCTGGACATCCATGTCTAAAGGCCCTCGGTCTAAGTGCATCTCATTGCCATCTCCCGGCACCTGCAGCCAGGTTACCCCAAGCAGCCATAGTGCGGGATCAAATTGCTTCGAAACCTCCGTAGCTCTCACTGCATCCGCCATAGCACCATCCTTCCTTTCTGATCTGGTGGTGGTCCCAAATCGGACCACCAGTGGACAAACCTCACGCTACTCACCGCGACCAAGAATGGCCTAGGGGTGAATCACAAGGCTGTGGTGACGTTCGAACGTTTAGGCGGCGAGCAGCTGGTTCTCGTACGTGCTGCTGACGGCATCCAAACCTGAATGGCACTTGGCCACACCACACTACGCCTTCAACCTGGATTGACTTCACACCAGGCTTCGCCCTGGTATTGTCTATTTCCGGCCGGAAAACCCGGGCCCCCCCCAGGGTGGGCCTTTAACAGCAGGAGTAGGAAGTGCTCGTACCGATGCTGGCGCACCTGGGCTCCAGGGCGGACCAGACACGTCAGGTGTCGGAAGCGCTTGCACCGAGGCCGGTGTCCCTGGGGTCCACGCAGGACCAGGCACGTCGGGCGTTTCCAGTACTCTGACGTTCACTGCACCGGTTTGCGGGTCCGTCGCCCTGATAACATCGTACCATACCCGGTCCGCATTGGACAGGGGAGAAGGCGCAATGGACCGGTACTCCTGCAACTGATAAGCTCGCGGCGGTACTTGTTGGCCACACACAGGCGTGGACAGCAGGATTCCTAAGGCGCAGGCCAAGAACGCGACACTCGCAATCCCCGTCATGATATCAACGAAAATCGTGTGCACCGTCTCCGAATAGCACTCTTTCATGGTCTGCCTTTCTGGGGAAAATCCCCGCGTTAGTCTGTAGCAATGATCATCATCACTTCTGTTGCTCGAGATTCATGTCTGCAACTAAGCGCTGCCGGAAATCACCGTGTAGTGCCACGCACCACCCTGCCTCCGAGCGCGGCTAGTACGAGGCCCCGAGACGGAGTTCAAAGCCAAGCACCGGATCTATCTTTCGGTCGGGATTCACTCCCCAATTGTGTGCGGATCCGGATAGCTCCCAGTTTGGTACAGATCTGTCAACGCACGCATAGTTGAACCATCTGCCTGGCTGCCAATAGGATACTCTGGCCTCGACGGTCCAATTTGCCATGTCATTCTCCACCAGTTTCCACATTAGGGCCCCCATCAATTCCCAACCCAAACTAGTCTCGGGAATGCCGGGTGGCGAGGATCGGAAGTCTCCTTGAACACCGTAGTCCACTGACCCAAATGCGGTAGTTGTGTTGGGTCTAATGTAACCAAGGCCGTACCCATCAGAAGATCTTCGGGCATGCAGCAGCGAGCACTCAAGCAGCAAGTTTGCGGCGGGCATGTAATCGAACTTCACTGAATAGATCGACGCGGCGTTGATGTAGGCCTGAGCCTTGACCCCTGAACCATACAGGTACGACAGAAGTATCGAATACGGATCAAATAATCCCATCGCTGCCTGATCAGTTTCTTGAATGAACGGCTGCCTGTCGATGAGTATGCCGTGCCTCCTGTCCTGCCCAGGTAGATACGCGTAGAAGAACCGGATCGCCCCAGGCCCCCAGTAGCTCCCTCCCTGAACCATGAAGCGCCACGATTCCCAATATTGTGGGGCAAACCTGCTCCTACCGCTCCAGTCGTCACCATCCGCAACCATAAACTCGGGCAAGGGCGCCAGCGTGGTGTCCCGATCATCCGGATTGGTAAAAAGACCAGTCTGCGACCTCTGAAAACGCCAGATCCGGTTGAACCAGTCTAGTTCGGCACCGAGGAAAAAGCGTCCATTATTGTAGCTAAGATAAAGCCACCCTTCAGTGGTATAGGTCTCCTTGGTGGGGGTGTTCACCCGGCGAAGGGTTGTTTGTTGCAGTTCTGGGCCTTGATGGGTTCTGATGTGCGAACTTCCGATGCCTATTTCCAGGTCGGTCGAAGAGTACCTGAGATACCCGACGAAGTTCCGAGAGGAAGCAGCATTTATGTCGTTCAGGTTCCACGATACCTGGCCGCCAGGGCGTATTTGCTCCCACGGCATAAAACCGAACCCCACAGTCAAGCGCCCAGGTCCCCTAGTTTCTTCCCTCACAAAACGGGTGGTTCCTGCAGGTAGAGGTTCAGGCGACCCGTCTTCATTTTCTGCGTCGGATTCTTGCTTGACTTCCGCGGCCGTCGTGACGCGCCAGAGCCCGAGCGGATCAAAATAGCGCATGATCCCTGCGGGAAGCCAACCCGCGACGACCAGGCGGCCCAGTATGTCTGGTACGGCACTACTCGTTTCCAGATTGAAATACTCCTTTGTACGGGTCCTGGCAAACTGTAGCATCAAGCCGGGCGAGAAGTCCTGCTTGCCGTACGAGACCCTGCAAATAGGCAGGTCTGCCTGGACAGCCCATGTAGCCAACTGACCTGGTGACATGGCGACGTATGTGCCCTGCGTGGTTCCGGTGGTATACGTGTTGATGTAATACTTGCCCCGCGCCTGCACCCAATCCCCCTGAATGCGCGCATTGGTTTGAAGCGCGATGCCGGCGGTTGCGGCGTTCGTCCCTGCAGCCAGGTAATTCACATCAGTCCTGTTGCCAACCCAAGAATTGAGTGGAGCGAAATCGCCTGTGCCGCTCCGGTCAATATTGTAGCGGCCAAAGAAGCCTCGATCCCCTAGCTGAACATAATGACCGTAACAAAACGCCGACTCAGCACCGGAGAGCGTGAAGTCGAATCCACCCCGCGCTTCATCCAACATAACTGCACAGAGACTCACAACCAGAGCCAGCACCACTCTTCCAAATCTTTGTGCCATGCATAAAACCTCCGGAATGAAGAGAGTCGTGCACCGTACGAAACAGCGCGCACGGGCGGCGGCAACCGGACCAGCAGGCCCGACTCGCCGCCATTGCTCGTTCGGTGTGGATGCGCCGATCTCCCGGCAGAAAGAGCCCCCGACTCGTGATGAAACAATCTTGAACGTCCGTTGGTCCACTCTTGCGCCAATCATCCCATTCCCCAGAAGTTCCCAGGTCATCTCTACGCCGAGTAACAACCCACGTATTCGTCAGATAACGTCTGAGCGAGGCTGAGAATGTCCCCGTTACTGCTCAACTGACTTCCCATATTCCGCGAAAGGAGCGGCTCACACGCCCACCCGCACCCTTCAGATGTTATGGCGTCGTCGAGAACAGATCCTGGCATAACAACTTCGCTGGCATGTGCGAAGCCGTTCTTTCCAAGCTGCCCGTAGTACCCGTAGAAGAACCCGTTGCTTGCGGCGGAAAAATCAAAGGTGACCTGGGCCCAAGCGGGTCCAAGACAGAGGCAGGAGACGATCACAATTGCGCACACCAAAAGGGCCGGATAGCGATGGGTCATAGCCCCCCTCCCCAGCGGAACGGCGATGCGTTGCGGCTTCCCAAACACGTGCATAAGCGCCTGAGCGACTATGCAGGGGGGCCGTTATCCAAGATTGGCCTCCAGCTGCCGGAACCCGGAAGTTCCGGAGCAGATGGCAACAGATCGTATCATGGGGTATTGCCGCTCTTCGCGGCATGCAGACTTCTTGACGGCGCTGCCGGCTCCGTGTGCCGTTTTCCCCAACATAATTCGGTCTACATTTTCCGACAGACGCAGTTCAGAGCACCAACCAATATCAGGGAACCCCAACACACTCAAGCGACTTGCTGTTTTCCGCCGTCAGCACTATTGACCCGTCCACGCTCAAAACGAACTGACTCGCGGAGTGAATCGCACGTTCCCGCTTACGTGCTCAAAATCACATCAGCTGTATGCTTTATATCCTGCTTCCCTAGTGCCTTGCACTTTTTGTGCCATTCCGGCACGGAGCCCGACCAATATCTGCTAACATCGTATTATGACAGAGTATTGTTCAGTTATGCCACGGCGAGGAGCCATTTGAATGGGCGGGTCTAAAGCGCCCGAAACGGGCGATTCCGCCCGTCGCGACACACAAGTGCTAGTGCGAAACCGCAACGGAAAAGCAATTCGCTTAACGGGCGATACCGCCCAATATCAAGCCCTGGGCGCGTAATCGCCCGCGATCTCGGGCTTGGCAGGCGAGCCTTTCGACCTGGACAGCGAGACACCCGGCCTCTACATTTCGTCTGGTCCAAAACCAATGAGTTCAGGTTCGTGTGGCGTCGTCAAACGGGTCAAAGGCCCCAGGTAAAGCCGGAAGTCATTTCAATATCTCATGAGTAACTGGCAGAAAAGCAGCCCGCAGTTCCGGGGTTCGTATCGCGTGGGAAGGCTTTCGACGGAATAGATCTTGAACCTACCGCTGTCCTTATCTCGAGAGAGAGGTGCGGGCTTTAGTGGGAAGCCATTGAAGTAGGTAGGGCTCTGCGGATGCCACGTACTGCGACGGGCCTCGAAAGCGACTCAAAGAGGGCTTCCAGATGCATTGCGCTTCCGGGCTGCACGATGAAAATATCCTTGCGTTGCTGTCAACCCGCTCGTTACGCGGGAGCCGGCTTGACATCGCGCACCACCGGATGATATTTTTCAATCTGAACAGGCGGTGTAGCTCAGTTGGTTAGAGCATGCGGCTCATATCCGCAGTGTCCGGGGTTCAAATCCCTGCACCGCCACCACTTAACCCCTTGGAATCATTCAAAACAGACCTTCAAAAGAATGTCTGCAAATTCTGAACAAGTAGTGCCTTCAAGGGGTTACGCCAGATAGAGGCTATCGTTCGGTATTCATTCAGATATCCGGCAGGTTGCCGCGAATCGGTAGCATGGTCCCTCTGCTGTCCTGGCATCTGTTCAGGTTGGCACGCACGTTGCGGCCTTGATGCCCCCCTATCCCGAGCACTCCCCCAAGTAGGCCCTCCCGCTCCCGTGAGGACAATGGACTAGACCTCTAAAGCATGAGGTACAGAATCCGAGGGCAGGCCAAAGAAACCCCGCGCACGGCGTGGGTTCACAGCGCACACACGCAGCGTGCACAAAAGAGATGAAACAAGCATTCCCAGCTATTTCTTGAGTGCGTTTCGCTTGAGCGATCAATTGCCTTCTGTTTCAGGTACTTGGTCCCCGAACCGTCGATGAAACCTTAGTAGCCTGCGAGGACGCACCCAGATGGTGTCATCTTTTCTCGGCGTAGGCCAAATCTCCTCATCGTCCTTGGAGGAACGCTTCCCGACACCAACTGAAGCCGTTCCCCCTAATGGTTTGACTGCGGATTCGATCTGGCTGCCTGTGACCCACCCGGCTGTAGGCTGCGAAACCTGTGCCCAACCATTTGTGCTCCACAAGCCCGTCAGTTCTATCTTCTGGCCCATGTCCGCACAGCCGACTTTCTCATGCGAGGTGGACGGCCCGGTCCTGATGCGGAGGCACATCTCCGGTGAGTCGACTCTCGCCACAACCGCGTCTCCACCCTGCGGGGTCAGGAAGTTCATGGGTACCCAGCCGCCCTTAACAGGCACTTCCAGCTTGACGTAACCGTTTGTGAATGTGGCTGAACCGTGGACTTTCGTACCAACGGGCAGCCACCCCATCGGGGCCCCGCTTGGAGACGGCGTGGAACGTATGGTGAGACCTTTCTCGCTGTCTCCTTTCTCCACGCTGCCAGAGACAATGCCTACATTGTCACCAAAGAACTGCGCCCCGAGTGCGAAACCGCAAGCCAGGACGACCAGGATTCCGCACAGCACGGCCGGCACGGTTATTATTGAAGAGTTTCTCATTGTAATCACCTCCTGCTGTCACCCACGTCCTCTCGCCATTTTGAGGACCTTACCGACGTGAACGTTTAAGAGACGGTTCCTCTCAACCCCTGACGGCGGGACCAAGAAGGTTCGCAAAACCTGACAAAGACAAAACAGCGACGCTACTGAAAGACCCCTCTTGATCCTCTTTTTGAGCATACTGCGCCGAACACTTTTCAGTCAATAGCGATCCGTGCCGTGCCGCCACCTGCATGCCCCTTATCTGCACACCAGCCGACAGGAGAATCAGGCTGCAAAGTGAAAGAGTGGCTCCATGCGGCCTTCGGTCCGTCTTTGCCGCCGTCAATACCGGACGCCTCACAACTCAAACAGGGAAATAATGATTCATCATGGCGGTTCCCCTCCGCGCGCCCCATTTCAGGTTCATCATGTTGCAAAATTGGGTCGCCCGGGTTTCTATTCCGAGCCATGTGATCAACATTCAACACGCGAAGGGAATGATGGAAGTACTTAAGCGCCGGCCTCTACCTCAAACTGATGGCCTGGTGGATAGCCGTTTTCTTCGTCATCGCCCTATTCTCATATCCCGTGAAGAGCTACCTTTCGTCGTACGTGCCCTTCTTTTTAGTTTGCCTTAGAAACCCACGGAAGACGTGGGTTTCTAAGGCAAACTGAATCCGTGCACCGTTGCCATCTGCTTTTCTTGCCGTTGGCACTGACCCCAGCAGCACACGTAGCCACTGCCGCAATTCACTGTTCGTTGATGGTAATGGTCTGCTCTTCAGTCACCAGTCCGGTTCGCTTGTGAACCAGACGTATCCTGTATGTGCCCGGCGAAAGCTGTAACCGCCCACTATAGGCTCCTTCGGGGTTCGTCACCAACTCGGTCCTGTCGCGCCACGGACTGCTCGCAGTTTGTACCGTGAGCACAGCATTCCCAAGACCCGGAAACCCTCCGGAAACGCGAACCGTCTCCGCGTGGGTGGCGGTGGCCAAGGTGATTTTCTTTTCGTCCTTGTCGGTCGGGAGGTCGTGTTTTCTCACCACTCGGCCACAGAGGTCCTCGTGGAGCTTACGGCTAAAACGTCGATCGGACGCCCGATGATACGGTGGAGAAAACGGCATTTTGCCGTCGAGGAGGTCGGACAGGTCAAACGCCAAGGTTACATTTGCCTCCACCCGGAAATGATCTCCCCTGATCTCTTCCCTGCCCCGCTCGAAAAGCCCTGAAAGCATCCCGTCCCGAGTGTTGAACGACAGGCCCCATCGATACCCGGTGAGGTTCGTCTGCTCACCCCTGTAGGAATGCGTTTGGGCGTTGAACCTGATATCCAGGGCGTCGATCAGGGCCGGGAGCAGAAACCCCAACTTCACGTCCATGCCTCGCGGCAATGCCTCCCGAATTAGAGCCGCTCTCGTTCCGACCGAGGTCCATCGCTCATTCACCGGAAAATAGGCATTGGCTGATATGGTCAAATCCGAGAAATTTCCCGGAAGCGCAGCCAGCTCGATCCCGACTCCGACCTCTTTCAAGAACTCGACTGCAGACCCACGGGGCCTCACCCAGTCGTGAAACGCGTGAAAGCCAACGAGCACATCCGGGTTTATCAGGTGTCTCATCCCTGCACCAAGTGACAATTCCTCCCTGGTCCCGGTCATGTACCAGCGGGGAGAAACAAAGATACTTTTGTCATTCCAGGCCCTGACCGGCAGAAAGAAGTCCGCTGTAAGGGTGGGCAGACCATACCACTTATCGTAGCCTGCATCCACATCGAGGTTCTTGCGAATCGGCTGTGGAAGCACGAGATCGAGTCCGTGCCTGAGTGTCGAGCCAATGTAGTGCTCGGCCTGGTAGGTCTTAGGGGCCGTCCACGGAGGAAGAGCAGCCTGAAGGGGATCCCCGTAGAGCTTGGTTCTGTCCGAGTTCACCAGCGGAAGGGGAAACCATTCCGCCTGCGCCCCGGATATGGGTATTACCAAGAGCATAAGAAACAGTATTATTCCTGGGGGAAGTTGTTTCATTGTTAATATTTTGCTTTCAATTATTTAGCTAATGCCTTCAATTTAAAACATGAATTTAGCTTATAGTGTCATCCGCCCTTTGTCAAGGGAATTCAATGGCCTCTCGCCCTGCATGATCTTTCTGAAGACCCTCGCTTGACTCCTCGCGTTCGCCAGGGGTATATCAAGCTTTGCGTCATCGGGCTTCGACGTTATCCATGGGCGACGGCAAGGAAAAGGTAATGGGAAGAAAACCACCTGAGTGGGTCAATGCAATCGTCCCCGAGCACGTGCTCGCCATTCCTGCGTACGTGCCCGGAAAACCGATAGAGGAGGTCCGGAGAGAACTTGGCATCGACGATATCGTCAAAATGGCTTCGAACGAGAACCCGCTCGGACCTTCACCGAAGGCCGTTGAAGCTGCCCAACGATACCTTGAGCGGGCCCACATCTATCCGGAGTCGTCCGCTCCGGAACTGCGGCAAGCGCTCGCTTCACGATTCGGTCTCCCGACTTCCTCGGTAATACTTGGCAACGGATCTGACGAGATCATGCAACTGGCCGCGCATGTCTTCATTCGACCCGGGACCGAGGCGATTATCGGCGCGAATACCTTTTCCATGTATCGAATATCGGTGCAGGCCTTCGGCGGGAAGATTAGAGCTGTCCCTCTTAAACAGCACCGGTTCGACCTTGCCGCGGTGGCGGCTGCGGTGAATCCCAATACGAGGCTAATATTTCTGGCCATCCCGAACAGCCCTACGGGAACCGTTGTCTCTAGGGCCGAGTTCGACGATTTTGTCAACGGGCTGCCCGAGAACGGGCTGCTTCTCGTCATCGACGAGGCTTACCGGGAATACGTTCGGGAACGGGACTGCCCCAACGGGACCGACTACCTAAGCAAGCGGTTGCCGGTCCTCGTCTTACGGACCTTCTCGAAGATCTATGGTCTGGCGGGATTGAGGATCGGGTACGGATTCGCGGCGCCGTGGGTTATTGAGCTGCTCAACCGGGTCAGACCCCCTTTCAATGTGAATGCGTTGGCTCAAGCTGCCGCGGTGGCTGCACTTGAAGACGTGGAGCACGTGCAACGATCGGTGAGGAACACGGAAGTGGGGATGAAGTTCCTTGAGGAGGAACTGTCCCGCCTCGGTGTGGAGGTGATTCCTTCCCAGGCGAATTTCCTGACCTTTTGCCTCAATCGTGATGCGAATCAGGTATACAATGACTTGCTGTCGGCAGGGATCATTGTCAGGCCGCTCGCTTCATTTGGTATGCCCCGGTGCATCCGAGTCACCATTGGGACGCAGGAACAGAACCAGCGATTCGTCCGAGCATTGAGGAACGTGCTTCGTCGCGAGTAATCCGGATTGGTTTGGGTGAGTGGCGGCCGATTTCTCCCAGTGGAAACTGGATCCGTCCTCATTGAAGCGGTGCGGGGGCGACCCGGGCCAGCGAACAAGCCGGCACGAAAGGCCACAGCACAATGCTGCCCTGCAAGGGATTCGGCGGCAGGGGCTATGGGTGACCATGTCCAAGGAACAATCACAGAAGGGCGCGGATTTCATCGTAGTAATTGACGGACCTGCAGGCGCGGGAAAGTCCACCGTGGCCAAGCTGCTTGCAGAGCGTCTCGGTTTTTCGGTGCTGGATACGGGGGCGCTGTACCGCGCAGTGGCCATTCACTTGAGCCGGCAGGGAGTATCACCTGCGGATGAAACGATGCTTGGGGACGCTCTGGAGTCCCTCGACCTCACGGTGGAACCCGACGGGGAATCCTTCCGCATCTTTCTGGGCTCAGAAGACACAAGTGGTCTCCTACGCGACGAGGAGATCGGAGAGGCCGCCTCGGTGTTTTCCTCCAAAGCGGAAGTCCGCCGCGCTCTCTTGGCTCTGCAGCGCTCAATCGGGCGACAAGGCAGGATCGTGGTAGAGGGCCGGGACATGGGAACGGTAGTATTCCCGGAGGCTCAGATTAAGTTCTTTGTTACGGCTGACCTGGAGGAGCGTGGCCGCCGCCGATGGGCGGAACTGGTCGCTCAAGGCCGGCAGACGGATCGGTCAGAGGTGCGTTCCGAGATGGCCCAAAGGGACGGCCGCGATGAGACAAGAGAGGAAGCCCCTTTGAGAAAGGCGCCGGACGCGCTTCTCATTGATTCCACAGGTCTGACGGTTGGGGAAGTTGTGGACAGAATGATCGTGCACATCGCTCACAAGTTCCCCGACGCGATGAAGTCGTCCAACCGTCGGGAAATACGACGGGCGTAGAAATGGCGCGAGCTTGCACGCGTACTGGGTTTCTTCCGCTTGGCTCAAGCAGAGCGCTGAAATTCACGCCCGGTGGAAGACCATCGAGGAGTTTCAAGATTTCGCAAACTTTTTCTTGTCACCACGTGACAAACCATATATATATAACTGATTATGCTGGCACATGAGTGAGCTTGGCAGGCATGGAAGACCCCGGGGGTGTAAGCCGGATGGACAACTCGGAAACCCAAACAAACACAATTCCAGTCGCTGAGGAGAACGCGCACGAGACATCGAACGAGGAAGATTTTGCCGAGCTGGTAGAGAGCAGCTTCCACAGCGTTCAAGAAGGTGAAGTTGTTACGGGGACTGTCGTACAGGTGACCGCGGATCATGTCATGATTGACGTGGGGTCCAAAGCCGAAGGACAGGTTCCCCTCGAGGAGTTTCTCGACGAGAAGGGCAACGTAGTAGTTGAGGTCGGAGACGAGGTCCAGGTCTTTCTGGAAGATGTGGGCGAGGCTTCCGGCCATGTGAGACTATCCAAGGCCAAGGCCGACAAGATCAGGATCTGGGACCAGATCGCTGACGTCTGCGAAAACCAAAAGACGATCAAGGGGAGAGTCACTGCGAGGGTCAAAGGCGGGCTCCAGGTGGACATCGGGGTTTCCGCGTTTCTTCCCGGGTCTCAGGTGGAATTCAGACCCGTCAGGAACTTCGAGAAATATATCGGGCAGACATTCGATTTCAACGTTCTCAAGTATAATCGCAGGCGGGGCAACATAGTACTTTCTCGAAGGCCCTTGCTGGACAAGATTCGAGACGAAAAGAAGAACCTTATTGCATCCGCGCTCGAAGGAGACGGACTGGTCACCGGCAAGGTCAAGAGCATCACCGACTATGGAGCATTTGTCGATCTTGGAGGCATAGACGGCCTCCTCCACGTAACGGACATGTCGTGGGGCCGCATTAATCACCCGTCAGACATTCTCAAAGTAGGCGACGAGATCCAGGTAAGAGTGCTGAAATTCGACCAGGAGAAGGATCGCGTGTCCCTAGGGCTGAAGCAGACTCAGCCGGACCCGTGGACCGAGGTCCAGACGCGGTACCCTGTCGAGTCCAAGCACTCCGGGAAAGTGATGAGCATCACGGACTATGGCGCGTTCGTCGAGTTGGAACCCGGCGTCGAAGGTCTTGTGCACGTCTCGGAGATGACCTGGAGCAAGAAACCCCGGCATCCCTCGAAGATTGTCCAGGTGGGTGAGGCCGTCGAGGTAATCATCCTCAACGTGGACACCGAACAGAAAAGAATATCGCTCGGCATGAAGCAACTGATGCCCAATCCGTGGGACGTGATTGCCGAGCGGTACCCGGAAGGCACCAAGATCGAAGGCAAGATTCGTAATGTGACGGACTTCGGGATTTTCGTCGGCATCGACGAAGGAATCGACGGATTGGTTCACATTTCGGACATTTCGTGGACTCAGAGAATCAAACACCCTGGCGAGCTCTTCAAGAAGGGGCAGTCCGTCCAGGCTGTCGTGCTCAACATCGACAAGGAGAATGAACGGTTTTCCCTCGGGATCAAACAGATGTTCGAAGATCCTTGGGAGACCATCCCCGAGCGCTATCCTCCCGGCGCCAAGGTTCGCGGCAAAGTCACCTCGATCACCGATTTCGGGGTCTTCCTCGAAATCGAGGAGGGCATCGAGGGAATGATTCACGTATCCGAACTCTCGAAAGACCGGGTAAGTTCCGCGCGTGACTTCACCAAGGAAGGCGAGGAACTCACCGCGATGGTGCTCAAGGTGAACAAGAAGGACAAGAAGATAGCTTTGTCCATAAAGAGCCTTGAGAAGACCGGTGACTACGACCAGGTCAAGGGGTACATGAACCACCAGGAAGTTGTTGCGTCCAATCTCGGAGACCTTCTCAAGGAGACGGTCGGCACGAATTTTGGCAAGGAATAGTAGCCGTTCCGCCCCGGGTCACCTTCCCGAAGCGGCCTTGCACGATCATTTGCACCTCAACCCCCTCGCTCTTGAGGGGGTTGGTCTTTTTGTAGGATTTCTTGATGACTTTTTCTGAATGCCGCATTCTCGTCGTCCCGGCGAAGGCCGGGACCCAGTTTCTTCTGGATTCCGGCCCCGTTTTTCAACGGGGCAAGCTTAAGATCGCCGGAATGACGGCCGTGGGCAATCGAAGACTATTTTCGAGAATCGTCATAAAACGAACTCAGCAGTTGCAGGAAGGCCCGGAAGGCGATTCCGTGTCAGTCCGGCCCCGATGCGTCCCCATTTCCCACCTGTTGGAAAAGTTGCCGGGCGGCTGTCGCTGCTTGTTCTCGGGTGACAATTTCGCCTGCATCCTGGAGTTCCCTCAGCCTGGCAAGCAGCCTCCCGACCAAAGGGCCGGGACAGATGCCCAGTATCCGCATCAGGTCCGTGCCGTTGAGCAGAGCTGGAGCAACAGCATGCGATGATTCGAGCAGGAACTCCAAGGCTAGACTAACCTGTTTGAACGCGTGATCGAATGCTTCATCGGTCCGCGCCGGACCGCGGGATGCAGCAAGGTCAGCCAGGAACAACACCATCAATCCTACCGCATCAGACTCGAATTTCCTTCGCAGCCGCAGCAATGCCCGTTTGGAAAGGGTCTCTCCTTCCGAAATCATGAGACGCATGTGGCCGCCGATCCACTCCGCAATTGTTCGCACTTCCCGTGTCGCAAGTTTCAGACGTTCGCCCACCGCTTCGAAGATTTCGCGGGATACCTTCTCGTGACCGAAGAACCGAATCCTTCCATCAGGATCTCGGCTCATGCAACTCGGCTTGCCCGCGTCATGAAAGAGTGCGGCAAGCTTGAGGAGCGCCCTCACCGGCCTTTCCTTAACAGGTTCTTGTCGTACATAGGAGTCAACTTGTGCAGCAAACTCCTCGAAGTAGGCTGCGTGGTCTGCCAGCAGGAGCTCCAGCTGTCTGACTGTCTCCAGGGTGTGGCCCCATACGTCAAGATGGTGGTAGACGTTTTGTTCGGTCCACCTCAGGGGGACAAGTTCAGGAAATAGGACGTCCAGGACACCGTGTCCATCCATCCCGAGAAGAGCAGGATACGCGCGGTCGGATGAGAGAATCGAGATCAGTTCGTCCCTGATCCTTTCGCCAGCCACCCTTTGAAGGTCAGGTACAGTTTTGGAGATCAGCTCGAGAGTCTGCTGAGCCACCTCGAACCCGAGACGGGCCTGGAATCGAAAGGTCCTCAGTATTCGGAGAGGGTCGTCGTGGAAAGCCTCAGCCGAACATGCCCTCACGACGCGTGAATTGAGATCGGCAACCCCACCGGTGGGATCAAGGATGTGAGACAGTCCGGTGACCAGGTAATCTTCGATCCGTACGGCCAGGGCATTGATCGTAAAGTCTCGCTTGCGCAAATCCTGAATTATGTCCAGACCTTTGAAGGACGAGATGTCGATGGTAGCTGCGTACGGCTCTTTTACCACGAGCCTTCCCGTGCCGTGCTGCCGGTCCAGTGGGACAAAGGTCCGGCCAGGTCCTGCCTCGGCTATCGCATGTGCGATCCGGTAACCGTCCGATTTCACTGCTACGTCGACGTCGGCCTCGCGGGCTCGCCCCATTAAAGCGTCTCGAATAATGCCGCCAACAAGAAAAGACTCCGGGTCCAGACCATGTATGGAGGTTAAGACGGCTCGAAGGTAAAGTATATTGTCCTGTGACAGCATAGGGTGAGGATCAAGGTGCAAGTAAGCGTGGATGTACTGGTTCGACTCCGCATCGGGGCATAACAGCCTCCGTCATTCCGGCGAATGCCGCAATCCGGGTGTGGCTCTTGTTTTCGTGTCCAGCGCCACCAGCAGTTGCGAATCATAGGCTCGTTGGGGCCGACCACTGAATCCCGTCTCCCGCCGGGATGACGACCCCTGGTGTACGCATCAGCGCTCGACCTGGACGAGCTCCAATTGTACGGTTCCCACCTGGTGCCTCGATGTTAGCATCAATGGGACACGATGCGCGTCGTCGGAGATCCAGATCTTTCCGGCAAATAGTTCTTCTTTATCTCCCGTGAGCTTAACCAGCCTGAATTGAAGCCCAATACCATAATAGCTGCCGCACTTCACCGCTAACGGCTCGACGGCTCCCGCACTCACGAAGAGTCGGGCCCTTGCCTTGCCGTCGTAGATGTCCACACAGGAGGGTTTGCTGAAGTCCTTCTGCCTTCTGAGGCGATATATAGCCGAAACCGGATCGTACACACTAGCGATCTTCTCTGCATGGCTCTCGCGAGCCTTTCCCAACAGCTTGTTGACCGTTACCAGTACGGTCCCGTGATCAAAACTCAAATCCACCAATTCGGAACGCAAGATGTTCGATTTGAGCTGATATACATATTTCTCCGGCCGGAAGCTGGGCGCGGCAAAGGTGGCCTGCACGCGGCTCCAAAATTCCAGGACGGCCTTGAGAGCGCCATCGGATACCGCCTGCACAGTCACATTTATCCGTTGAGCGTCCTGGACCGTGGTGATGTCTCCGTGGCCCGCACGCTGTCCGTTCCACATTACTTCGTACCGTAGGATCTCGGTGGGTTTAGACGCGAGGCTTTGGCGAACGTCAGAAATGACAACAATTATGGCCATCGCGAAGGCGACCGGCACCCAGCGAGCACATGTGACGGCGAACCGAGACATCGAGGCTGGTCGGTGCAAGCTTGCCTCCGCAGTTGCCGTGTTCGCGGGTAGGCCCTGCGTTTCTCCGTGCTCCGTGGAGAGACCAAGTCTGCAATCACTGTGGATCGGTAAGGCAGACCACACTACTTCGTTCTTCTCCAAATGAATTTCTTCTTCATTTCCGGCATGACGATGACGAGCTTATCCCCGTCTATGCTGTAAGGCCATCTCACGGTGTTGCCAGCATCGTCCGTGATGGTGATTTCACCTTTGTCGAGAGCAAACTTGCCGGTCTTTTCCTTCTTGTGGCTGTTGTTCTCGCTGTCCATCCTGGTGAACAGCACCCTGCCCTCATTCGTAAACTCAAGAGTAGTGCGAGTCGTTTCGCGAGGGCGTTCTTCGTCCCCTTTGTCGTTGACCTGGTACATAAGTTCCCATGCCGCGACCACTCGGCCGTCGCCCCCAGACGTCGAGGGGCTCTTCGGAACAACCATTGAAAGACACGAGCACATGAATAACGGCGTCACTGCGACGAGTCCAACCATGGCCCATTTGAACCGAATCACCATCTCGTGTACCTGCGATGAAACGCGGGACCGCCTTTCCGGATTCCGTACGATGAAAACGCCTGCTCGGCGGCCATCACCACATGCTCTGGAAATTCTTAGCTGAAGAAGCCGCTGCCGGAGTGCCGGCCCCCACGGTTGTTGTGATCGTCTCCGGAGGCTTGGGCTTTTCGGCTTGTTTTATCGGAAATTCACCTTTTGCTAGCCTGCCCACGAACGATTGATCAATAATGACACAGTATGAACCCACATCCAACGTGTGGTATACCGCTTCGGCGTCTTCCCAGTCGAGTCCCAGGCACCCATGCGTGAGCCGTCCACCGGTGGCTTCGGCATAATGAATGTATCTTTGTCCGTCAAATACGAGCTTGTATCTGAAAAAGCCGCGAACGCGACGGTCTTCCCATTTCTGCGGGATCTGTTCACCTTCTTCCACAAAGTACCAATCAGGGCGTATCCAGTCGTCCACCGGCGTCTTCGCCCTCACGGGAAAAACCCCTACCGGGGTCTCGAATGCGCCGACGTTGGTCTTCCCTTTACCGACGGCAACCGGCCCTATTCTCAGTAACTGGCCGTGACGGTCGTAGAGGTAGAATTGGAAGTTCCTCTTATCAATGACGATGAAGGGTTTGCCGTTCTTCTTTCGTATAAGATCCCCGATGTACCGGGCCTCAGCCATTACGCTGCGGACCTGGCCCTCGTCATTAATGCGATGTCCGTAATAGTTGTCGTACATCTCTCCCTGAACCGCTTGCTGAGGCTGTACATAGGGCGTCTGTTGGAGGCTCCGATTCATCTGATCCCTAAGAATAATTTCCGCATCGCGGACATCGTACTGCAGGCCCGGTGCAGGTTGCCCTCCCGGCATCTGTCGTCCGACCGCAGGGTGGGCCCGCCCGGGCTGCCCCCGTGGAGGCCGGCTTGGCCCGGGATCATACGGGTAAGGGGCCTGGTAGTATGACTCCTGAGGATAAGGCTGTGGGGGAGGCTGTGGGTACATCTGGGCCTGAGAGGGCAGAGCAAACACGCATCCGCACCACAGCATCCCGAGACATCCTATTACATTCCGCATGATTAATGCCCTCATCTACCCTAATACTGAGAAAACCACCCTCATTGGGTTGAAATCATTTTCATCCATATTTCAAACTGCCCGTCCTGTCAACAGATCAGCCTCGGTCAGGTTTAGATCCCAATGCACACGCGTCTCCTCAGATCGCCGGTCATCTTTTTTTTGTCAACGGTGCCCGTGATCGGTTCCGTTCTCTTCCAAGGTCGTCGTCATGAGGTTTACGCGAGCATACCGTACTTCTTCAACTTGTATTGCAGGTTACTCCGAGATATGCCGAGTATCTTGGCAGCCTGAGCTTGGACATTGCCGACTCTTTTGAGCGCTTGCCGAATCATTCGCTCTTCGATCGCATCAAGCGTCTCGGTCAACCCTTTCTCCCATGAAATCAGGGCATCCAACCCTTCTTCAATTTCCGGCGACTCGCGGATTTCCGGTGGCAGGTCACCGGGTGTGATTCTTTGCCCTTTGCACAGAACCACCGCCCTCTCAATGACATTCTCCAATTCGCGGATGTTTCCCGGCCAGGAATAGCGATAGAGGGCGCTCATCACTTCCGGGTCCACATCTCGCACTTCTCTTCCCAGCGTTTGCTGGAACCGAGCCATGAAGTGGGCAACGAGGTGGGGTATGTCCTCTCGTCGATTCCTCAGGGGAGGGATCTCAATGTGCACCACGTTGAGCCGAAAGAAGAGATCGTCTCGAAAACGACCGGCCTCTACTTCTTCCCGGAGGTCCTTGTTCGTAGCCGCGACGATGCGGACGTTCACTCTGATGTCCTTATGGCCTCCTACTCTCTGGAACTCCTTTTCCTGGAGGACGCGTAGCAGCTTGACCTGCAACCCCAGCGACATTTCGCCCACTTCGTCAAGGAACAAAGTTCCACCGTCTGCGACCTCGAACTTGCCTTGCCTCGTTTG
>Ga0233422_10000308_pt1 | contig 25179 bp, 24 predicted proteins | sample Watercolumn_Mata_2_FD_182724 | JGI IMG/M metagenome (GOLD analysis project Ga0233422, IMG submission 182724) | Freshwater microbial communities from Lake Matano, South Sulawesi, Indonesia - Watercolumn_Matano_2014_110_MG | ecosystem: Environmental > Aquatic > Freshwater > Lake | place...
AGACTATAATGAGTTCAGACCACACAGCTCTTTGGGCGATTTAAGCCCTGTGGAATATATCAATAAAACCGAGAAAACTCTAATCTGTGCTGGACTATAAAATGGGGTAGGGTCAGGGGGGCTAAAATAGCTGTTAACAAAACGCTTCCACATTTTATCAAACCTCCAAATTGTCCTTGTACTTAAAATGCCAACTGATGTTGACATGGATGAGCGAGTAACTATCTCAACAACTTTTGTTGACTAAATTATAACATCACCTACGATAACTATATAGGGTACTCTATGCTAGCACACCTGCATCAAAAGGAAGTAGAATAGCGAAGCTCCCTCTCCTCATTAACACAATAACATTCCGGTCTATCGCGCAGACCTTGTACCATAGCGTTTATATGTTTCCCAAGATGCAAAATATTTGGGCCAATGAAATGGAGGTAATAAGTATATAATATGCTGGTGCTCAATGGCTCGAGTTTGGCAAATCAAGCACTACTGTCCCCTTTTCACGTTAACAACGTTGGATGCTGCGTAGTAAAACGGGAGGTTGATATGCCTGTCACCCTCACACATAGAGCCCCGTGGAACCGCTAGAACAACGATCTGGAATTCCACCCCTTTACTCGTACCCATCCTCTCTCCGATAAATGCTGAACCCTCAAAATGACCATCCTCTCGCACAACAGGATTGGTCTGAACCCACCACCATTTGGCCTCAGAAAGTGGCTTTACACATGTAACAAGCTCAACTCGATTCTCCTGTAATGTGAGGTTGACTCTGGAATTAGACTCAACTTGTGCAGCCATTACGCAAAAGTCGACCTTCCCCGTAAGTCTAATGACAAAATCAGATATCTCTGTGCCAGGCTGAGGTTCGGACAGAACCAAGGCTATTTCCCAATCTCTTGCTGCCCGGGCGAGGTCCTCAATGTGGTCAACTTTTAGCCAAGTCACGATTGTAATAATAGACGCGATAACACCCACAAGCAATGCCAAGATACTCACGATCTTCCACGTCTTATGCAATGAAGGTTCTCGTTTGCCCATATCTATTAGCTCCTGTCATTCACTGCTTGAAAACTGACACACAAAATTTGGAGATTATGGATTGCTTCTATATAGTGTCGTCCTTTCTTTTTTAAGACTCCAAACGCTGTTAAATCTCTCGTAAAGAATTGTCACCCCAAATTCTGTTATTGAGAAATATTCTGCTTTGATCATCCAGCACTTATCGTTCGAAAACAAAAACCGACCACGTAGGTGGTCGGTTTCACAATTGGCTCCCCAACGTCCAAGTGACCTCTTTACGTCCGCTGGTTCACTGCCCCCACAAATCTGTTATTTTCTATTAAGTTTATCGCTAAGGCTCTTAAGGAAATTATACACTATTAGTCAAGTCCTCTATGCCAATATTTCACATATCATAGTATCTTTTGGCCGGTTCGTTCTAATTCACTTCAGTCTGCTAGCCTTGCCAAGAAAGGTGAAGTCGCTAATTATGGAACATTAATTAAAACATTATGCTAAAAGGTGTAGCAAGCAGCGTGGACAAATTTGTACAAAAATTAGCTACGATTTGCAAACTTTTGCAAGCAGTGGTGGGCGGTACTGGACTTGAACCGGTGACCTCTGCGATGTCAACGCAGCGCTCTAACCACTGAGCTAACCGCCCACTACTTTGGCATTTTATCAATGCTTCTATATGCAGTCAAGCTTACCCATCTTGAATAAAGAGCTGGTCTCATCTATACTTTCACAAAATGGATACTTTGAAAATTTTAGTCGATTGGAGGGAAATATAATGGGCAAGAAGGAAGATGAAGTCAGGGAATACGTCCTCAAGAGGACAAAGGAGCAAAACATTAAGTTCATACGGCTATGGTTCACCGACATTCTAGGCTTTCTGAAAAGCTTCTCCATCACCGCCGAACAACTCGAGGAGGCGCTAAACGATGGCATGGGCTTCGACGGCTCTTCTATACAGGGCTTCGCCCGCATTGATGAAAGCGATATGATTGCCCTACCCGACCCCAACACTTATCAGATAATACCCTGGCGCCCCAAGGAGCAAGGGGTAGCTAGAATGTTCTGCGATATATACTGGCCCGGTGGACAACCTTTCGAAGGCGACCCCAGGCATATATTAAAGAAAAACCTGAAGCGAGCCGCCGACATGGGGTATACCTTCTACGTCGGACCTGAACTGGAGTATTTCTACTTCAAGAATTCTGATGGTACGGAATTTTTAGACCTGGGCGGCTATTTCGACCTGACACCCCCGGAAATAGCAACAGACATAAGAAGAGAAACTATTCTCTTCCTTGAAGAAATGGGCATAGATGTCGAGTATAGCCATCATGAAGTTGCCCCCAGCCAGCACGAAATAGACCTCCGGTACACCGATGCTTTGACTATGGCAGACAGTGTAATGACCTATCGTCTAGTGGTAAAGCAGGTAGCCCAACGGCAAGGGGTTTATGCCACCTTCATGCCCAAACCGGTATTCGGTGTCAATGGCAGCGGCATGCATGTTCACATGTCGCTGTTCAAAGGCAACAGAAATGCCTTCTTCGATAAGGATGCCCCCTACCATCTGTCAGAAGTAGGCAGAAGTTTCGCCGCTGGATTACTGAAACACGCCCCGGAAATCACTTCAATCTGTAATCAGTGGATAAACTCCTACAAGCGCATTGTCCCGGGCTATGAAGCCCCCTGCTACATCACCTGGGCTAAAAGAAACAGAGCTGACTTAATCAGAATCCCTCAATACAAGCCAGGCAAGGAAACTGCCACCAGGATAGAGCTAAGGTCCCCAGACCCGGCATGCAACCCGTATCTCGCCTTCAGTGCTATGCTGGCTGCAGGGCTCGAAGGAATCGAAAAAGGATACAAATTACCACCACCTGTAGAAGAGAACGTCTTTGAAATGAGCCAGGAAGAACGCGAACAGAAGAAAATAAAAACATTGCCTGGCAGTCTATATGAAGCTATACAGCTTACCGAAAAGAGCCAGCTCGTCAGAGAAGCTCTGGGTGACCATGCCTTCAATAGTTTTATCCAGAATAAAAAGGTAGAATGGGACAGATACCGGACACACGTAACTGATTACGAACTAAAGAACTATCTGCCAATCCTATAGATAACTTCTGGGAGAAAATCAGAGTAACGCCGTAGCTTTGATTTTAGCGTCTTTCAGGTTCTCAGCTCTCTCTGAAGCTACAGTTCATGCTGACAATAATCTGAGTAAGAAAATGGCTTAACCCTTGCCGCTGGACCTTATGTTGCTGGTGAGCATAATCTGTACAACGCTGCCGCATTTTGGACAGGTGACTTCAATAGTGACAGGCTGCCTCATCACTCGCTCCACCAAAGCGGTAACCTGAGAATCGATGTTGTCCAGACGCTTGTCCAACATCTCCAGACGCTTCTTCATCTTCTCTTGTTCCATACTTGCGCTTTTCTTTTCAGTTCTTTCAGGCATCCTATCCCTCCACTATGAAAACAAAAGAGGAGAGGTGTATTGAAATCCTCTCCTCTATATTAACCTAACTTACCTTTCATGCCTTTTACAAGCTCTTCTCGGCTACTCCCATAGCGGATAGATAATCCTTATCGGTTTTTATCAAGTTGTCTACCTTACCACTAACTGTCCCCTCCAGATATTTCCGGAAAGCCTCACGCGCCCCCGGAGAACTTTGGAGTGCCTCCTTAGCTCGTTGCCATTCCTCAGTAGTTAACTCACCTATCCGTTCTGGGCTCAAGGGGAATTCTTCTCCCATTAAACGCTCTGCTCTATCAAGAACTCTACTTGTAACTGCCCGCTTCAGGCGATCAAAGGAGAGGAATTCTTCGTTTGCGTAAGGCCTCGGTGCCCATATCTCATCTTTCATATCACAACCTCCACGTCATTATTATAAGCCGTTTTCATTGACTATAATATGCCCCCTCAACCGCTGTGTCAAGTCCCCACAGACCACAGACTAGACCAGCCGTGAGGAAGAGACTCTAATAAATCTACCAAACCATTAGTCGATATCATAGACCATCTGGACGGTGACCTGAATTTCCAGCTCGCCGGCGCTGATAGGAGTCGGTGATGGAGCTATGCCCTCAGCTTTCATCGCATAGTCTCTAACCATTACCTGTGGCACATACGGAGTACCTTCAGAGATATATAGCAGCCTGCCCAGCTTAATATCTGCCAAATCAGCAATCTGTTTAGCCTTGGCTATGGCGTCTCCTATTGCCTCAGCCCGTGCTTCTTCATAGTAAGGTGTCGGGTCATCAATAGTAAAACCTATGCTATCAATCCTGGTTAAGTTACCACCAGCCTCAGCCACAGCATCGATAACAGAGCCAGCTTCGTCTATCTGCCTTATCTTGGCAACAACCATATTTGTTACCCTGTAGCCAATGAGTTCTTCCCTATTTTCCTTCTCGACCCATCTCCGCACCGGATATATGCTAAAACTCTGCGTTTGAATATCTTTTTCAGCCACCCCGCTAGACTTAAGTGCTTTCATGACTGCATTCATAGCCTCGACCGCATCTCGCTGTGCCTGTGTCACAGTTTTAGCTTCCGCTTCTATCCCCAGACCGAGCAAAACAATATCAGGACTCGCCATTGCCTTGCCTTCACCAGTTACCCACAAACCAACCTGTTGCTGGTTACAAATTATTCCTCCTAATTCCGGTGCTGCCACATAGGCAGAAATAGACGGTGGCGAGAGTTGGGCATCTTCACCGACCACACAACCACCAGCCCCAATCAAAACTACAGCCAACATCACACTGGACAAAATCAACCAAGCTTTCTTCATTCAAACCTCCTCAAACTAATTACTTGCAATATCTATACCTCACCCGCCAAATATCAACACCTTCCCTGCAATTATAATAGCATTTAGTCACGACTGCCACTATATATAACGGCAAACCAGACCGCTGAGTTTAGTCTAAAGATGGCACAAAAAGCTGGCATGGATTATAATAACACAAGCTTGCTTGTAACAAAACGATGAAATTTTTCCGCGATTTCATTATACCTATACTTGTCGGACTGGCTGTTTTCGCCCTCTTTCAAGTTACGTTTGGGAGCTTCAAAGTACACGGCTCATCCATGTTGCCTACCATCGAAGAAGGCGATTATATCATGGTCAGCAAAGCTACTTATTTCTTCCATGAGCCACAACGTGGCGACATAATCGTGCTTCGTTCCCCACAGAACAATTCAGACCTTATCAAGCGAATTATTGCCCTGCCGGGCGATACCGTTGAAATCAGGGACAACACAGTATTTATAAACGGTACCCCTTTAGTTGAACCTTACACCCTGGAGCCACCCAACTACATTGTGCCACCCCAGGAAATTCCCACTGGTAACTATTTTGTTCTCGGCGACAATCGCAATAACAGCTCCGATTCACACAGAGGCTGGACAGCTCCCCGAAAAAATATCGTCGGCAAGGCATGGATAACCTACTGGCCACCATATAGATGGGACACAATAGAACACTATAAGCTCAATGCGAATACACAAGCAGCTGAAATCATTGAACCTGACCTGACTATGAAAGCGCTATGTCCGACGAGATAATACAAATTTTCAAAGATGCCGGAGCCATACTAGAAGGGCACTTTCTGCTAACCTCGGGATTACATTCACCGGTTTACTGGGAGAAATTCCGCGTTTTGCAATACCCGCATTACACCCAAAGGCTGTGCCAACTCATCGCCCAGCACTTCAAAAAAGACAACGTCCAGGTGGTTGCCGGACCGACTACCGGCGGTATTATCATCGCCTTCGAAGTTGCCAGACAGATGGGCGTAAAGGGAATGTTCGCCGAGAAAGAAGGCGAGACAAGGATCTTCCGACGCGGCTTTACCATCAATCCCGGTGAACGTGTCCTGATTGTGGACGATATACTGACCACCGGCAGCTCTATCTCCGAAGTTGTGGAAGCCGTCAAAAAGCTTAGGGGTGTTATCATCGGTATCGGTGTGCTGGTTGACCGAAGTGAGCAAAAAAAGGAATTCGGCGTACCCCTTTTCAGCTGTCTCCGTTCCGCTACCGTAGCTTATACCCCCACCGAATGCCCCCTCTGCGCTGCCGGCATACCTCTGGTCAGACCAGGTGGACAGACATAAAACACAGCTTTTTCCCCTTGACACCTACGGACGAAAAAACTTACAATTGCGCCGCGCCGAGGTAGCTCAGATGGTAGAGCAGCGGACTGAAAATCCGCGTGTCCCCAGTTCGATTCTGGGCCTCGGCACTTCTGCTACAAGCTATCAGACAAACCGCTGCTTTACTGCCTACGCCTTGCTTTACCCTTACCTGCTATCCAAAACGATACTGCTTCCTTCTGCGCTTCATGCGGTAAATGACGTGTCGTCAACCAGTGGGTAAAACCAGCCAGACAAGGCAACGCTGCAGAATAGATTAGTAAGGATACAGGCTCGCCGAAAAGCCAACAAAGCAATATCAGGGGAATAAACAAGGCTACCCCGAACCAAACACTATTACGTGTGATAAAAAGCACCACCAGACCTAAGGTAGCAGCTATTAACATCTCTATGGGAAGCAGGGCAAGTAGTGCACCTATAACCACCGCCAGACCCCGACCACCTCGGAAACGTAAAAACACGGGCCAATTATGCCCTATAACAGCGGCTACCCCGGCACCGAACAAAACCAGCTCCTGCCCGGAAAGAAATTTAGCCACCACTATAGCCAGCGCCCCCTTCCCCACGTCTGCCACCAGAGTAGCTATGCCAGCAACCAATCCAGCATGGCGAAATACATTGAATGTTCCCACATTTCGGTCCCCGACCTTGCGAATGTCAAGACCTCTTATCTTGCCGATAATATAGGCAGAAGGAATAGAACCCAAAAGATATGCAACTACTATACTCAATGCAATATTCATGTGAACAGCAATACCTCGCTATACTAGGTTCTTTCATTCTACCACATGCGACTGGAGAAAATCCCGTTCGCCAAACAGAAAACATTCGGAGGCGGCATGGCAACACACAGACGCTTATCGTGGAGACTAAGAATTGTGCTCACCGCATATAGAACAGACGGATAATGTTATTTAGAACGAAGCATGACCTTTTACTTATTGACAAAGCGGACAGAATTCTCTATCATTATAATCGCCATTGACCATAAGGCAGTGAGCTTTCATTAAACAAATAAAAGGGTCCGCTTGGATCAGCGATGACCGAGACGGGAAATATGGGTAATGCTAATCGAGCCTTCTCGGCAATGCTGAGAAGGCTTTATTTTGGGGCTTATGTACAACGCTATAACCGATGTTCCGGGAATAAAGGTGGGACATTATACCGACAAGAAGGCAGCCACTGGTTGCACTGTCATTCTATGCGAGACCGGGGCGGTAGCCGGCGTTGATGTTAGAGGCTCGGCACCGGGAACCAGAGAAACTGACCTGCTGCGACCGATGAACCTGGTGGAAAAAGTCCAAGCCATTCTCCTCAGCGGTGGCAGCGCTTTCGGACTGAACGCTGCCGGTGGAGTAATGCGATATCTGGAAGAACGAGGCTTCGGTCAAGAAACCATGGTGGCAAAGGTGCCCATTGTTCCCGCAGCCGTTCTTTTCGACCTAGACATAGGCAGTTCTAAAATCAGACCCGGTGCCGAGGAAGGCTACAAGGCTTGCCTGGCTGCCACGGAAAAGAAACTAGCCGAAGGCTGCGTTGGTGCCGGCACCGGCGCTACGGTGGGAAAATTTTTGGGCATGAATCGAGCTACCAAAAGCGGCTTAGGCACAGCTAGCCGCAAGATATGCGGCGACATCATCGTTGCTGCGCTTGTCGCAGTAAATGCACTCGGGGATGTAATTGACTACAGGACAGGAAAGCTACTGGCTGGTCCACGCAGCCAGGATAACAAAGGTTTTCTCAGCACCGTCGAACTGCTGGCAGGAAGCACTCCTAACCACAAACAGGACCCGTTGCCCAGCAACACCACCCTGGGTGTGGTAGCAACCAACGCCTGCTTGAATAAAGAGCAGGTGAATAAACTGGCACAAATGGCACAGGATGGTTTAGCCCGGACCATTAATCCAAGCCATACTATGTACGACGGCGATACCATATTTGCCTTGTCCCTTGGTGACAAGATGGGCGACCTTACTACACTGGGAACGGCAGCCGCCGAGGTGGTAGCCGAAGCCATCATCAGAGCAGTTAAGCAGGCAGAAACTCTAGCAGGTATACCTGCGATAAAGGACATGCAATGAAGAAAAAGGATACGCCGACGATAGGCTTCATAGGTGCTGGCACCACAGGCACAGCGCTGGCTGTAAGACTGGCGCAGCAAGGATATCAGGTAATCGCCATATCTAGTCGGAGCCTGACTTCAGCAGAAAAGCTGGCTGGAAGGATAGACGGCTGCCAGGCTTACAAAAAAGCCCAAGAGGTAGCTGATATCGCTAAGCTTGTTTTCATTACTACTCCTGATGACACCATTCCCCAGATAGCTGCTGAGACCAAATGGCACACGGGGCAAAGCGTGGCTCACTGCAGCGGTGCCCACTCCATTGACATTTTGGCACCAGCAAAGCAGCTAGGAGCTAACACAGGCTGTTTCCACCCCCTACAGACCTTCGCCAGCGTCGACCAGGCAATAGATAACATACCTGGTTCCACCTTTGCTATCGAAGCTGAAGAGCCACTATTATCCACACTTAAGGAGATGGCTACCGCTTTAGAAGGAGACTGGGTAACACTAAAAGCAGGTGATAAAGTGCTATATCATGCCGCAGCCGTATTCGCCTGCAATTATCTGGTAACTCTGGTCAAGCTGGCTACGGACTTATGGCAGACCTTTGATGTGCCACCATCACAAGCAACCAAGGCTCTAATGCCTCTGCTACGAGGCACGTTAAGCAATATAGAGAACGTCGGCTTACCGAACTGTCTCACCGGTCCCATCGCTAGAGGCGACCTGGGCACCATAAGCAGACATCTAGAATCGTTGAAAAAACAAGCGCCATCACTGTTTAGCATATACAAAGAGCTAGGGCTGCAGACCATACCGATTGCACAGGCTAAAGGAAGAATAGACTCACAAAGAGCAGAAGAGCTAAAAGCTTTACTGAGATAATACAAAACGAGGAGACAACAATGAGAACAATGCTCAAAAGCAAAATCCACCGGGCTCGGGTTACCCAATGCAATGTCGATTACGAGGGCAGCATCACCATCGATAAGGACTTGATGGAAGCAGCCGACCTGCTACCTTATGAAAAAGTTGATGTATTGAACATCAACAACGCTGCCAGATTCCATACCTACGTCATCGAGGGAGAAAGAGGCTCTGGAGAAATCTGCCTTAACGGTGCTGCCGCCAGACTCGTGGCTAAGGGCGATATCCTGATTATCCTGTCCTACCACGTGGTTAATGATGATGAAGCCATAATAGCTGCTCCGAGGCTGGTATATGTAGATTCAGAAAACAGAATCGTTGACGCCAAGGATACAAAAGACTGGACAAAAGACTTGTTATCTACACTGTAAAAAGAAGAGCTGTTTGCTAATTCCGAGGAGGTATGAGAATGCGAGTCAGTATTAACGAAATCAAGGAAATGAAAACAAGGAAAGAAAAGATAGTCATGCTAACTGCCTATGACTATTCCACTGCCAAGCTGGTAGATGAAGCCGGTATACCATTAATTTTGGTCGGCGACAGCTTGGGCATGGTCATGCTGGGCTACGAATCCACCATCCCGGTGACCATGGACGAGATGATACACCACACTAAAGCCGTAGTCAGAGGCACCAAGCAAGCCCTGGTGATAGGCGACATGCCGTTCATGACCTATCACACAAATACTGCCGATGCCTTGCGTAATGCGGCACGGTTTATTCAAGAGGGAGGAGCGCAGGCGGTTAAGTTAGAAGGTGGCGTGACTGTTGCCGAGACGGTAAAAAGGATTGTTGAATGCGGGATACCGGTCATGGGGCACATCGGGCTAACCCCACAATCGGTGCATCAACTGGGGGGTCACAGAGTTCAGGGAAAAACACCGGAAGCCGCCGAGCGATTGTTAAACGATGCCCGAGCCCTGGAACAAGCTGGCGCTTTCGCCGTCGTCCTGGAACTTGTCCCAGCGCCGCTTTCTAAGCTGATTAGCCAAAAACTAACCATACCTACCATCGGCATCGGCGCCGGTCCCGACTGCGATGGACAGGTGCAAGTAATCAGCGACCTGCTGGGATTGTTCTCCGACTTTGTGCCCAAGCATGCCAAACAATTCGCCAAACTGTCAGGCGAAATAAAGTCCGCTCTGGCTGATTATGCCAACGAAGTCAAAGCGGGTAAATTCCCTACCGCCGAACATAGCTCCACCATTGATGAAAGCCTGCTTGAAGAATTAGCCCACGCCTAACCAACCATGCAAATAGCCAGAACCATCGTTGAAATGAGAGCCTTGAGGCTAAAGAGCTTCGGCTCCGTAGGCTTTGTCCCCACTATGGGCTACCTTCATGATGGACATTTGGCTCTGGTCAAGCAAGCTCGAAACGAGAACTCTGTGGTCGTAGCCAGCATCTTCGTCAACCCTACCCAATTCGGTCCCACCGAGGACTTCAAAGCCTACCCTCGCGACACGGAGCGCGATTTATCCATGTTGAGAAAAGAGAAGACAGGCATCGTCTTCATGCCCTCCCCCGAAGAGATGTATCCCGAGGGATTCAATAGCTGGGTCGAGGTGGAAAAGATTACCGACCGGCTTGAAGGTAGCTGCCGTCCGGGACATTTCAAAGGGGTGGCTACTGTAGTTGCCAAGCTATTTAACATAGTCGAGCCCACACGAGCCTATTTCGGTCAGAAAGATGCCCAACAGGTACTGGTCATTAAAAAGATGGTCGCCGACCTCAATATGAATTTAGAGGTGATAATAGCGCCTACCGTCCGAGAGAGCGATGGGCTGGCTATGAGCAGCCGTAACGTTTATCTCAACCCTCAGGAGCGCCAGGCAGCCACTGTTTTGTTCAAAGCTCTCACCTTAGCTCAAAACCTCCGGACAAAAGGCGAAAAGAACGCCGAGACTATACGCCGGGAAATGACTTCCCTCATCAGCAAGGAGCCACTAGCTAAAATCGAGTACGTCAGCATTGCCGATGCTGAAACTCTGGAAGAACTAACTGAATTCGACAAGCCAGCACTAGCTTCACTGGCAGTTAGATTCGGCAAGACCAGACTTATAGACAATATTCTGCTGGCATAAAATCACTCGCGAATCAGAGCCAGCAATCCAATCATCGCCAGGAATGCCAGACCGGCTCCAAAATAGAAGGGCGCCGCCGGGCTGATTGCTTGCCACAGCCAGCCGGCAATGACACTGGCTGGTAAAAGAGTGATGCCAACTACACCGTGGAAAAGTCCGTAGGCTGTGCCACACCTGTCTCCAGGCACTAAATCAGCCACAAAAGCTCGAGCTACACCCTCAGCAAGCCCATAATAAACTCCATAAAGCGCAAAAAGCAGCCATACATGCCATGAGGCAGACGCCACAGCAAAGCCAAGATAAGTAAGGGCATAGACCAGCCATCCCAACACTATGATCCGCCGTCTGCCTAGTTTATCTGATAATACACCGGCAGGAATTGAAACGGCTGCGTAAACGACATTAAACAGGATTAGCATCAAGAGTATGTAGAGGACAGGGTTGCCCAGATTCTGCGCTCGCAGGATTAGAAAGGCATCACTGGAATTGCCCAAAGTGAATAAAAACATTATGCCCAGAAAAAGCTTGAAGCGATTGTCGAAGCCAGCCTTTTTGTTCTGAGGGCTTTTCTCCAAACACTCAGACTGGCTTTGCGGGCTTGAACCTTTCTTGGCTTCGCGGATAAAGAAGAACATAAACAGCGATAGTACCGCCGGGATAACGCCAATCAGCACCAGCCACTGGTAAGTATTTAGAACCAGCTCCAGCGTACCTTTCTGTAGCAAAAAGACAACGGCAGCAGCGAGAACAAGCCCCAGGGCAGCACCAGATGTATCCATAGCCCGGTGGAATCCAAAAGCTTTACCCCGCTGCTCAGCCGACACAGAATCGGCTACCAGTGCATCCCTCGGTGCCGTGCGTATACCCTTGCCAAACCGGTCGGCAAACCTCACCCCCAAAACCAGTCCCCAAGTCGTGGCTATATACATGAAAGGCTTAGCCAGCGTAGACAATGCATAACCTATAAAAGCCAGGGGTTTACGTTGACCCAGCCTGTCGCTGAGCCAGCCACTGAAGAACTTGAGCAAAGAGGCTGTACTTTCGGCTACCCCTTCGATGAAACCGATTACAACTGCAGCCGCTCCCAGAATATTAGCCAGAAACAAGGGCAGGAGAGTAAAAATCATCTCGCTGCTGACATCCGTGAGGAAGCTCACCAACCCCAGGAAGAAAATATTGGGGTTAAGTCCAAAGATGCGCTTTCGTTCCGTAAGTTGTTGCTGTTTCCTCATAAGACCACAAGTATAGCACCTTTCTCAGGCATCTCACTATGCGGTATGGGAGTGTCATTGCCAGGAGTCCCGATTTATCAGGGGCGACGTGGCAATCCCAATGATGGGTAAAACAAGATTGCCACACGAAGCAAATGTAGGGACAGGGCTTTAGCCCTGCCCGAGACGTTGTTTTATGATTTCACGGACAGACCTGAAGGTCTGTCCCTACACCGGGAGATTCTTCGCTACGCTCAGAATGACAGGAGGCAAAGGGCTCAGAGACGACAAAGGGAAATACTGGAAATAACCACAGTGATTGACCAGGAAGGCTTTTTTTGCTAAACTTCCTCTTTGGTTATTCAACTCCGCGGAGAGCCAAGTGCCTGATGAACTAGCTAAAATAGTGGCTGAATACAAGGGGGAGAAAGGCGCATTAATTCCAATCCTACAAAAAGTCCAGGAAAAATTCGGCTATCTATCCAAAGAGGCAATTTCAGAGATAGCTAAATTCTCCCGCATGTCGGAGAGCGAAGTCTTTGGAGTTGCTTCTTTCTATGCCCAATTTTACTTCACTCGCCGCGGTCAGCACACTGTAAAAGTTTGCCTAGGAACCGCCTGCCATGTACGTGGAGGCGAGAAAATTCTGGACGAAATTAAGAGAGAGCTGGGTGTCGAGTCCGGAGGCACAACTAAAGACTACAAATTCAGCCTGGAAAGGGTTGCCTGCTTCGGTTCCTGCGCCCTAGCTCCGGTTCTGGTCATAGACAAAGACGTTTACGGACGCATGACAGTTGCCAAGTCAAAAGAGACTGTAAACAAATACCGGTGAAGGCATGGCATCATGACTTTCGAGAACATCCAAAAAAAAGCAGCCGCTGAGTGGGAAGCACTACAATCAAGCAATAAACCACGACTTCTGGTAGGTGCTGGTACCTGTGGTAGTGCCGCCGGAGCTCTCGATGTTCTAAAAGCTATCAATGAAGAACTGGCTCGGCAAAGCATCGAGGCTATTGTCATCCAGGTCGGCTGCATGGGGCTATGCTTCGCCGAACCCATGGTCGGCATAATAAAGCCGGGACGCCCACAAGTCATCTACGGCGACTTAACACCCGAAGCTGCCACCCAGATTATCAGGGACTACCTGATAGCCGATAACCCCAGGGCTGATTTAGCTCTGGGTTACGCAGGTGATGGCAAAGTCGATGGCATCCCCAACTTGTCCGAGCTGCCAGTGCTCAAGCCCCAGGTGCGTATAGTTCTGCGCAACTGCGGTTTCATCGACCCCGAGAACATAAACCACTACATCGCAAATGGTGGCTACAGCGGCTTGGTAAAGGCATTAAAGATGTCACCAGAAGAAATTATCGAGGAGATTAAGAAATCAGGTTTGCGTGGTAGAGGCGGCGCTGGTTTCTCAACAGGACAGAAATGGGATTTCTGCCGAAAAGCACCGGGGAAGGAAAAATATATAATCTGCAATGCCGATGAAGGTGACCCCGGCGCCTTCATGAATCGCTCACTATTAGAAGGCGACCCTCATTCAGTTCTGGAAGGGATGGCTATCGGTGCCTACACTATAGGAGCCAACCAGGGCTACATCTATTGCCGTGCCGAATACCCATTAGCTCTAGAGAGACTGAGACTGGCTCTACGGCAGATGGAAGAATATGGCTTTATTGGAGACAATATACTTGGCTCCGGTTTCGACCTCCACATAAAAATTAAAGAGGGAGCTGGGGCTTTTGTTTGCGGCGAAGAAACAGCCTTGATGGCTTCCATAGAAGGTAAGCGAGGCATGCCTCGGTCACGACCTCCCTTTCCAGCAATCTCAGGATTATGGGGCAAGCCGACAAATATCAATAATGTAGAAACATGGGCAGACGCAGCGCGCATTCTGCAAAAAGGTAGCCAGTGGTATGCCCAGTACGGCTCAGAGAAAAGTAAAGGCACAAAGACCTTCGCCCTAGTAGGCAAGGTGGAGCGCACCGGTCTTATCGAAGTACCACTGGGCATTACCTTACGTCAAATAATCTACGAGATTGGCGGTGGCATACTCAAAGGTAAGGAATTCAAAGCCGTGCAGACCGGCGGACCTTCAGGAGGTTGTCTGCCACCATCAATGCTCGATTCACCTGTTGACTATGAATCGCTGGCTGCTGCTGGCTCAATAATGGGCTCTGGCGGTATGATTGTTGCCGACGAAAACACCTGCATGGTTGACCTGACAAAGTACTTCCTCGGTTTTACACAAGCTGAATCCTGCGGCAAATGTCCACCCTGCCGGGTCGGTACACGTCAAATGCTAGGCATTCTAGACCGCATCACTCGAGGTGAAGGCAAACCAGAAGACATAGCGCAGCTTGAGAGGATAGCCACAACGGTGAAGCAAGGCTCACTCTGTGGCTTGGGACAAACTGCACCCAACCCGGTACTGACCACCGTACGCTATTTCCGCCATGAATACGAGGCACATATCAACAACAAACGCTGTCCTGCCCTGGTATGTAAAAATCTGATTGCGTTCTATATCTTGCCGGATAAATGTGCTGGCTGCGGTATCTGCCTCAGAGCCTGTCCTGTGGAAGCAATCAGCGGTGGCAAGAGAATGATTCATGTTATCGACCAGGAGAAATGTATCAAATGCGGGACATGTACCGATGTCTGCCCACCACGCTTTACTGCCATAGCCAAGGTTTCAGGTGAGCAGATCGAAGTCCCAAAACAACCAGTGCCTATTGAGACATCGGCTTAACAGGAGTTACTATGGTTGTCACTGAAGAGACCAGAACAATGAACCTGACTATAGATGAACAACAGGTCAAAGTAAAAGAAGGCACCACAGTACTTGAGGCAGCTCGACAGGCAGGCATCTACATTCCAACGTTGTGTTACCATCCCAGTCTCAGTCCATACGGAGCTTGCCGCCTGTGCATCGTAGAGATTGAAAATTTGCGGGGCTTTCCAACCTCTTGCACTACACCGGTAACCGAGGGCATGATAGTAAGAACCAACACCCCACAGCTCCAAGAGCTTAGACGAAACATCTTTGAACTCATTCTGGCGGAGCACCCCAGGCAATGCATCACCTGCCCCAAAAACCTGCGCTGTGAGATGCAAGAAGTTGCCTCTCGCATCAGAGTGGAGGAGATTACACTTCCACCCATACGAAAAGAGATACCGATTTACCAAGACAGCCCCTTTTTCGACCGCGATTACAATCTTTGCATACTCTGCGGCAGATGCGTTCGAGTATGCCAGGAGGTAAGAGGAGCTGGAGCAATTGCCTTTACCTACCGAGGTAGCCAGGCATTAGTCGGCACCGCCTTTGACAAGACGTTGGAAGACTCAGGATGTCAATTCTGCGGGGCTTGTGTTGATGTCTGTCCCACCGGCGCCCTGATGGACCGTCATAGCAAATGGCTGGGACTGCCCGAACGCTCAGTAATTACAACCTGCCCCTATTGTGGGGTTGGCTGCCAGCTAAGCCTTGAAGTAAACAAAGGCAAAGTCGTCCGCTCAGTACCAGCTCTGGAAAATTCAGTCAACCAGGGGCAGGCATGTGTCAAAGGTCGTTTTGGTATTGCCGAGTTCGTCCATCATCCTGAACGCTTGACTAGACCTTTAGTACGAAGACAAGGCGAATTTGTTGAGGTAAGCTGGGATGAGGCATTAGACTTAATAGCCGACAAGCTAGGCAAATATAAAGGAGAACAGTTCGCCTTCATCGCCTCAGCCAAATGCACCAACGAGGAAAATTATCTGGCACAGAAGTTCACACGCACTGTAATGGAGACAAATAATGTGGACCACTGTGCCCGCCTCTGACATTCTCCCACGGTAGCCGGTCTGGCTACCAGCTTCGGCAGCGGTGCTATGACTAACTCTATGAATGAAATCAAAGATGCTGCCTGTATCTTAGTCATCGGCAGCAACACCAGCGCCGGTCATCCGGTTATTGCCCTGCAGATAAAGAAGGCGGTACATAATGGTGGCAAGCTCATCGTTGCCAATCCTCGAGAGATTGAGCTTTGCCGTTACGCTGATATATGGCTGAGACATCTTCCGGGCAGCGATGTTGCCCTGCTCATGGGCATGATGAAGGTTATCTTAGACCAGGAACTGGCAGACCTGCCCTTCATCAGCGAATGCTGTGACAATTTCGATGCCTTCAAAGAATCATTGAATAACTTTGACCTCGACTTCGTAGAAAGGGCTACCGGTGTGCCAGGCAACACTATAATCGAGGCAGCTAGATTATATGCCACATGTAAGCCAGCGACCATCATCTATGCCATGGGAATTACTCAGCATAGCCACGGCACAGATAACGTGCTGGCTACCGCTAACTTAGCTATGTTGACCGGTAATATGGGCAAGCCGTCAGCCGGTGTAAACCCACTGCGGGGACAAAACAATGTTCAGGGTGCCTGTGATATGGGCGCCCTGCCTAACGTTTACACCGGATATCAAAGAGTTGATAACCCTGACCTCCAAAAGAAATTTGAAATCGCCTGGAGAGACGACCTGAGTCCAACTCCGGGATTAACCTTGACAGAGATGCTGGATGCTGCTTGTGACGGAAAGATTAAAGCAATGTACGTAATGGGCGAAAACCCGATATTGAGCGATGCCGATACCAACCACACTGAGAAGGCACTGAAAAAGCTCGAGTTTCTAGTAGTCCAAGACATTTTTCTCAACGAGACTGCACAACTGGCTGATGTGGTTTTGCCGGCATCTAGCTTCGCTGAAAAGGACGGCACCTTTACCAACACCGAACGGCGCATACAGCGAGTAAGGAAAGCAATAGAACCTGTAGGCGACTCCAAACCTGACTGGTGGATTATATGCCAGCTAGCCAAGAAGATGGGCGCACAGACTTTCGACTTCGAGAACCCCTCTGAGATTATGGAGGAAATTGCCAGATTGACACCCAGCTACGGAGGCGTCAACTACGAACGCCTAGAGGAATGTGGGCTCCAATGGCCCTGTCCCACAAAAGACCATCCGGGGACATCTATATTGCATGTGGGTAGATTTGTTTGTGGCTTGGGAAAATTTACACCTCTGCAATATAAGCCACCCGCTGAACTGCCTGACAAGGAGTATCCGCTCATACTGACCACCGGGCGTAGCCTGTATCACTATCACACGGGCACCATGACACGGAAAGTCACCGGACTCAATGCCCTCGAGCCAGAAGGAGTGGTGGAGATAAATCCATCGAATGCTTCTTCCCTGAAAATCAAGGATGGCAATAAAGTCAGGGTCATTTCACGCCGTGGTGAATTAACAGCCAAGGCTAAAGTGACTGAAAGGTCACCACAAAACGTTGTCTACATGACCTTCCATTTCGCCGAGAGCGCAGTCAATCTACTCACCAATACAGCAGTAGACCCAGTAGCCAAGATTCCAGAGTTTAAAGTTTGTGCCGTGCGGATAGAAAAGGCACCGAAGAAATAGATACAAGAAACTACCAGGTAATAGAGCTTATGGAAGAAATTGACCTAAAAAAACAGATACGTGAGATACTCACCCCTTTGCAGGACCGCCATGTCGTTTTGATACCAGCCCTACAGGCAGTGCAAGAGAAATTCGGCCATTTGCCTGAAGTAGCCATGGACGAAATCGGGCGAGTGGCTGGCGTTTCACCAAATGTAGTCTACGGAGTAGCCAGCTTCTACTCCCAATTTCGCTTTATTAAACCCGGAGAGCACATGATTAAGATATGTCTGGGCACCGCCTGCCATGTACGTGGTGCTGCAGGCCTAGTCGAATCATTAGAGAGAGAGCTCCACATAGAGCCGGGTAAAACGACCCCAGATGGCAAGTTCAGTTTAGAAGAAGTCCGCTGCTTCGGCTCTTGTGCCTTGGCCCCGGTCATCGTGGTTGATGACCAGGTCTACGGTAATGTAACAACTGCCAAAACCAAGGAAATACTGGACGAATTTAACTAGCAGCCGAAACTGAAGGAAACATTGTGGATTTCACCGCACTAAGAAACAAAGCAATCAAAGAGTGGCAAGCTCTGTGGAGCGGCGACAAGCCGCTTATTTTAGTTGGCTTAGCTACCTGCGGTATGGCAGCCGGCGCCAACGCGGTATTGAAAGCAATCAAGGACGAGCTAGCACGGCGAAATATCGAGGCTAATATCATCCCCATAGGCTGCATTGGACTTTGCTATCTGGAACCGCTGGTTGACATTGTCAAGCCGGGAAAACCACGAATCTGCTACAGTCATGTCACGCCTGAAAAGGCGATTAAGCTAATTGAAGATTATCTGATCAATGACAATCCACACCCAGACTTGGCACTAGGCACTTTTGGTGACAGCACGGTTGATAACATACCAAAGTTTTTCGAACTTAAAATGCTAAAACCACAGGTCAGAATAGCCACCCGCAACTGTGGCCACATCAACCCTGAGGATATCAATCATTACATCGCCAAAGATGGCTACAGCGGGCTGAACAAATCCTTGGGTATGCACCCTAAAGAGGTGATTACAGAGGTTGAAAAATCAGGGCTGCGCGGACGCGGTGGGGCTGGCTTCCCCACCTGGAGAAAATGGGACGAGGCACGCAACAGCAAGGCAACACCGAAATTCGTGGTCTGCAACGCCGATGAGGGAGACCCTGGTGCTTTCATGGACCGCTCTGTTCTGGAAGGCGACCCTCACGCTATTCTCGAGGGCATGGCTATTGCCGGTTATGCTATCGGTACACCAAATGGCTACATATATGTCCGCGCTGAGTATCCACTAGCAGTGAGACGCCTCAATATCGCCATAGACCAGGCAAAAAAAACGGGTTTGCTTGGTAATAATATTCTGGACAGTGGATTCAGCTTCGATATTGAGATAATGCAGGGTGCCGGTGCCTTTGTCTGCGGTGAAGGCAGCGCCCTGATGTATTCTATAGAAGGCAAGCGAGGAATGCCTCGAGTAAGACCGCCCAGGTCAGTGGCATCAGGGTTGTGGGGCTTGCCTACCTCTTTGAACAACGTGGAGACCTTCGCCAACGTGCCCCCTATCATCATCAACGGAGGAGACTGGCACGCCGGATACGGCACAGAGACAAGCAAAGGTACCAAAACCTTCGCCTTAACAGGCAAGATAAACCGTCCCGGCCTGATAGAGGTGCCCATGGGAATAACTCTACGCCAGATAATCTACGAAATAGGAGGCGGCATTCCCGGAGACAAACCCTTCAAAGCCATACAGACCGGTGGACCGTCAGGAGGCTGCCTGCCAGAAACTCTGCTTGACACCCCTGTAGATTTCGAAACACTCACCAAAGCCGGCTCCATCATGGGTTCTGGAGGCATGGTGGTATTGGATAAAGATACCTGCATAGTGGATGTTGCTCGCTATTTTATTGCCTTCTGCCGCGATGAATCCTGCGGTAAGTGTGTACCATGCCGGGAGGGACTGCCTCTCATGAGCAAAATCCTCGAGCGAATAACACAAGGTGAGGGCAATGCTGAGGATATAGAACAGCTGATGGATATGGGCAAAACGATTATAAACAGTTCACTGTGCGGACTAGGCAATTCAGCTCCTAACCCGGTGCTGTCGAGTATTCGTTATTTCCGGGACGAGTGGGAGGCTCACGCCATAGATAAAAAGTGCCCGGCGCTAGTATGCAAGGCGCTAATAAACTTCTATATATTGCCCGATAAATGTGCTGGCTGCGGTATCTGCCTCAGAGCCTGCCCTGTGGAAGCAATCAGCGGCGGCAAGAGAATGGTTCACGTCATCGACCAGGATAAATGCATCAAGTGCGGGACATGCCTGGAAAAATGCCCCGAGCGATTCAGTGCCATAGTTAAGATGACGGGGGAACACGTCGCCGTGCCCAAAGAGCCAGTACCGATAACCACTACTTAAAAATAACGTGTAAGAATGGATACTATAACTTTAACCATAGATGGAGTCGAGGTCAGGACAACCAAGGGCAAGAGAATCCTGGAAGCAGCACTGGATGCTGATATTTACATACCAAATTTATGCGCCCTACGGGATATTAAACTACCCTTCGGTGCTTGCCGACTATGCCAGGTACAAATAGAGGGCAGGCGAAGCACCATCACCGCCTGTAGCGAACCTGCAGCCGACGGTATGGTCATTCATAGTAACACACCCGAAGTAAACAGCCAGCGTCGAAAAATTCTGGAAATAATGTTAGCCAGGCATCCACATGACTGCCTAACCTGCTGGCGAAGAGAACGCTGCCAGCCATTCGATATCTGCCTGCGCAACGTTGCAGTAACAGAGCGCTGCGTTACCTGCCCCAAAAACGGACGCTGTGAGCTCCAGAAAGCAGTCGATTTCATTGGTCTTGACGAGATGCCCTTCCCCTACACCCACAAAGGACTGCCCGTCGAAAGGGAAAACCCTTTCATCGTCCGTGACAACAATCTATGTATTCTCTGCGGTCGTTGCATCAGAGTAGACCAGGAGATATTGGGCTTCGAAGCTATCGCTTTCAATCTCCGCGGGGCTCAGACTTATATCGGCGGTGCATTTGGTAAACCTCTTATCGAGTCAGGATGCACCTTCTGCGGCTCCTGCGTGGAGGTCTGTCCTACAGGAGCACTGATGGACAAAGACGACGAGTGGAGCCGCTGGCTTGACCGTGAAGCCGCCTCAATTCGCTGTAAATATGCCTGCCCCGTAATGCTAGACGTGCCACGCTTCATACGATTCATCAGGGAAAGAAAATATGACGAAGCCGTGGCTGTTATCCGCGAAAAAGTTCCTTTTGCCGCTATCTGCAGCCTCATCTGCGAGCACCCCTGCGAAGGTGCCTGCCGCCGTGGCAAACTCGACCAGCCTGTTGCTATAAGAGCCTTGGAGCGCTTTGCTGTCGAACGTTCGGGCAAGGCTGAACCCGTGAAAGACTCAAGGTCTGCAGCATCAGGCAAAAAAGTTGCCATCGTCGGCTCAGGTCCCACAGGGCTTACCGCAGCCTACTATTTGGCAAAAAGGGGCGGATATGCCGTGACCGTATTCGAAAGCTCAGGTCAGCCGGGGGGTATGATGCGAACATCGATACCTGAATATATACTACCCCGAAATATCCTGGATGCTGAAATAGAATCTCTAGCCAAGTTAGGGATTAAAATAAAAACGAAGTCCAAAATAGAATCTGTGGATGAATTGCTTAAAGAAGGCTATGATACCGTATTCCTAGCCATCGGAGATACGTCTGAAAGACCCGAACAGCTTGGCATTAAGGTCGATAAGGAAAATGTAATTCAGGTTAGCACCAAAAACCTTATGACTAACAAAAAGGGCGTCTTTGCTGGCGGTGATGCTGTCGCAAGAAAATCGTCCTTCATCGAAGCCGTGGCTGCTGGCAGGAAAGCAGCAATCTCCATTGACCGATATTTGGGCGGCAGCGGTGACATCAGTGAAGCCCTGGCACCAGTCACAGAGGACATACCCAGGGTAGGCAGAATCGATAATTTTGCCCAAAGGAAGAGGCAGGAGATGCCTACAGCGAAGCCAGCCAAAAAGATTGGCGACTTCACTCAAGTCGAGCTTGGCTTCACCGATGAGCTAGGCAATGAAGAGGCAAAACGATGCATGGGTTGTGACCTGCGATTTGCCGTAGCCCGTATGGTAGCTGGCCCAGAAGGCAAAGTTGCCAAGATGCCTGTGCGGATTAAATAATAGATGGTCTATCTCACTACGAGGACGGGTTATGTATAAAATTGTGGCTAAAGAGAAACTCTGCCCTGTCGTCGATTTTTTCAAAATTGAGGCACCGGCGGTAGCCAAAAAGGCTAAGGCAGGTCAATTTGTCGTTGTCCGCATTGATGAAGTCGGCGAACGAATCCCGCTGACATTAGCTGATTGGGATGATAAAGAAGGAACAGTAACCCTTGTAGCCATGCAGGTAGGAACCACTACCTATAAACTAGGTGCTCTCAATACCGGCGACCAGATACTAGATTTAATTGGTCCTCTAGGTTTACCTTCGGAAATAGAGAACTTCGGCACCGTGGTTTGTGTTGGCGGCGGCGTTGGCGTAGCTCCTATATACCCTATAGCCAGAGCGCTAAAGCAAGCCGGAAATAAAGTCATCACCATAATGGGCGCCCGGAGCAAAGAATTGCTCTTCTGGGAAGACCGCCTCAGAAGCGTCAGCCACGAGCTGGTAGTCACCACCGATGATGGCTCCTATGCTCGAAAAGGAGTGGTCACCGAGCCTTTAAAGGAAGCGCTGGAGCGGGACAAAAAAATCAGCCGCGTCATCGCCATCGGACCGGCTATAATGATGAAATTCTGCTCTTTAACTACCAAGCCTTTTGGCGTCACCACCACTGTCAGCCTCAACTCGATTATGGTAGATGGCACCGGCATGTGCGGCTGCTGCCGAGTTTCAGTAGGCAATTCAACCAAGTTCGTCTGCGTGGACGGTCCCGAATTCGACGGACATCAGGTTGATTGGGACATTGTCTTCAATCGCCAGCGGATCTACTGCGACGAAGAAAGACAATCGCTGGAACTGTGGAAAACTCACCACTGTCAGCATTCTTAAGAGCGGAGAGCAAAGGTGGAAGAGAAACAAAAGCCAAAACTCGATTTAAATAGAGTGGCTATGCCCCACCAAACCCCGAAGGTCAGGGCAAGAAACTTCAACGAGGTAGCTCTGGGATACAGTCACGACATGGCAATCCAGGAAGCCAACCGCTGTATTCAATGCCCCAAGCGTCCTTGTATTGATGGCTGCCCGGTGAACGTAGACATACCCGACTTCATCAAGGCATTACGAGACCATAACATGCCTGAAGCAGTGCGGATTCTCAAAAACAAAAACGCCTTGCCTGGCATCTGCGGACGGGTATGCCCACAGGAAACACAATGCGAGGAAGTATGCACACTGAGTAAGAAAGGTGCACCTATAGCCATCGGCAGGCTGGAACGATATGTGGCTGACTGGGAACGGGAACATAGTGCAGAGCTAGATTCATCTCCCAAACTGCCACCACCGACAGGCAAAAAGGTGGCAGTAATCGGCTCAGGACCTGCCGGGCTGACCTGCGCCGCCGATTTAGCTAAATTTGGACACAAGGTGACAATCTTCGAAGCCCTTCATGTTGCCGGCGGAGTGTTGATGTACGGCATCCCCGAATTCAGGCTGCCCAAAGCCATCGTCCAGGGCGAGGTGGATTATGTTAAGTCTCTTGGAATAGAAAACAGGCTTGACTCGGTGATGGGCAGATTGGCTACTGTGGATGAGCTATTGGAAGGTAACTATGATGCCGTCTTCCTGGGCACCGGTGCCGGCTTGCCCATGTTCCTCGATATACCCGGTGAAAACCTCAACGGCGTCTATTCAGCCAATGAATTCCTCACCAGGGTGAACCTGATGAAAGCTTACCTCTTCCCCGAGTACGATACCCCTATAAAGGTCGGGAAAAAGGTAGCCGTCATCGGCGGTGGCAATGTAGCTATGGACGCCGCCCGCTGTGCCTTGAGGCTAGGTGCTGATAAAGTTTATATCATATACCGACGGTCTCGAGTTGAGATGCCAGCGCGACACGAAGAGGTGGAAAATGCCGAGGAAGAGGGGATTATCTTCAAGCTACTCTCCAATCCTAAACAGTTTATTGGCAATGACCAGGGCTGGATAACCGCAATGGAATGCTACGAGATGGAACTCGGAGAGCCGGATGCCAGCGGTAGACGCCGTCCTATCATCAAAGAGGGTAGTGAATTTACCATCGACGTTGATGTCGCTATTGTGGCACTGGGGACTACCCCCAACCCCCTGATACCATCAACCACAAAAGGTCTGGAGACTAAGAAAAATGGCACCGTGGTAGCCGATGAAGAAAGCGGCAAGACAGTGAAGGACAGGGTATGGGCAGGCGGCGATGTCGTCACCGGTGCCGCTACTGTCATCAGCGCTATGGGTGCCGGCAAGCGCGCCGCCGCTTCAATAGACCTCTATCTAAAAAACACCAAGCTCTAAACATCAGATTTCAAGCAAATTCAAATATCCAAATCTAAATCTTACTTTTTCACTTTTGATTCTTCATTTTTGACTTTGTTGCTAGGCTTCGAGTGGTTGAGGGCTAACAGGCGCCTTATCTCGACACCCAATTTCTTAACATCAAACGGCTTGGTAAGATATGGGGCCTCTGTCTTGTTAAGAAAGGCTTCGGTATCTGCCCCCATAACATCACCGGTGATAAAGACTACACTATGCGCCAGGGACTCATCTGACTTAAGAATATGCTCGTACAGTTCGCTACCACTTATCCCGGGCAATTTCATGTCCAGCAAGATGAGGTTATACTTGTTACACTTAATTCTGTTCAAGGCATCCTTGCCGTCATCCGTGGTCTCCACCTCATGTCCATCTTCAGTCAAAACCTGGCTCAACAGCTGCCTTACCACCGGCTCATCATCCACCACCAGTATCTTTCCTCTGATTGCCTTCTCTGGTTTACTTGCTAGCTTAGCCTGTCTGGGACGTTTTTTTTCGGTGACTATAGGCAACTCCACAATGAAGGTAGCACCACTGCCTAACTGGCTTTCAACATATATCCTACCCTTATGTTCGGTTACTATGCCGTGACATATGCTCAAACCTAACCCCGTGCCTTTGCCTGTCTCTCGGGTGGTAAAGAAGGGGTCGAATATCCTCTCCAGATTCTCCTCAGCTATACCCGGACCATCGTCTTTGAAGGATATG
>Ga0233422_10000310_pt1 | contig 25078 bp, 26 predicted proteins | sample Watercolumn_Mata_2_FD_182724 | JGI IMG/M metagenome (GOLD analysis project Ga0233422, IMG submission 182724) | Freshwater microbial communities from Lake Matano, South Sulawesi, Indonesia - Watercolumn_Matano_2014_110_MG | ecosystem: Environmental > Aquatic > Freshwater > Lake | place...
TAAGTCACAGAGCGACAACACCATCCTCCGCGACCGGCCCGCCAGCAAACGCTGCTGCCGCAACCCGCAGCTCCTATACACAGTTCTGGATTCTGGTCTCTGATTTCTGAATGGCCCGAACCCGCGTGCGCCCCTCTTCCACGTCCGCCAATCTGCAATCTGAAATGAGCTTGGCCGTAGGCTGTCAGGCCCGCGCCCGCTTGACTTGTGTCGTGTGCTGCATATTCTCACAACTGCGATGGCCATACAATTGCCAAGGGATCTGGATGACCGCGTTCAGACCGCAGTCCGCCACTTCTGGTCCACGCGCTTGGCCGAAGGAAAGAGGAATGAGGACGAAGGAGTGAGGAACAGAGGACGAAGAACGAAGCGGCACTGCCGAGGTGACGTGAGTTGACCCCAGCCAGGCAACTCGTCTTCCGCGTCCATGCGCTGGAACGCATGTTCGAGCGCGGAATCACGGTGGAGGACGTCAGGTCCGTTGTCGCCGATGGCGAAGTGATACAACGCTACCCGGACGACAAACCGTACCCGAGTCGGCTCGTGCTCGGCTGGCGCGGCTCCAGGCCGATACACGTGGTCGTTGCCGAAGACAGCGACGCCGGTATACTGATCGTCGTGACCGCATACGAACCGGACGCGGTCCATTGGGACGACGCGTTCAAGAGGAAAGTGCTATGAAGTGCGTAGTGTGCAAACAGGCTGAGACCCGGGCGGGCCTTGCGACCGTTACCCTCGAGCGTGATGGCCTCACGGTGGTGTTCAAGGGTGTGCCGGCACAGGTCTGCCCCAACTGCGGCGAGGAATATGTTGACTCGTCGGTGTCGGACCGGCTGCTCAAGGAAGCAGAACAGACCGCACGCAACGGTACGCAGGTCGAAGTCCGCCAGTTCGTCGCAGCTTGAACGCAACCCGAATGCCGCAACCCGCAGCTCCTTTTGACAGTTCTGGGTTCTGGTCTCTGATTCCTGAATTGCCCGAACCCGCGTGCGCCCCTTTTCCACGTCCGCCAATCTGCAATCTGAAATGAGCTAGGCCGCAAGCTGCCAGCCCCGCGCCCGCCTCCGCAACGCGCCAACATCAAAGGTGCATTGACAGAGTACGGAATCGGCCTAGACTGAACGTCGCATGGAGCCGGGATTCTCTCCGCTACTGACTGAAGCCCGCAGCCAAGGCGTGTCCATAGCCATTGACCGATATGGGATTAAGTAAAGTGTCCCCGAAACTCCCTGCGGAGGATACGAGATAGTGAACGCAGTTCCTTCGGTGGGACAATTGGCCAAGATCATCAGAGCTCGAGGCGGCAGACTCTCCCGCTGCTACACCGTGCGGATGCCGATGAACAACCTGGACTACGACCACATCCCGGTGCCGATCGAGAGAGACACGAAGGTGATCTTCGCGAAGGCGGAAGAGAAGTTGGCCGCAATGGCGGAGGCCCTGCAGAAGAGGAAGAGGACTGCCGTTCGCAACGTGCTGGCAGATGCCTTTCAAGTGCTCATTAGGCTGTCCCATTCTTGGATAAAGAAGATGAGCTACGGGCCCATACTGGAAGCAGCAGGAGAACCGCCGGATTCTCGGAAACCGATTGAAGAGGTCTTCCGATTGACTGACAGGAGCATCTCGGCCGGGACGCGGTGTACCGGCTGCGGCATCTGTGCCGAGGTGTGTCCGGTCTCCAACATCCGGATCATTGAAAAGCGCCCGGTGTGGCTGCACCGCTGTGAAATGTGCTTCGCCTGCCACGAGTGGTGTCCGCAGAAGACCATTCGTCACTGGGGCAGGAGGGATGGGGTGTATTGTCATCATCCTGAAGTGGAATTGAGGGACATGATGGGTCAGCAAGCCCAAGTGTGACAAGGGGAAAGGGAAGGACGCCCCCTGATTCCGCCCGTCCATCTGACACGCCCGCCCGCGGTGACTTGACCTGGGCGCGGCAAGTCCCTAACGTTAGAGCATGGCCCGCAGGATTGGCGCCGGAATCGTGGCCGTCGCGCGTCAAATCGGGGGCTCTGCAACTGAAGCTGCTGCAGCGCGACCACCGAGGCGCTCGGCGTTCGGCAATCGGCGTTTGGCGTTCGGCCTGGCTGTCATCGGCTATCTGCTCTCCCCTCTTTCGTGGTGGAACGACGCTTTCATCAACCTTCCGCTTGCCTGGCTGTTCGCCAGCCTCGTCAGCCTCGCGTCGCATCGCTTGTTTGCACCGGCGATGGTGCTCGGCTACTGGCTGACCAACATCGCCGGAATCTTGATGATGGCCCGGGGTACCGCCGGCGTGGTCTCCGGCAGCGCGGCGCGGTCGCGCCGGCGCCAGCTGGTTCTGAGCCTGGCTGCGGGCACCGGCTACACGCTGTTGATTGTCCTGCTCTTTCGCTTCGGCATCCTCAAGCCCATCCACGCCCTGCTCGGTCGCTAGAACCGGGATCCGACTCAACCACAAAGGCACCAAGACACCAAGGGGCCCGGTGCCGAGAGAACGACCAATAATGGACGCGGATGAACGCGGATGTCCGACTGGAACCCGGGAAGCCCGCGACCCCTGAACCCGCTTCGGCGGGCGTTGAACCGCCAAGAGCGTCAGGTTTCAGCCCCGGACTTCTGCCTTCTCCATTCTGTCTTCTGACCTCCGCCGTCGGCCGGTCCTCCATTCGCGTGCATCTGCGTTCATCTGCGGTTGCCACTTCCGCATCCGCAATTCCGCATTCCGCTCGCCGATTGCTGCTCGATCCGGCCCGGTGAATCTGCGTTCGTACGTCGTCAAAGATATCCCTTGCCCAACCGTCGCCTAGCGTCTAGAATTAGGCGTGGAGTCGGTCCCCAGTCCCCGCCGACACCGCGACCATCAGGCTAACCGCCGCGCAGCGGCCGAGCCCGGCCGCGTCCATTCGGCCGGCCACCTGTTCCGGCAGGCCCGGACCGCCTTCTACCGCGAGGATGAGGACGAGGCCCTGGGGTTCCTGCTCGAGGCCCTGCGCCTCGCACCCAACAATCTGCACATCCACTACCTTGCCGCGCTCTGCGCCGACCTTTTGTCCGAAGAGGACACGCTCGACGATGTGTGCGCGCAAGCCCTCGAAGTCGACGCCCGCCATCCGTACACGATTGCCTGCGAGGCGGTCCGCTACCTGTACCTGTCGAACTTCTCCCGCGCCGAGGACCTGTTCAATCAGGCGCTGCGGCATTTGCCCGATGAGCTCGACATCCAGATCGGGCTCGGCATCCTGCACGAGTATTCGGGCGACGATGAGAAGGGCGTGGCCGCGTTCCGCCGCGCGCTCGAACTCGACCCGAACAACGTCCGGGCCCGCGTTTCACTGGGCGTCGCCTACGCGATGAGCGGCGAGTATCAAAGCGCGCTCGAGGAGTACGTCCGGGCCAAGGCGATTGACCCGAACATCGAGAACCCTCACGAGAAGCTGGGCCGCGACTATTATCTGGACGGTATGATTGAGGAAGCAGCTACCGAATTCGGCCTGGCGATGGCCGAGGAGCCGGATGAACCCGCTCCCTACTTCTACCAGATGGACTGCCTCAACCGGCTGGGAAAGCTCGACGAGGCCCTGGACCGCTACGAGGCCATCAAGCAGCGGTTCGGCAACCAGCCGGAGCTGACCAGCGGGTTCTACGAGTACTTCCACATGCGGCGCGAGGCCCGAGCCGCCCTCGAGACGCTGGCCGGCCGCAACCCCAAAGACCCGGACCTGTTGATGCGGCTCGCCAATCTGCACCGCGAGTCAGGGCATTTGGAGCAGGCCGTCGCCGCCGCCGAGGCGGCGAACAAGCTGGACCCCGAGAACCCCGACACCTTCGGCTTGCTGGGGTCACTCCATTTCGAGCACGGCGACTACCACCGGGCGATCGAAGCCTGTCGCCGCGCGACCCAGCTCAATCCTTCCGACCAGTCGGCCTACGTGACGCTCGCCGACGCGCTCCTGTTCCTGGGCCGGGGCGAGGAAGCGCAGGCCGCGGTGGAAGAGATGGAGCGGAACCGGCAGGAAGCCTGGCGCCGCTACCAGGACCGTTTCTCGGGTCAGGACCGCGCCGACGCCGGTTTCTGACAAGACATCGGTCAAGTCAGGAATCCCTACACCGCCCTTTACAGCTCGCACCCGGGGGTATGATTGGTCGCTTGAATGGTGAGGCGGGAGAGGGTATGTCAGGCGGCAAGAGCATCTCAACCTCCGCTAGCTCCTAGGATGACCCCATTCTATGAGGTGGTTAGATCAAAACAGCCGCTTGCGTTCCACCCCAACCGTCCCCGCCTCCTTGTTTTGTTCCTGAACTAAACCTGGCGAGAAACGACGCGGCTATGCCGTCGTGCTAGGCGGATGGCTGCCGCCATCGAACCGGGCGACGCGCGGCCCTGGCCGGCGATGTCGAAGGCGACGCCATGCAGGGGCGAGGTGCGGATGCGGCCGAGCCCGAGCGTGAGGTTCACGCCGTGGTCCCGGCCAAGCAGTTTGGCGGGAATCATCGCCTGGTCGTGGTACATGGCAATGTAGCCATCGAATGGCAATGACGAAGGACGAAGTCCGAATGACGAATGACGGGCAGGGGACAGCACTGAAACGGCGGAGTCGGCAGGGATGGGACCGGTCGCGTTGATGCCCGCCTTGCGGGCTAGGGCAATGCCGGCGGCGATGCGTTCTTCCTCGCCGAGGCTGAACTCGGCGGCGTGCGGATTGAGGGCCATCACGCAGATGCGCGGTCTCTTGACGCCGCTCTCCTTCAGGAAGCAGCTGAGCAGTTCCACCTTTTCAGCTACCGCGGCCGGGGTTACGTGCCGACTAACGCGCGCCAGCGGTTCGTGGATGGTGACGAACACGACCTTGAACTTCGGCGTCCACGCCAGCATGGCGTGACGGCTGCTTTGCAGTCGCGCGGCCAGAAACTCGGTCTGTCCCGGCCACCTGAACCCGGCCATTCGCAACGCCTCTTTTGACACGGGTGCAGTGACGAGCGCGGCGACGCGTTTCTCTCGGAGTTCCCTGACCCCGGCTTCGAGGCTGGCAAGAGCGGCTGCGCCGCAGTTCCGCTGCGCCCGTCCCATCCTGTAACCACCGAGCCGGCCGGCAACGTCCTCGACGCAGGAGAGGTCGACCCTGGTGCCGAGCCGCTTCTGTTCCCGTTCGAACACGCTGCGTGACCCGAACAGGCGACACCGCAGCCGGGGAGTCCGGGAGAGCGCCTTGAGTATGATTTCCGGTCCGATGCCGGCCGGGTCGCCCATGGTGATACCGAGCGGAGGGATTCGAGGATTCGAGGATTCCAGGATTCTAGTGCGCGGGCTCGAATCCTTGACCCCTTGACCCCTTGACCCCTTCTTCATCAGTAGTGGCTCAGTGTCCCGCTTCTGCGCGTAGAGCGGTCGATAGCGGCGAATATCACCAGCCCGAAGACGACCCAGACCACGCACAGCACCGCCACGCGGAGGAACGCGGCGCCGACCGAGAAGCCCATCTGCTCGCCCAGCAGGAAGTGCCGCGCGGCCAGGATGCCGTAGGTGGTCGGGACTCCGAGCGCGGCCTTCTGCATGAATACGGGCAGGACCGCAAGCGGGTAGGCAATCGGCGTGATGACCATCAGCAGGCTGCCCAGAGCCTCGGAGATGAGCCAGCCCTGTTTGAAGATGAGCGTCGTCGCGGCCATGATCATGCCGATGCCGTAGAGCGCCACGAGCATCAGGCCGATCATTCCGAGGGCAGGCAGCAGCCCGAGCGGGTTGACCTTGATGTTGAAGACCGCCAGGATGAAGAGTAGTTGTACGGCAATCATCAGGAACTGGTGCAGTATCGAGTGCATGGACATGCCCATGGTGAAGACCCAGCGCGGCACCGGGGCGGCGAACACCGCCTCGAGCGTGCCGTACATCTGTTCCTTGCGCAGGCTGAAGCCCATCGCCCACAAGGCCATGTTCATGAACCCGATGAAGACATAGCCGATGGTGATGAAGCTGACGATGTCAATCGTGCCGACGAGCTTCGCGAGGTTCGGGGAGAATCGCCCGCCCACCAGGGCAACCCCGTAAAGCACGTACGGGAGCAGGTAGACGACCGGGTCAATCAGGCTGCGGAGGAAGTCGAGCGGGTAGGTCAGTTCGAGCTTCCACTCTTTGATGTTCTCGGCCCAGACCGCGTTGGCATAGTGCCGCAAGCGGAAGAATAGTGGCCAAGTGGTCAGGTGGTCCAGGGGTCTAGTGCCGGTCGTCTTCGGCTCCGCTCCCTCATTCGTCATTCGTCATTCGCCCTTCGTCATTTCCACTAGTGCATCCCCACGGTGCCGTCGCGCCGCGTCTTGCGTTCGAGCGCGACGAAGGTGTAGTAGCCGCCGAGCAGCAGCGCCGCGTCCATTGCCAGCAGTATTCCCGTGATCTTCCAGAGGCCGACTTCGCGCTGGTTGAGCAGGATGATGCCGCGGATGGCGACCAGCGCCCAGGTCAGCGGTATCAGGACGCTGACGAACGACGTAATCGGGTTCACCTGCACCGGGTAGCGGATGGGTGAGAAGAGGAAGAAGACCCATTCGAGCGTATGGACCCAGCCGTGGACTTCCTTGATGAGCAGGGTGAACCCGGCGAAGGCGATGGCGAAACCGTAGAACCCGAGCATCAGCAGGACGACGAGCAAGAGCACCGGCAGGACTTTGGCGACCGTGAACGAGATGCCGAACGGCATGAGGCTGATTATGGCGGCCTGCAGGAAAACAATGCAGGTTGTGATACTGGCCTCGGCCAGCGTCTTGCCGATGAGGACGACCAGCGGGTGCGTGGGCGAGGCGATGATGTACTCCATCGTGCCCCAGTAGGTCTCTTCGCGCAGGCTGTTGCCGACTCCCCAGAGCCCGGAGAAGACGAAGTTCGATACCATCGCGCCGATGAGGATGAAGGCCATGTAGTTGCCCGAACCGGTGAGCTGCTCAAACGCGGCGCTCGACCCCGAGCCGACCATCGCTTTGCCCTGGAAGAGGAACGGGAAAACCCAGAGCACGGGGAAGATCGCCCAGAAAACGACGATGATCGGATAGGAGAAGTAAATGCGTATCGTCTTGGCCATCTCGGCCCGAATGACGTACGCGGTCGCGGACAGGCTCATCGGAGGAATGGGGTCAGGGATCGGGGATCAGGGTACCGGGAAGGACTGCGAGCCGGCAATTCAAGGAGCAAGATGCCGACTGCAGGATGCTGAGCGCCGGTCCCTCGCCCCGACCATCTTGACTTCTGCGCTCTGAAGTCTGCATTCTGCATTGCGTCCTACGCCTCGGGTTTGTTCTCGGCCGTGTCGGCGCCGAGCGACGTGCCGGTCTCGTACAGGAATACGTCCTCGAGCGTGGGTTGCTTGATGTCTATTCCCAGTATGCGGCCGCCCTGGCGCAGGTGCTCTATGGCTTCGGAAAGGATGGCCTCGGCGCGCCCGGCCACTACCTTGAGCGTGGTGACGCCGTCCTTGAACTCGGATGCGACGCGTTCGACCCCGGGCAGAGTCTGAATCGGCGCCGTGTCCGGCTGGCCCTGGAGGCGGATTTCCAGCACCTCGGTATGGGGAATATCGCGCTTGTACTGCTCCGGCGTCTTCACGTTGACGATCTTTCCCTTGTTGATGAAGGCGATCCGCTGGCAGAGTTCGTCCGCTTCGTCCATGTAGTGCGTGGTCAGGAGGATCGTCTTGCCCTGCTTCTGGTTGAGCTCATCCTTGATGAACTGCCGGATGAAACGGGCGAACTGCGGGTCGAGACCGAGCGAAGGCTCGTCGAGCAGGATGAGGTCGGGGTTGTGCAGAATCGCCCGGGCCAGGCTCACTTTCTGCTTCATTCCCGACGAGTAGCGCTCCAGCCGATCGCGCTCGACCTCTTTCAGGCCCAGAAGCTCAATCAGGTAGTCTACCCGCTTGTCGCGAGCTTTGCCTGTCAGCCCGTAGAGGGCGGCGAAGAAGTTGAGGTTGTCGCGAGCCGAGAGCTTCCAGTAAAGCGTCCGCTCGCCCGAAGTCAGGAGCCCGATGCGCTGGCGGCAGTAGAGCGAGTCCTTGAACGCGTCGTGCCCGAGCACCTTCACGGTCCCGGCGTCGGGAATCAGGAGGGTGGCTATGCAGCGCACGAGCGTGGTTTTGCCGGCGCCGTTCGGACCCAGGAGACCGAAGAGCTCTCCGCGCGGCAACGTCAGCGTCGCGCCGTCCACCGCGCACGTTATCTTCTTCTTCAGGCCGCGGCCGCGGCGGAAGTTCTTCACTACCGCCTGAACCTCAAGCGCCGGGATGTCAGTCACGTCTTTGTTCATGCTGGCCGCAATCATATGCTGGTTTAGGCAGTGGGTCAAGGGAGCGGGGTCCTTCCGGCCGTGCGGTTCCGGTTGAGCCGGGGCTTATCAGGATTCAGCGAAGCTCTGGCTGCTGGGCCAGTGCCTGCTTCGTCTGTTCTGCGGCGAACCGCACGAACTCGGCAGCGTATCGCTCGAGGTCGGGTGTCGTCTGCCCGTGGTCTGCGAGGCGATTCGTCCCTGCCGCCGTGACTGCAGGCCGCTTCTCCGGTGGAACTGCCGCGACCGCCTTCTGCTGGCCGGCACGCCAGTCGGGCCAGATCATGCGGTAGATCTCCGGCCCCGGCATCTGCTCGAATGAACGGAACACGGGAACGAACGCCGCCAGGGTAAGCTGCACCAGGGCCTCGACGTCGTCGTCGCGAACCGGGCGTATGCCGGGCGCGACGCTCTGTTCTGAACCCATCCTGACTAGTTCCCTTCCGAGATTGCCGCCTCGGCTGCCTTCTCCATGGCATCCGCCGCACCGTCCCATGTCCACTGCTTCGCCCAGGCAATTGCCTGCTGCCCGAGACGGTTTCGCAGCGCCTCGTCGGACAGCAGCTTTTCCAGTTTCTCAGCCAGCGCCGGAACGTCGCCGTACTTGTACACCAGACCGTTAACGCCGTCCCTGGAGGAATCGCGCAGGCCGGCGGAATCAGCCACCACCACCGGCGTGCCACAGGCGTTCGCCTCCATGACAATCAGGCCCCAGCCTTCTTTGACCGAGTTCTCCGCGAGCACCGCGGCCCGGCGATACCAGTTCACTTTCTCCGCTTCCGGAACAAACCCGGCGAACCGGACCTGCTCGCCCAGTCCGAGCTTGGCGGCCAGTCCTTGGAGCCTGGGCTTGTCATCGCCATCGCCGACAACCACGGCTGTGAACTTCACGCCCCGCTCCTTCAACAGCCTCGCTGCCCGCAGCAGGTGGTCGGTCGCTTTGTACCGCTTGAGCCGGCCGACATGAGCCACTACCGGTTCACGGGCGACCGAGGCATCGGGCCTGAACCGGTCGAAGTCGGTCCCGGGAGGAATCACGGTTATCCGGTCCGGGTCTATGCCGACCTTAACCGTGTCCTTCTTCGAGCTCTCAGAGAGCACGGCGAACCGGCATCGCTTGTACGCGAGCGGGATCATGGTCTCGGTCGCCCAGACGTAGGCCGCCATCGGCGGCAGGGTCTCGCGGAAGATTCTGCCGCGGAACAGGTGCATCAGGATGGCGAGGACCGGCCGCTTCGTGTGCCACGGAGAATAGAAGGGTATCTTGTTCAGGTCGTCGACGACGATGTCGGCGCTCAGGGATTCGGCAAGGCGGCCGACCTGCCGTCCGGCCGTGAAGTTGAACGTGAACTTGCCGCCGGCACGGATAACCCGAATCCCCTCTATCACGTCCTCCGGCTCCGACCCGGCAAACCGTTCGCTGAGCAAGGTCACCTGATGACCACGATTGACCAGACGCGAGAATATCTCCTGGAGGTATACCTCGGCGCCGCCGGCCAGCGGGTTCCTGGGGCAGCGCCAGTTCACCACCAGCATTCTCATGGGTGCTCATATTATTGGCAGATGCAGGACGGGTCAAGGATTCGGGCCGCCGGATGGTCGCTTGAAGGAGCTATCCCGGGCTCAGGGGATTGCGGTCCAGCCGCAAGGGGCTGGCATGACCTCAAACAGAAACGCGGCGCACCGCGGGCTCTGGTGCGCCGCGTTTCCTATCGGTCCCCGTCGAGAGTGTTGACTGATGAGGAAGGGGACCTATGAGCGCTTCCTTCCCCGGGGAGAACCTCAGCTTGGCTCGGTCTGACTCTCAGGGCCCACCGCTGTCCCAGCATGTGACTCTACCTACTAAGTGTATGGAGCGCCCGCCGCAAGTCAAGCGCCAGCCGCCGCATAACGGCATCTGCGCCGTGGCCGCGCCGTGTCATATGCGTTCTGAATGTAGCCGTCCGGTTCCGGCTGTCAACCCGGCGACCGCTTCCGCCCCTCCTTTCCCGCCTCCCACCTGAAGCGGGCTCGCACGGTAGTCCCGCCTCTGCCGCCCCTGATTCGCCCTTGACTTTGTTGGCAACCCGGCTTGAATATCTCGGTGCGAATCCTGCTTCCTCTGCTGGCGGCCGGGTCGTTTGTGTTCGCCGGTTTCTGGGAAACGGAGGCGCTGATTGACAGCGGCCCGGTCTCCGCTTTCGCCGCGACAGCAGACTCCGCCGGCGTGATCTGGGTAGCCGCCGCGTCCCCGGACAGCACCGTCCGCCTCTACCGCTCGGGCGATTTCGGCTCGACCTGGCAGGACCGCGAGACCCTGCGGGTCGGATCGGCGGTACGACAGGTGGAATTGCTCTCCGGTCAGGGAGACTCCTCGTTCCTCTTTGTCTTCCTGCTCGCAGAGCAGAACGGCGGCGACCTGTGGCTTGCGAGAGTCACCCCCGACTCGGGCGACTTCACCCTGGCGCCGGTCGCCGTAGGAGCGGACACCATCGATGACTTCTCGGTGGCACTCGACCGCGACGACCATTACTACCTCTACTGCTTGTCTGCCAACGAACACCGCACCGGCCGCACCGGGGCTTTCACCCGCTCGCTCGACTACGGCATCTCCTGGGAAGCGGGCACTGACTGGTGGAATGCCTGGGATCCCTGCGTCTCCTACACGAACGGCTCGACGGTTCATTGCGCCTGGCGCTACGCGCTCAATGGCGGCGAGATCCACTATTCCTTCAACCGCCACTACGCGTTGTCGGGCCACTGGTCCACGTACCGGCTGGTGAGCAACCGTCTCGCCGGGCAGTGCTTCGACCCGACCCTCGCGCAGGCCGATACCTCCCCGGAGTCGGAGGCCGCTGTCTGGGTTTTCTATACGGCGGGTCGACGCGACACGGCCGTGCTCGACCTCGAGTACTCGGCCAGTTCCGACGGGGGTTCCAGCTGGAACCCGGGCCTGCCGTTCGGCAGCTCGTTCCGGGACGAGCAGCAACCCCACCTCGCCGCCGACATCTCCGGGCAGAGCGGCTACGTCAGTCTCTGCTACGGCTCCGGCGACCGGTCTCGGGGAGACACGGTCTCGGCCTGGTGGACCTGCGCCAACCCGTTCGATCTCGATGGCTGGCTGGAGCCGGTCAGGGTCAGCCGGTTCGCCCTCGCCGACTTGGAGCCGAGGTTGATCTACATACCGCACGCACCGTTGCGACTGCCGGGCGTCTTCTACAGCCAGCAGACAGAGGTCGGCCCCCTCGGTGTACGGTTCTCCGCGCCCTGGCTCTATTCCGCTCGGAACCCGGGAGCGAAAACCAGCGGACCTGCCCCCTTCTTGTGGCCGAATCCGGCGACGGGGACGGTGCTGGTAACCGCAGTCGTGACCAGGCCCGGTGTGTATTCCCTGGCACTGTACGATGCCACCGGGCGCCTCGTGTCGAGCGGCCTCCAGCGACACTTCGAGGCAGGCCTGTTGTCCTGGGCATGGGACCGGACCTCGTTCGCAGGCGGGCGTATCCCGGCGGGGACATTCTTCCTGCGGCTGGCGGGCCCGGGTACCTGCATTACCCGGCGACTAGTCCTGCTGTAGCATCCACTCTCGTCGGCACCAAGTCTGCCGGCAGCGTTTCGTGGCTGGCTGCCTCCTTCTGCCGCCATCCCGCGGCTCCCGTCCCGGCAGACGGGTGCGGCGTCGCGGGTTGACATCGGTTTTTTCCTGTCCATCATGTATGCATGAAACACGCATTTCGTCTGTTCAGTCTGCTCGTTCTGCCCACGGCTCTTGTGGTGCTGACCGGCATCGCCTGCGACGGAGGGTCCGCGCCAGATCGGGCGTGGGATCGCGGAGCGTTCATGCCCGTGCCGGAGAATCAGAAGTCCTACTCGTTGCCGTCCGGAATCACCATTGACTCCCTGTACGGCAACCCGGACGATATCCCCGCATCGTACACCCCGCTGTACATGGTCGTCAGCAACAGCAACTCAGGCAACAAAACGGTAACCTTCCCGACTGGCCTGGTATTCGACCCGAGCAACGCTGACTACCAGTACATGATGCTGCTGCAGGACTTCACGTTCACCGCGGCGCCGGGCGTCACCGACAGCATTCTTGTCCCAACCTACGGCTGCAACGAGGACCTCAGCGAACCTGATGACGAGTCGTTCTACGCCCCCGCCGGCATAGAATGGGACAAGGAGACCGATGAGCTGTTCACCATAGTTGCCAGCAAACAGCTCGTTGACAGCGCGACCGACATGGCGCAGGATGCCCTCTACGAGATTACCGATGGCGATGGGCTGACTGACGCCACTCGGGCCGCGCTCAAAGCTCTGCCCTGATGCTCCCCGCCGCACCGGCGGCGGTTGTGCCGCCGCTGTCCCGGCGAGGGATGGCGGCGCTTGGCTGGGACAGCTGTGACGTCATCATCGTCACGGGTGATGCGTACGTTGACCACCCTTCGTTCGGCAGCGCGGTAGTCGCGCGGGTACTGCTCGACGCGGGGTTCCGGGTCGGCGTTATTGCCCAGCCCCGCTGGTCCGGCCCTGATGACTTCGCTTCCCTGGGCCGGCCGCGGCTCTTCTTCGGAGTCACGGCCGGCAATGTTGATTCGCTCGTCGCCAACTACAGCCCGGGCCTTCAGCGTCGCCGTGACGACGACTTCTCGCCCGGCGGCAAACCAGGGCTGCGCCCCAACCGCGCCACTACCGTCTACTGCAACCGCCTGCGAGAGACGTTTGGCGACGTCCCCCTTGTCATCGGGGGGATAGAAGCCAGCCTGCGCCGGCTGGCGCACTACGACCACTGGGACAATTCGGTTCGGCGTTCGCTCCTGCTCGACACGCGCGCCGACATCCTGCTCTATGGCATGGCGGAGAAGGGCGTCGTCGAGGTCGCCCGCCGCCTCTCCCCCGTTCTTTCGCAAGACCCCTCGACCCCACGACCCCTGGATCCCTTTCTTCTCGGCGGCATTCGCGGCAGCTGCGTGAACCGCAAGGAACCGCCGGCCGCCGCGGTCAAGCTGCCCTCGTATGAGACAGTCAGCGCAGATAAAGCTGCGTTCAACGAGGCCTTCCGCCTCTGGCGTCGCGAGGCCGACAACCCTGCCGGTCGAACCGTGGCGCAACCGCACTCCGATCGCTGGGTCGTGCACTATCCGCCGCCTCCGCCGATGTCCCAGGCCGAACTCGACCACATCTACGACCTGCCATACACCCGCCAGCCGCATCCTGATTACCGGGAGAAGGTCCCGGCGCTCGAGCCGGTCCGGTTCTCGATAACCTCACACCGCGGCTGCCTCGGCTCCTGCGCCTTCTGCTCCCTCTCGGCGCACCAGGGCCGGATCATCCAGTGGCGCAGCCGGCGCTCGATCCTGGCCGAGGCGGCGCGCATCACCCGGCTTTCGGGCTTCAAAGGACACATCACCGACGTCGGCGGCCCGACCGCGAACATGTACGGCGCCACGTGCAATATGATGGCGAAGGGCCATGTCTGTCCGGACCGCGAATGCACATGGCCCCAGCGCTGCCCGAACCTGCGGCTGGCGGCCAGGGAGGAATTGGCCGTGCTTGGCGCGATCCGCACCCTGCCCGGTGTGAAGAAAGTCTCGCTTGGCACCGGCTTCCGGTTCGACCTGCTGGATGAGCAACCCGGCCTCGGCTACCTCGAACAGCTCTGCAACTACTACGTGTCCGGCCAGCTGCGTGTTGCGCCCGAGCATGTGTCGTCGCGCGCTCTTGCCGCGATGCACAAACCTTCTCACGCCTCCTACATGGCCTTCCGCCGCCGCTTCGCCGACACCACCCGGCACCTCGGCCGGAAGCAGTACCTGATTCCCTACTTCATTTCCGGCCACCCCGGCTCCACGGTTGACGACGCACTTGAGCTCGCCGAGTTTCTCGTCCGCACCGAGCGGCTCTTCATCCGCCAGGTCCAGCAGTTCACGCCGTTGCCGATGACGGCCGCGGCCGCGGCCTGGCACACCGGCAAGGACCCGCTCACCGACAAGCCGCTCTACGTCCCGCGCGACCCGAAAGAGGTCCGGCTGCAGCGCGCCCTGCTCCAGCTCCACGAGCCCGGCAACTACATCTACGCCCAGCGCGCGCTCCAGAAGCTCGGGCGACAGGATCTTCTTCGCCGGCTCCATGCCCTCCGGCCGTTCCTGCGGCCGGCGCGCGTCTCGTCTTGACAACTCGGCCGTTTGGCCTATAACTCCTGTATGGTCCGGTTCCTGTCAGAAAGGATGTCATGAAGACTCTTGCGCTCCGCGGCGCGGCGGCTGTCGTTCTGCTGCTGTCTGCCTGTGACATGCTGCCGACCGACGAGTTCGAACCAACCGGCACGCAGTTCGCCATCCAATCCGACATCAGCGTCGTCTCGATTACCGGCGACCCGGATTTGAGCGACATGGGGCCGATGTCTCTCGCCTTCAATGCGGTCTCGCGCACGTCCGGGACGGAGAGCGACGTGCTGCCGGCCGGGTTGCTGATGGTGCGCCGCAGCAGTCAAACTCAGCACCTGCTTCTCCTGAAGGATCAGCCGGTCACCGCCGGCGCGGTGACGACGCAGACGCTGCTCGGCGCCTTCTGCTGCAACAAGTACCGCAACCTACCTGACGCCGCCGACACTTTTGACCTTGGTCCGATGACGGACAACTCGGAACTGCAGCAGATCGTGGATATCGTGAAAGACAAAGACATCTCCGACTACAACGACATGTGGATGGTGCAGCGCGCGGTGCAGCTGGTCACCGACTCGACCGGCCTGAATCAGGCGTATCTCGACTCGCTCAACGCCCTGCCTGCGGATACGACCGACTAGGCCCGGCCGCGGCGCACGCCCGGCCTTCCGGGTGCGTCTAAACGGCAAACACAGCGGCCCTCCGGCGGATTGCCAATGGCCAGTCCGCCGACAGGCCCTAACCAACGGAGGTATGATGAGAACGACAATCGCGGCACTGGTCGGCGTGGCCTTGGTCGCGGGCAGCGTCGGCTGCAATCGGAAAGCGCTGTCCAGCTCGCCTTGGACGCGTTGGGGCATAGCCAAGCCGACGACCGGGCCTGACGGCGAAGCGAAACTGGCGGCCGCTCACCGGCTCTTCTACGCGCAGAAGTTCGACTCCGCCCGGGTCGCCTACAGCGAACTGGTCGAGAACTTCCCGCAAAGCGCGGAAGCCCACCTCGGACTGAGCCTGGCTTGCCGGTATCTAAACCAGCGCGACACGGCGTTGACTGAGGCACGCGTGGCGTTCGGCCTGGATTCGGCGGCGGTCGGGGTGCTCCTCAACTACGCGAACCTGATGCTGCCGATGCGCACCGGACCGCTCGCCGACATGAGTGACTCGGCCCGCTACGCCGAGTCGGAACGATGCCTGCTCAAGGCGGCGTCCTCGAACCATCCTTTCAATGCCCACGCTCACATCGAACTCTGGGCCAGCTACATGGGACAGGGCCGACTGTCGGACGCCAGGCGACAGGCGGCTGCCTTGGGGGCGAAGCGCTACTATGCGCAGCCGCTGCTCGACTTTGCCTACAATCTGCTTGTCGGCCTGGACTCCAGCGCGATTCTCATCACCAACGGCGACAACGACACCTATCCGCTCTGGGTATTGCAGAACTCGGACGGGCCGTTCAGGCCGGACGTAACCGTCGCGAACCTGAGCCTGCTCAACCTCCGCGCGGTCGTGAGGATGATGCGGGACTCGCTCGGTCTGCCCCTCTCGCTCACCGACCAGGAGATCGACTCGCTGGCGCCAAGACCCACCATGACGGGCCTGGACATGCCGGCGCAGCAGGTTGTGGACAACGTCATCGCCGCGGCGGCCAAGGCCGGGCGGCCGGTCTACTTCGCGGTGACCATCAGGAGTGAGATCACTGATCGGTATGCCGACAGGCTGGTGCTGGAAGGCCTGGTCCACCGCGTGGCCGGAAGCGGCGCCGGCGCGACGGCGGGCCCGGACCGCATCGCCGAGAACCTGACGCAGAAGTACCGGCTCACCTGGCCGGAGACCCTCCCGCCCTGGCCGCAGAACATCTCCCCGCTGACCCGCAAAGTTGCTCCACTGGCCGTGAACTACGCGAACATCTACGCCCGCCTGGCCTCGCTCTACGGCTCGCTCGGTCGCAAGGACGACGAGGCCCATGCCTGGCCCGAGGCGGTCGCCTGGACGAAGCGCAGCGGGAACGACGACGCCGTCCGTGCCCTGGTCGAGGAGTGGGCGCGAAATCTGCCCGACGATGAGCGAGCCAGAAAGCTGAAGGCCGAGTTGGAGAAGAGGAGCCAGGCACCGTGAGACCAACATGACCGAAGGCAGGCTCGAAGCACACCTGCGCCCGCTCGAGCGCCTGGTGGGCCGGACCTTCCGCGGCACTCTCTCCGAGCCCGGCGCGCAGAAAGCGATGGTCGACGTCTCGCGCTGGGAGCGGGCGCTGAACGGCATGGCCGTGCGCAACCTGCACTCGGTCAACGACGGAGAGTACGGCGGCGATACGGTCCTCTGCTGGAACCGGGAACTGCAAACGCTCGATTTCTTCTACTTCACAACTGCCGGCTTTCTCACGCGCGGCACCATGACCGCGGAGCCCGGTATCGCCTCGACCCGCGAGCAGGTCACGGCGCAGTCAGAACTCCTGGCGGACGGACGGCTCCGCACCAGCTCGCAGTATCTCCGGAACGGCCAGTGGGTAGAAGGCCCCTCCGGAACCTGCGTGCCGGACGACTCCGCCGTAGTCCGCTTCCGCTGACGCCGGCAGGCTGCGGGGAACTCACAAACAGACGGGAGGCGGGCTTTGCCCGCCTCCCGCGAGATCGTTCAGTCCGATTACTTCGCCACTACGACCTTGGTAACCTCACTTGATGCTTCATCCGAGAGCCGGACGAAGTACGCCCCGGCCTCCAGCCCGGCCAGGTTCCAGGTAGCGCGGCCAGTCCCGGTCAGGCGATTCGCTATTTCGCCAACCAGCCTGCCGTCAACGTCGAACGCGGCCAGCCGCGCGGTCCGTCCGACCGGAACCGCATAGGCGATGGCCGCCGTCCCGAACGCCGGGCTCCTGACAAACGGGCAGCTACAAGCCACACTTGACAGGCAGGGCATATAGTAATTATTATATACAGGTAATCAGGTGAACACGGCAGCACAACCCGAGACAGGCTACCAGGTAGCCGAGGACGTCGTCGCGACGTTCGCGAAGATGTTCGACCTATCCCTCACCAAGGACAAGATGATGGGCATGATGCCGGGGCTGCTGCTTTACCTGGCGCGACGGCCGGAGATGGTCGACCCGGTGCTCGCCCGGATGCTGCCGATGATGAAGGACATGGGCATCGCGGTGAACGACGATCTGCTGATCGAGATGATGCCGTCGGTCGTCAAAGCGGTGGACCGCGAGCCCGCGCTCGGCGGGACCGTGTTCGCCCGGATGGTGCCGATGATGAAGGCCTTCGGGCTGAAGATGAACCTCTACATCATGGGCAAGGTGATGGGGATGATGATGGGCATGACCCTGCGTCACCCGCGGATCATCCCAGGCATGATGCTGGCGATGCCGAAGATGCTATGAGCGAAGCGAATGACCAATTCCCCAGTGCCAATACCCAAGAGGAACTGAAGTGAGAGAGAGTCCGCTCGACTGGCTGCCGGGGTTCGACAAGAAGTTCGCCGACCTCACTCACCGGATGGTCAAGGACCTGGAGAAGTGCATGCAGTGCGGCAAGTGCACGGCCCAGTGCCCGGCTGCGAAGCTCTCCTCCTATAACCCGCGCCAGATCATCCGCGACCTGAAGATGGGCAACGTCGAGAAGGTCATCTCCTCCGAGGAACTCTGGCTCTGCTTTTTCTGTTCCGGCTGCTACGCCGTCTGCCCCCGGGACATCAACTTCCCGTTCGCCATCGCCATGCTCCGCTACGCCGCCCTGGCCAAGGGCTACGGCTGGGAGGAAGTGAAGAAGATCAAGGACCCGTACGCGCAGGACTACTACGACACCGGGCTGTCCGTGAGCCCGGAAGAGGCGAACCTCGGGCTGCGCGGCGCGATTGCCAAGAACAGCGGCACTGACGGCCGCATCGCCACAATCCGGAAGCGGATGGGACTGCCCGCGAAGCGGGTCGTCTCCGAGAAGGCGCTGGCGGAGATCCGGTTTCTGTCCGACGCCACCGGCATGACCGACCTGTTCAAGGAGATCGAGAAGAAGAAGGGCCTGGCGAAGAAGTGGAACTACGGCTCGCCCGCCGACCTGGTGAAGATCAAACGCGGGCCGCACCAGAAGTTCGTGGACATCGACGACGAGAGAGAGACGAAGGAAGGAAGACCGAAGACGGGGAAGAGGGAGTAGCAGTGCCGAGAGAAGAAGCGGTAAAGAAGGTCCAGGTCTCCGACCGGATGTTCATGTTCCAGCCGTGCGTCGGTAACAACAAGTACCCCGGCATCATCGCGGCCGCGGTCCACGCTCTGCCGAAGCTCGGGGTCGAGCCGGTGACGAGCGACGAGCAGACCTGTTGCGGCGGATTCCTCACCTTCACGAACGTGGCCCAGCCGACCAGCACCATGCCGGCAGTGGCGCGCAACCTCTGCCTGGCCGAGGAGCAGAACCTGGATGTGGTTGCTTTCTGCAATGGCTGCCACACGTTCCTGACCGAGTTCTCCCACTTCATGAACGACCGGCCGCCGGTCAAGGGAGTAGTCAACACCATCCTCTCCATGATCGGCCGTGAGTACAAGGGCACGTCGGCTATCTACCACATAGTCGAAATCCTGTACAAGCTCAAGGACCGGATTGCCGAGCGGGTTGAGCGGCCGCTGACCGGGTTCCGCCTCGCCACCCACTACGGTTGCCACTATCTGAACGGGTTCAAGAAGACCGCGATCGACGACGCGTTCATGCCGACCGTGCTCGAAGAGATCCTCCGCGCCTGCGGCGGAGAGGTGGCGGAGTACAGCGAGAACCGGTCCTGCTGCGGCACCGGCCTCACCCAGGTTATCCTCCACAAGGAGGAACTATCGCTGCCGCACACCAAGCGGAAGCTCGAGAATCTGAACGATGTGAAGGCCGACGCGGTCGTGGTCCAGTGTCCCTATTGCCTGGCCCAGCTCGACCGCATGTCGCAGAAGCTGAATTCGCGCAAGGCAGGCGAGTTCCACACACCGGCCATCCACGTCATCCAACTCGTCGGGCTGGCGCTGGGAGTCGAGCCCCGGAAGCTTGGGTTCGAGGCCCACGCCATCCCGTTCGACCGGTTCCTGAAGAAGTTCGAGAAGACACCCAGAGGAACCGGAGTTCACCACCAAGACACCAGGGCACGAAGCGAGCAGCAGACCGAGGAGGTCGCCGCCTGATGTCCGTTCCTCGCGCTAGAATCCTTGCCTCCTTGACCCCTCGCCCCCTTTCCTGACATGGCTCGCGTCGGCGTCTTCATATGTCACTGCGGCGTGAACATCGCGGGCAAGGTGGATGTGGCCCGGGTTGTGGAGACCATCGGCAGGATGCCCGACGTGGCGTTTGCGACCGAGTACAAGTTCATGTGCTCGTCCCCGGGCCAGAAGCTCGTTGCCGACGCCATCCAGGAGCATGGCCTGAATCGCATCGTGGTGGCGGCCTGCTCGCCCAAGATGCACCTGCCCACGTTCCAGAAGACCATCGCCCGCGCCGGCCTCAACCCCTACCTCATTTCGATGGCGAACATCCGCGAGCAGTGCTCGTGGGTGACCGATGACAAGGAGAAGGCAACCGAGAAAGCGACCGACCTTGTCCGTCGTCAAGTACGCCGCGTTGCCCACGCCGACCCGCTCGAAGACGTATCGGTGCGGGTCGAAAAGACCGCGCTGGTACTCGGCGGCGGTGTCGCCGGCATCCAGGCCGCGCTCGACATCGCCGATGGCGGCCGCAAAGTCATCCTGGTCGAGAAGAGCCCCTCCCTCGGCGGGAAGATGGCTCAGCTCGACGAGACATTTCCGACCCTCGATTGCTCGCAGTGCATCCTCACCCCGAAGATGGTCGAGGCAGCGCAGCACCCGAACATCGAAATCCGCGCCAACACGACCCTCAAGAAGCTGGACGGTTTCGTCGGCAACTTCGAGGTGACGCTGGAGAAGAAGGCGACGTACGTGGACGAAAAGAAGTGCATCGCCTGCGGCCTCTGCACCACCAAGTGCCCGGTCAGGGACGTACCCGACGAGTTCAACGCCGGCTTGGGCAAGACGCGCGCCATCGCGACGCCGTTCCCACAGGCGGTTCCGGCGATACCGGTCATCGACGCACGGTACTGCCTGAAGCTCACGAAGGACAAGTGCGGCGCCTGCGCCAAGGCCTGCCAGCCAGGCGCCATTAACTTCGAAGACCAGCCGCGCGAGGAGAAGGTCCAGGTCGGCGCCATCGTGGTCGCAACCGGGTACCAGGAGATGTCGCCGGCAGTCTACACCGAGTACGGCGGCGCCACCTATCCGGACGTGCTCACCGGCCTGCAATTCGAGCGGCTCGTCTCCTCGACCGGGCCGACCGGCGGCAAGCTGGTCCGACCGAGCGACGGCCAGGAGCCTAAGACCATTGTCTTCGTCCAGTGTGTGGGCTCGCGCGACCCGTCCAAGGGACACGAGTATTGTTCGGGCATCTGCTGCATGTACACGGCCAAGCACTCGCTGCTCTACAAACACCATGTGCCGGACGGCCAGGCCTACGTCTGCTACATCGACATCCGCTCCCCGGGCAAGAACTACGAGCAGTTCGTCAACCGGGCTGTCGAGGAAGAGGACGTCCGTTACGTCCGCGGCCGGGTCGGCAAGGTCCAGAAGCGCGACGACGGCCGCTACCGTGTCTACACTGAGGACACACTCGTGGGCCGTCCGGTTTCCATCGACGCCGACATGGTCGTGCTCTCGAGCGCGGTCGAGCCGAACGCCGACGCGGCCAGGCTGGCTCAGGCCCTCGGCATCTCCTATGACGGGGACGGGTTCTACACCGAGTCTCACCCCAAGCTGAAGCCGGTCGAGACCGCAACCGCGGGTATCTTCCTGGCAGGCGCCTGCCAGGGCCCCAAGGACATTCCGGCCAGCGTCCAGCAGGGAAGCGCGGCCGCAGCCAAGGTGCTGTCGCTCTTCTCAAAGGACCACATGGTCAAGGCACCTCACGTCGCGTCGGTTGACGCCGCGGCCTGCGTCGGCTGCCTCGCCTGCCAGCCGGTCTGCTACTACTCGGCCATCGAGGAAAAGACCGTGGGCAGCCGGACCGTCGCGAACGTGGTGGCCGGCAAGTGCCAGGGCTGCGGCGCCTGCGTCTCCACCTGCAAAGGCAAGGCGATCACCCTGGCCGGGTACACCGACGACGAGGTATTCGAAGAGGTGGTCGCGTGAAGATGCGCGAAGAGCCGAAGATTCTCGGCCTGCTCTGCAAGTGGTGCTCCTATGCCGGGGCCGACCTTGCCGGCACCAGCCGGTTTGCGTACCCGCCGAACGTGCAGATAGTGCAGGTTCCGTGCTCCGGCCGCATCGACCCGGTGATGATCTTTCGCGCCTTCACCGAAGGCTATGATGGCGTACTCGTCTCCGGCTGCCATCCCGGCGACTGCCACTACGGCACCGGCAACTACTTTGCCCGGCGCAAACTCGCCGTCGCGCGCCGGTTGCTCGAGACTGTCGGCATCAGCCCGGACCGGATGTACTTCACCTGGGTCTCGGCCGCCGAGGGCCGCAAGTTCAGCGCGGTCTGCTCCGAGTTCACCGAGCGGCTGAAGCAGCTCGGCGGGACGGAGAAGACCGCGGCGCGCGAGGCGGTGTCCAGGTGAAGGAACTCCGCGCCCGGGCCGGGGAAGCGCTGGCGAACGGCGCGATTGACGTACTGCTCTGCTGGCGAACCGAGCCAGAGACCGGCCGGGTCAAACCCCACGTATTCAGGAAGGGTGATGACCTTGAGCAAATGGTCTTCGACGACCGCTGCGTCCACAACCTCGTCACCTTCCTGCCCGAGGTCGCGGGGCACAACAAGAAGACCGGCGCAGTCCTCAAAGGTTGCGACGGCCGGGCGCTCGTTACTCTCCTTGCTGAGAAGCGCCTCAAGCGCGATAACCTGTACCTCGTCACCGTGGCCTGCGACGGCGTGAAAGTCGACGGCAGGACCGCGGCGAAGTGCGCCGACTGCGTCACCAACGTCTCGCCGGTCGCGGACGTGGTCATCGGCGAGAAGAAGACAATGAAGCCGGCCGAGTACAAGCAGCTCGAGTACATCGAGGAGATGAAGCCGGAGGAACGCTGGCAGTTCTTCGCCCAGCAGTTCGAGCGCTGCGCCCGCTGCTATTCCTGCCGCCAGGTCTGCCCCATGTGCTACTGCGAGACCTGCATCGCCGAGCAGGTCGGGCCGGCCTGGATCGACCCCTCGACCAAACTCTCGGCCAACACCATGTGGCAGCTCTCCCGGGCCTACCACCTGGCCGGACGCTGCGCGGACTGCGGCGAGTGCGAGCGGGCCTGTCCGGAACGGATTCCCCTGCGCCTGCTCAACGCCGCCATGCAGAAGGCGGTCAAAGACCTCTTCCACGTCGTACCCGGCACCGACCCTGACGTACAGCCGCCGCTTTCCGTGCTTGCCCAGGACGACCCCGACTCGCTGCTCGAAGGAAAACGCTGATGCCCTGGAAGAAACTCGCCAAGTCCGACCTGCCCGCCTTCCTGGCGGAGCTGTCGACTCGGGCCGAACTCATCGTGCCGCAGGAAAAGAGCGGCAAGGTCCGGTTCCTGCCCTTTGACGCCGCGCAGCCGGTGAACTTCCCTTCCAGCCTGGTTGACGTCTCGCTCAAGTCGGTCTTCTTTCCTAAACGCCGGCCGGTCGCCACGTTCGACCCTGCCGACAGGACGAAGCTCGAGCCTGCCGCGCCCGAGACCTCGCCGCGCATCCTGCTGGGCGCGCACCCCTGTGACGTCGCGGCCGTGAACTACGTCGACCGCGTCTTCATCCACTCGTCCTTCAAGGACCCGCTGTACGAGGCCGAGCGCAACCGTACGACCATCATCGGCATGGCCTGCTCCGAGATGAAGCCGGAATGTCATTGCACCGACCGCGACCTCTCGCCCGACGACGAGCGAGGCATGGACGCGGTCTTCTACGAAACGAGTGACGCCTACCTGTTTCGCGCGCTGAACGACAAGGGCGCGGCGATCCTAAAGTCGAGCCTGCTCAAAGAGACGTCCGAGGAGCCGCAGAAGAAGGACTGGCCCGGGGGCAAGTATCCGGTCGATCCCTCGTCCCTCCCTTCTGCTGACGACTCCCTCCTCTCTCCTCCCTCCTCCCTCTTCCAGGACATCGCCGACCTATGCCTGACCTGCGGCGCGTGCACGTTCGCCTGCCCGACCTGCACCTGCTTCCTCATCTCCGACGAGCAGCATGAGGGAAGAGGCGAGCGGGTCACGGCCTGGGATTCCTGCCAGTTCTCCGGCTACTCGCGGATGACGGGCGGGCACAACCCACGCAAGACCCGCGCCGCCCGGGTCCGCAACCGGATGCTCGACAAGTTCGTCTACACGGTCGAGAAGTACGGCGCGACCTCCTGCGTCGGCTGCGGTCGCTGCGCGATCATCTGCCCGGTCGGCCGCCACTTCCCGAAGGAGATCGCCGAGTTGAGCGCGAAAGCGAAAGGACGCTAGATGGCTGTCGAGTTGGTCCCCCGCGCGGCCGCGCTCAGGCAGGTCTGTGACGAATCAGCCGACGTGAAGAGCTTCACCTTCGAGTTCATGGACTCGTCCACGCTCAGTTCCCTGCCCGGCCAGTTCGTCGAGGTCTCGCTGCCAGGAGTCGGCGAATCGACCTTCGCCGTCTCGCGGCTCGAAGACGGCGGCAGGCGTTTCCATGTCTCGGTCAAACGGATGGGGCACGTCACCAAGGCGCTGCACCGCAGCGCAGCCGGCGAAACGATCTTTGTGCGCGGCCCCTACGGCAAGCCGTTCCCGGTCGCAGCCTGGAAAGGCAAAGACATCCTCGTCATCGGCGGCGGCATCGGCCTCGCCCCGCTCCGGCCGGTGGTCGACCACATCCTCGCCAACCGCGCCGACTACGGCAAGCTCGATATCCTGTTCGGCGCCCGGACACCGGGCGACATGATCTTCCAGGCGGACCTCGCTGCCTGGGGCAGGGACCCAGGCATCAAGCTCGTGAAGACGATCGACGTCGAATGTGTGGACTGGGACGGCTGCGTCGGGCTGCTGCCCAACGTGGTCAAACAGCAGGCCTACCGCCCCGACGGCAGCATCGCGGTCGTCTGCGGCCCGCCGGTTATGATAAGGTTCACCCTGGCCGCACTGCGCGAACTAGGCTGGCCGGACGAGCAGGTCTACACTACGCTCGAGATGAAGATGCAGTGCGGCATCGGCCAGTGCGGCCGCTGCAACATCGGCGGCAAGTACGTCTGCAAAGACGGTCCCGTCTTCCGTCTCGACCAGATTCCCTCCGTCGCTCTGTAGCCCACTCCGCCCGCAGTCCTTCTCGCCGGCTCTGCGTTCTGCAACTTCACTTCTGCCTTCTCCTCTCGTGCCCGAGCTTCCGCTCGCTAGCCCGTTTCGCCAACTCTGGATTCTGAACTCTGGATTCTGACTCCAGATCTGTCCTGATTCCCGCAGACATGCCTCGCGGCAGGAGGCGCGGTTGTGGGTCGCGATGTACCTGTCCTTGTTCGTCAGAAGGTATGAGTCAAGGTATCGCTCGCTGTGGCGCGGACTGCGTCGTCAACTGTATCGGTGACTGAATCCTGCTGTCGACCTCGACCTTTCTCCTTCGCTGTATCGCGGACTGCACGCGACGCTGTTCCTGAAATCGTAGCGTGCTTCGTTCGAGTCATCGCTCGGCTCACTTCT
>Ga0233422_10000315_pt1 | contig 24967 bp, 20 predicted proteins | sample Watercolumn_Mata_2_FD_182724 | JGI IMG/M metagenome (GOLD analysis project Ga0233422, IMG submission 182724) | Freshwater microbial communities from Lake Matano, South Sulawesi, Indonesia - Watercolumn_Matano_2014_110_MG | ecosystem: Environmental > Aquatic > Freshwater > Lake | place...
ACATTACCGAATGCCTCTCCAGTTTTTGATACTAAGGTAAAAACGTGAGCAATTCGATAGTATTTCGGAATTTCTTTATAAGGAACACTTAGTATCAAAAATCTGTCTTTTTCTAGCAGTTTATTCCCAAGTTCCAATAGGTCATTTTTTAATATACCCTTACCCAATATTAAAAGACTCACGTCTTTTAATTTTGCTGTTGCTTTTATAGTTAAATCAATCTGTTTGTTAGGCATCAAAGCCCCAACACAAAGTATAATCGGTCTTTTTAAAGCCACCTCTGCCTTCTCCCTTTGCGGTCTAAATAAATTCAAATCTACACCGTTTGGAATAAGCTCACATTTTATTTTAGGAGCTATTTTTTTTACCCAAGCATATGCATAATTAGTCAATGCTATAAAAAGATCAGGACGCCATAATAAATTCCAACGGTCATCTCTTCCTTTCCCTGCTCTACCGATGATCACTAGTTTTGAATATCGCAACCAAGCTAATAGCTTACACAGAACAGTCTGCCATCCTCCATTAACGGGTATAACTATATTAAACCTCTCACTCAATAATAAAGGAATTAATCTTATGGAAAAAAATAGTATCTGCAGACTCCAAATGTCCAGATAAAATCTCCTTAAGAAGGAAAAACTGCTGTCGGGAAAATTGGGCAAAAAAGTCGGTATAATTTTTATCTTATATTTAGCTTTGGATAATAAACGGCTGCCTCCTTGTACCACCCATACTTTATGATTTTCTGCCAATCTATTGGCTAATTCATGAGTGGATCTCTCTGCTCCTCTTTCTACCAGTCCGTTATAAATATTTAAGAAAACAATCTTCATATTCCTACTAAAATATCCTTCTTTTTAGATTTTTAATTGGAGTAAAAAATAAAGCAAGCAAAAAGTATGTCAGGCTTCTTTCCTGAGTGACATCAGGAATGCTTTTTGGTTTTTGGACAAAGAATATTTTTGGTATATCTTTCTTTGGAATTTCCCTACCTAGTTCTATTTTAAACTTGCCTCTATTTAAAGTAGTTAATAAATTGCCACCAAGAGATGATCTTTTCAAATACATCGCATGAAAGATACTTTCCTCAACGAAAGTGAAGTGTTCCTTACCACAATTTTTTATCGGGTTGTCTGCCTTATTTGCATAATACTCGTTTGGGTAATTACCTAACACTTTTATTTCTCCAAGACTTGCTTTATTAATAAGCCGTAAAACATAATGACCAACTTTTCCGAATTGGTTATAAGCTCCCACCTTTTCCTCCTGAGCATGATAAACATCCCCTATCAAATCGTAACGGTGAACGATTATTCCTTTATAATTATTCTTGGAGTTAATAATTTCTAATATCGATTCAACTGTTTTTTGTGGGTATATTTCATCTCCATCTACAATCCATATCCAGTCCTCCTTGGATTTATCAATCTGTTCTTGTCTTAATTTTACCAAAGAAAGACTATCAACCTTACCTTTTTCTTCAAAAAAGATTTTAGGGCTCTTAAATAATTTAATTATGGATACAGTCTTATCAGTTGAACCGGTATCATAAATTATCATTTTATCCACATACGGCAATATTGAAGAGATTGAATACCAAAGAAATTGGTCTTCATTCTTTACAACCATATGAACGGCAATCGACTTATTCATCTTTTTTTTTCTGATAAAAATAAAACGCAAAAAAAGAAGCGCTTATAAAAGTGAATCCATAAACTAGAGACAGAGTAACAACCGGACCGAAACGTCCGTATTTAGGGATAAGATATAAATTTCCGAAAAACAAGATCACTAGTTGAACAAAAGTATTTAAAGTGGAAATTTGAGGCTTTTTAACTACATAAATAAGAAAATTAACCGGCACAATGGTAGCAGTAAAAAAAGCCATCGGCAAAAGCAGCGCCTGAAAGACTGGAATGGATAAAATGTAATTTTTACCTAAGATTAAAACTACAAACCAAGAAGCAATAAAAAACAAAGCAACAATACTAAGCAAAATGCCCAAAACCACTAAAATAACCTTTTTTAAATAGATTATTGTTTCGCTCATGCTTCTGAAACCGGACAACCTTGGCGCAATCACAGCCGAAAAGCTGGCTGCCAGAAGAACATAGACGGAAGTGATCTTATAAGCACCGGAATAAATACCGGCTTCATAAGAGGAAGAAAGTGGGATTAACATCAAAGCGTCAAGCCTGCTACCTATCGCGGAAAATAATCTAGAAAAAGCCAGAAATAAAGAGAAGGTAAGAAGCTTTTTTAGATTTCCTTTCTCTTCCTTCTCTTTAAGAAACGAAAAATTGAAAAAACGCATTAAAAGAAAAAAAGCAAGGTAGGAAGAAATTGCGAAAACAATAATAGCTGACTGTATATTTAATAAGCTCAAGAAAAAGAAAGATATTATAAGGAAAGCTTTGGACACTGTGGAAAGAATATTAACGATAGCAACCTCCCTGAATCTTTTTTGGGCAGAAAGCAAAGAGGTCAAGAAAGAAAGAATAATACTCCCAAATATTCCGATTCCAGAGACAATAAAAAGAGAAAAAAGATTACGACTTCTCAGAAATATTTGTGAAAGGAAAGGTGAAAAAAGAATAATAGCAACAGAAACACTTAAAGCAACTTTTAATTGAAAAATAAAGGCGGTTTTGGTAAAAGAAGCCGCCTCTTTACTTTCTCCTTTTGAGATAAATGATGGCAAAAATCTAGACAAAGAACTACCTATTCCCAAATCACAGATGTCGATAAATAAAAGTATAAAAGCCAAAACAGCTGAAAATATTCCCAAATTTGAAGGATTTAAACCTCTAGCAAGAAAGATCGTATATATAAAGGCTAGAAAAGAAGTAATAACATTCCCACCGAATATCCAATAAGTATCACGCGCTGTCTGTGAACTACTTATTTTTCGAAGAAAAGAAAACAATTGTATGAATTTCATTTCTTAAGGATAGATATAAACTCATTGGCAACGATTCTTGCCATTTGTTCTGATCCTTTGTCCGAAAGATGAACGTGGTCAACAAAATATTCATCCACTCCGTTCAGTTCTCGAGCGGCATCAATAACTATTACCTTTTTCTCACTCCCTACTTGCTCTACTATCTGATCAGTCTTCTCAAGAGCTTCTACTAAGGCATTATGAGTTAATTTCGGAGAGGCATAATTGATTCTTTTTTTCTGCTTAGGAGTATTATTTCTTGCTACTAATCTTGGCTCAATGATCAAAATAGGCACTGCTTTAATATTTTTTGCCAAATCCACAAACGTCTCCATACTTAACTTATATTGCCTTAATCCTGAATCGTAAATAATATCGGAATATTCACCTGGAGGTTCTGCACCTTCATCGGTTGGTTTATATTTCCAAAGAAAATATTTTGTTCTTAATCTTACGTAAAGCTGGGAATGTTCACATAAGAAACGGTCGAAAAAATTTTGATAGGTAATAAAGGGATCTTTTTGATCAACAAACCAGTTATACTGTCTTAAAATTGGCTCATCGAGCCTAAAATATTTTGTATCATTATATTGATCAGATAAAACCACATAATCAGGCTCAAAGAAATTACCTTCAGCAAAAAGTCTCCCCCAGGCTTCAAATGACTTATTAGCTGGAGTGCCAGCATTAATCACTTCTACATTTTTATAACCCTTTTCGTGCAAGATTGTCTCAACTCTGTGCGGCCAGTCTTTTCCTTCTGATTGCTCAATATCAAAAACGGATGACCCACCGTAAAAAATTATCCTCACTATTCCCTTTGGTTTTTTAACTTCAAAATCTTTTCCGCGATAACCTTTTTTATTAATATAGATATCAGCATTATTAATAGTTACCTTTTGCTCTCTTTGGGGAAAAGCGTTTCTGGCAAAAACTGACCGTTCATACTGAAGAGATTTATTTTTCAAGATTTCAGGAGTTAGATAACCAGTTTTAGAAAAGAGATGTACCGCTAGTTCTCCTCCCGTTAAGGTGACAATTGTCGAAAAAATTACCAAAAAAACAATCAAAACAGAGCGTTTTTCCCTCAATAAAGTCTTTATGCTATGATCATATCGACTACCTTGTGGCATAATAGTATCCTAGATTATATCAATTTATGCTCTAATATTCAGATATGATACCTATTTTGTTTGGCATAACTATCATTTTTCCGTTCCTTTATAAATACTCTTTTGTGATTACTAATCAATTCTCGCAAATACCAATCATTCTGTCTTTTATGAATAATAATTATTTAATCAACGACTGGTATGTAAACAGTGGCAGAGATTTTGGCCCTAGAACCATTTTTGCCTGGTATATGGCCCAAACAGCTAAAGTAATTTCTCTTCCTGGAACCTTCTTTCTACATTACCTTTTATATATTTTTCTAATTATATATAGCTCCTTTAGACTGTCCTATCTTTTATTTAAAAATAAATTTATCGCCCTAATAACTTCTCTTACTATCCTTTTTGGAACTAGTATTACTTTGGGGGGTAATATTCTTGTCAGCAATGACTTCTCTGCCCCTCAACTTCCTCTTGGATTGTCTCTCCTTGGGATTGTCCTGATTATCGAGAAAAAATATCTTCTTTCTGCTGTCATTTTCGCTATCACTTCATATCTCCACCCTCATTTTGGATTTGAAGGAGCTGTTCTTTTCTACGGCATCACCATAATAATAATGATAAAATCAAAAGGAAAAATTCAAAATCTTATCACTAGGACTTTCCTGCCTTACTTTCTTTTTACTTTACCTGTTATAGTCCTTTATACCAAAGAGGTGTTAAGCAACTCTGTATCAGGAATCGATAAGCTCAACATCCTAGCTTACATGCGTAATTCTCATCATTATGTTCCTTCTACTTGGACAATCTATAATTATGTACAATTTATTGTTTTTTTATCAATTTTTGTCTTAATAATAATATTTTTCAAAAAGAGGTTTAAAAGCTTCCTCTTGAATTTTTTTTTGCTGTCAACATTGGTAATAATTATTTTGTGCTTTTTGGGTTTCTTCTTTACGGAAATATATCCACTCTATTTCATAACCGCTCTCCAACCTTTCAGACTAACTCTATATCTATACTGGATAGGAATAATCATTATTATAGGAACATCACTTTCTCTTGCTCTTGAAAAAAAGTATATATATTCTCCATTATTGCTTATACCTATCTTTATCTCAAACCTGCGACCTCCAAACTTGACTAGTAAAACCCACTTTTTGGCTTTTCTTATCGCTTGTTTTCTTATAATCTTTTTCTATAAAATACCTAAAAAAATCTTCATATTATTTTTACTTGCCTATTATTCTCTTTTCCGCTATCATGATATTTTCAACTTTTCATCCTATATCTATTTTCCTACAGAAGAAACAAATTTAGCTCTCTGGGCAAAAGCGAATACTCCTCCAGATTCTGTTTTCTTAATTCCCCCTAAATTTGAAAAATTTCGTTTAATAGCAAATCGAGCAATTGTCGTTGACTGGAAAGCGTTTCCTTTTCAGGAAAAAGCCATGTTAGAATGGGCAAAAAGAATCTGTACGATCGGAAATATTCCTAATTGTAACTTTCGCTACATAACTATGCAAAAAGTAATTGACGGGTATTATGAAGAAAAAGCAGAACAAATTCTGAAACTCCGTCAAAAATATAATTTTAATTATTTTATTTCCGATAGGTACTACCCTGAATTACCATCGATATACAATAATCGCCACTATGTCTATACATTCCCTGACAAAACAGATTAAGAATCAACTATTACTATTTTTCTCAATCTTCATTTTTACTATCTTTTCTCTCACTGTCTATCCAGGTTATGAAGTTTTCAAAGAAGATCAGGAAGTATATATGCCACAAATTTATCATTCACAAAATCATAGTTTATTTGGAAATGATCTCTTAATTAAATTCGACCAACTTAAGTATACCTTTTTTGATGAGCTGGTAAATTTTACTCAAAACTTTTTCAACAAGGATATATTCCTATCCCTCTTTATTCTTATGTTCATAACAAGGTTCATTTATTATTTCTCAATTTACCAAATAGCCTTATATTTCTCACAAAATAAATTATTTAGCTTTATATCTCTATTCCTTTTTATGAAAGGATACTCTGTCTATGGATATCCATATTCATTTCTCGAAACCCTTTTGGTACCAAGATTTATAAGTCTATCCTTATGTCTCTTGTCTCTCGTTTTTCTTTTTAAAAATAAAACCTTAATATCTTTTGCTATTTTAGCCTGTGCTAGCTTGGTTCATCCATTAACTGTTATCCCTTTCACCATCTTTCCATTTCTAAAGTTAATATTCTCCTTCAAAAAATATTTTCAAAAATCTCTTTTTATTATTTCCTTCATTATTGGCTTATTTATCTTATTTTCCATTCTAGTTGTTAAGTTTAACTTAATACCCAATATCTTGATTCTTCATCCTCTTGATCTTCTCTGGGAAAATATTATCAGAACACGCAATCCATATTATTTCCTTTCAACCTGGAATTATCAGCTATTAATTCTTGGTGTTACTTTTCTTCTTTTCATCGTTCTCTTGATGGGAAAAAAACCGCTTTTCAATGACTCTTTGAGAAAAAGCTATGCATTTCTTTTTTTCATTATTCCTTCTGTCTCCCTAATTATCTATTTTTTTATAGTTGAAATACTAAAAATTCCTTTTCTGGTACAAATACAACTATTAAGAACTTTAGTCCTTTGGAAAATAGCATGTATTTTCTTCTTCTCCTATTACGCCTATCACCAGATCAGTATAAAACCTCATAATATTCTCTTTAACTTTTTTCTTTTAGGGATAGTATTTTCTTTTATTTTTGAGAGTTCTTTTATTTTTCCTTTCCCCTCAAAAGGATCGCTTGTTGTTCTGTTTATCCTGCCTTTTCTTTATCTTTGGACAAAGAAAAAACATAATTTAGCCGGAAATTCTCTCATCTTTGCCGCACTACTACTTATTTCGTTTATTCTTGCCAGGCTATTTGTTATCCGATTAGCTGTGATAATTCCTCTAATGATCCTTCTTATTCTAATCACTCTAATCCTAAGATACAAAATGTGTTTTATCAGGGATTATCAATTCATTATTAGACCAGCAGCGATTTTGATTATAAGTATGACTACATTATTTTTTCTTCCCTCCTTTCAAATTAGACCAAAATATTTTGAAGATAAGCTATTTATGGAGACATGTAATTGGATAAAGAACCATACTAATACCGAAGCCATCTTTATAACTGAACCTTTCACCTCAAAAAGTGGGCCGTTAAGACTTTCGTGCTTGAGAAGTATTTTCACTTCTAGAAAAGACGGCTCTTTTGCGATACTATTCAATCGCGATTACGCTTTGGAATGGCAAACAAGAATGAATATCGTTAAGGAATTGGAGAATAACAACTATTGTTTTCCCAATACTCCGAAAGAATATAAAATGGATTATATTCTTTCAGAACGAAAACTTGATCTTTCTTTTCCGGAAATATATAACAATGGAAAATATTTTATATATAAAATAAATAATAAGGTTTAATCCATGAAATTGATCAAGTTTAACTTTATTTTCCTTTTCTTTTTAACTCTTTTCTTTCTTGTTCCTTTCTCTAGGATTTTTTCGGTCAAATTCGTTGATGGACACGATTTTATTCTACATTTCCGTATGATTTATATTCTTGAAAAATACTTAAGTGAAGGGATCCTGTTTCCACGCTGGTTATCTGAAGCAACTTATGGTTATGGTTCTCAGGTTTTTACTTTCATGTGGGGTGTACCCTATTATCTAGGCGCTCTCCTACATAAATTCGGACTATCTTATGAATACATCTTTAAGATTCTTCTTATTTTGCCGAATCTTTTGTCAGGAATTGGTTGTTACTTATGGCTTAAATCTAAATACGGAAAATTTGCTGCTTTCGTCTCTGCCGTAGTCTTTATTTGGACGCCCTACAGATTCCTGGATACTTTTATAAGAAATGCAATCGGTGAGCTCTTTTTTTTCGCCTTTTTGCCTTTTATCTTTTTTTTCCTTGATAAGGCTAAAAATAAGTTTTCGGTAGTGTTTGGATCAATTTTCTGTGCTCTTCTTATTTATTCGCATCAAGGATTATCTCTTTTCGGATACCCGATTTTAATTGTTTATATCCTTCTACAGTATCTAGAAAAGAAAAAACCAAATATTTTTATTAATCAAATTTTTATTCTCATAGGAGGCTTATTATTAACCTGTTTCTATTGGCTCCCCGTTATAATCAATCAACATCTCCTACCAATTGCTGAAGGAAAGAGCAAATCTATCTGGTTTCCACCACTACTTTCACTAATCAGATCCAAATGGGAAGGTGGGTCTGTTTTTAATGGGAAAATGATTATAATGTCTTTTCAGATCGGTCTAACACAACTATCCATTATTTTGTTATCCCATCTTTATACTCTCTTCCTTTTTCTCAAAAAGAAGAAAATACCAGTCATGCTTCTATTTTGGCTTTTCCTATTCTGGCTTTCTATCTTTTTCCTTCAACCAATCTCAAAGTGGACATGGATAAACATACCACTTATTATTAACCTTCAATTTCCTTATAGGTTACTTTTTATCCCTATGTTTTCTTCGGCCGTAATTTTAGGAATACTATTAACTTCTATCAAGAAAAAAAACTGGAAATACTTTATTGGAATTCTTTTTCTTTTGGCTGTTATTGTTGCCAATAGAAATCATATTATAGTTCAAAATAAGGAAATTGTTGTAAAAGAACTCGATAATTATGAAGGTACTTTCGACGTCGGCGGAGAAAAATTACCAAAATACGTTACACTTTCGGAAATTGAAAAAGAAGAATCCTTGGCCTCTCCAAGAATGGAATTTTTAATCCTCTCCGGAAAAGGAGAAATCCAACAGGAAGGAAGAGAAAAATTCCAGAGTACAGCGGTAGTAGAGACAAAAGAAAAAAGCATCTTAAAAATCCGCAGGATTTACTTTCCCGGTTGGGAAATTTATCTAAACTCCAGAAAACTTAAAGAAAGTGAATTTCAGAAAGGAAATGGTGTTTTTATCTCTTTGCCTAAAGGAAAATTTGAGATTAAAGCAGAATATAAAGATCCTCCCCTCGTTGTATTGGCGAACATCATTTCAATATTAAGCTTCTTATACCTGTTGATTATTTTATCTTACACTTGTGTAAAATATAGAAATCAACACACGGTATAAGACTAATCTTTTTTGTCTCCTCGATATAAAAATATTCTTTTAATTTTTGATCTATCTTGCTTGCCCTAGAAACATGAATAAGTTCTGTCCCTTGATGAATTTTATATACTTTTGGTCTTAATAAACGTTTTTCAAGATACTGAAAAATTCGAAAAATAACGCTATCTTCATTCGGATATCCAACAATAAGAAGACCATTTCGTCTCATTATTCGTCTGAAATTCATCATCACCCTATCAAGATCTTTTATATGCTCTAATACTGACAGAGATACTATTAAATCGAATTGATGATCCCGAAATGGCAAAGAGGCGGCTAAATCGGATTTCTTAAAAAAAATATTCTTCAGCCCTTTTTTTTGACACATGTCTTTGGAATATTTTAAAGAATACTTTGCATAATCTACTGCCCAGATTTTTCTGCCAATCAGACAAAGAGTAGGTAAAAAAAATCCTATTCCGCAACCCGCATCCAAAATGGTCATCTTTTTTCGTCCTTCTAAAGGAATCATTTCTCCGGCTAGTTTAAATCTCATTTTAAAGAAAAAACGGCTGATAAAATTTGTCTCAAAATAAGCGGAGGCTGATGATTCAAGCAACTCCTTATGTAACGAAGAACCCATCTTTATCCTAGCCAGTCCAAGACCGTCAGGATAATCGTCTCTTTTAGGAAAAATAATTTTCATTTATTTTTTTTGTACCAATTTATGAATTTATCTAACCCTTCCTCAATCGTAATCCTTGGTTGCCATAAGAGCATTTTTTGGGCCTTTTCGATTTCTGCCCAAGTATTTACCATTTCACCTTCCGGTAATCTTTCATAAATTCTTTTGGCTTTTTTCCCCAATTTTTTTTCAATCATATCCACTAAAGTTTTAATTTTTATTGGTTTGTTGTTTCCTAAGTTAAAAATCTCGAACGGATACTTTTTCTCCAAAGTTTTTCTTATTCCACTAACAATATCATCAATGTAAGTAAAATCCCTTTTTATTAAGCCCCGATTATAGAGTACTATTTCATAATTGGCATCTATAGCTTTGGTAAATTTCATTATCGCCATATCGGGTCTTACTCGAGGACCGTAGACAGTAAAAAATCTTAAGATCGTTATGGGTAAACCGTATGTTGTGTGATATAAGGAACAATAATGTTCGGTTGTTTTTTTGCTTATTCCATAAGGGGAAAGAGGTAGACTATCTTCACTTTCGCAAAACGGCAAATGTGGTGAATTCCCATAAACTGAACTGGAAGAACCGAAAATAAAATAAGCATCCTTATTTTTTAATTGTTCAAGTAAATTAATGGTACCCAAGATATTGATTTGATAATAGGAGATCGGATCCCTTAACGAAGAAGATACGCCAGGACGGGCGGCTAAGTGAACAACTGTCGTAAAATGATAATTGGAAAAAAGAGTCTCAAGTTCTCTTCTATCAGTGATGTCCAAAGAATAAAAGTTAAAGTTATTATATCTTTTAAGCAGTGATAAATTCGCTTTCTTGAGTCTAATATCGTAGTATGGATCAAAATTATCTACTCCTAAAACTTTTAATTTATCTTGTAGAAGCGATTCGCAAAAGTGAGAACCTATAAAACCGGTGCAACCAGTCACTAAAATCATACATTACTCTTTCTTATGGTATATGGGGACAATCTGTGGGTCTTGAAATAAATCCTCACAAGTAATTCTGCCAAAAGACCAAAAATAAAAAACTGCGTTCCAATTACCATCATAAGTACTCCCAAAATAAGAAGGGGCCGATTTGAGAGTTGCGCACCATAAAAAATTTTTATCGAGGCAAGATAAATATTTATTAATAATCCAATCATAAGCGTTAAACCGCCAAATATTCCAAAAACATGTAAAGGACGACTAGCAAAACGCAACATAAAAACAATAAACAATAGATCCAATAGACCTTTAAATAACCTAGTTGAACTATACTTACTTTTACCTTGGGTTCTCGGTCTGTGCTTCACCACCACTTCCCCAATCTTATATCCGTATAGAGAAAGAATAGCTGGAATAAAGCGGTGCATCTCACCATACAAATCTACTCCTTCAAATACCTCTTTACGATAAACTCTCAATGAGCATCCTGAGTCATGAATTGTTTCTCCTGTCAGTTTTTGACGAAGTATATTTGCCCAAAAAGAGAAAAAACGTTTGGAAAAAGGGTCTCTTCTTTCCCTTCGCCAACCAGCAACAACATCAAAACCACTTTCTAATTTTTCTAAAAGTAGAGGTATATCGCTCGGATCATTTTGAAGATCACCGTCAATAGTGACAATTATCTGTCCATCGGCATTTTTTATACCCGCGTCAAAGGCGGCAGTCTGACCATAATTTTTTGTAAATTCGATTATTTTTATTCTTTTATCATTTTTTTGTAAATTTATGATTCTATTCTTACTATCATCGGTAGATCCGTCATTTATGAAAATAAATTGAAGATTTAAGTGTAGCTTTTTCTCCAATAAAACTAATTCTTTATACAATGGTTCAATATTCTTACTTTCGTCAAAAATAGGGATAACGATGGAAAGAAACTTTGTGGTCATTTTTGTTTTTTAAGATAATAAATTGACATAAAAGAAGTCAATAATAAAGTTACACAATATGCTAGATTTAATGAATAAGCAGCTCCAAATTTACCATATTTTGGGATTAAAATGAAATTACCTCCAAAAACAATCAGAAGTTGCAACAAACCATTTATCGTCAAAATATGCGGCTTTTTTACGTAATATATTGCCACAGCTACAGCCGGAATTGAGGCTACAAAAAAAATCATGGCCGTCAGAAGCCATATAAATACAGGAACTGCTAAATCTCCTTTTTCTCCAAAAAGAATTGAAAGAAAAGGTGAGGAAAAAAAGATTAATAATAATATAGAAAAAACTAATCCAACTGTAGCCGAAATCACTTTGTAAATATAGGTTTTGAATTGTTTGATATTCTGCATGACAGCAATTCTGGGCGCAATTACGGTCGTAAAACTCCCTGAAAGCAACGGGTAAAGAGCAATTACTCTCGAAGCGATCGAATAAATCCCAACCTCAACGGCATTCGTTAGCGTCACCAACATTAGGACATCTAATCTGGTAGCGACCGAAGTAAAACCACGGGCAGCTCCAAGATACAGTGAAAAGCAGATCAAATTCTTCATTTTTTTGTTGGAATACTTACCTTTCAAGAATTCTGGTCCAACAAGAAAAAACGAGATTAACATCAATATCAGAAAAGTAAATGCCAATATCCAAATGATATTTGTTAAGTTGACCTTGGAAATCATGACTAAAACTAAAAGTAAAGCCAATCTTAATAAACCGTTTAAGGTTGTAATAACTCCGGTATGAAGAAATTTTTGTCTGGCGGAAAGAACATACATAAAAAAATTTGTCATGATAGAAGCAACTACGCTTACTGCGGTTATTTTAAACAAATAACTATATTCTATGTCGTGAAAAAAAAGAAGTGATAAAAAATCTGAAGATAAAATAACCAACAACAAGACAAAAACCACAATACCAACCTGTAAAAGAAAGGCTGTTTTTAAAAATGAAAAAAGTTCCATATTCTTACCTTTAAGTGGTGGTATAAAACGGGATAAAGAATTACCGATTCCCATGTCGGAAAGTTCGGTCACCACCACTAGAAAGGTAAAGATCGTGGAAAAATAGCCAAAATCTGCAAGACTCAATAATCTCACTAAAATCACAACATAAAAAAAGGCAAAAAACATAGCCAAGATATTGCCGGTAAATACGATATAGGTATTAAGAGCTGTTTTGGATGACGATAAAGTCAGAAGCCTATTGATAATTCTGCCCACCGCTTTCATGAGGTGTATTTCCTTACGATTTGACAAATTCTATTAACGTCAGATTGACGCAGTAGAGAACTCGATGGCAAATTAATACCATGCTTTGAAAGATATTCACTTTGAGCATAATTGTTTTTCTCAAGATATGGAGGAAGTATATGGATCGGATAAAAAAACGGTCTTGTTTCAATATTTTGTTTATGAAGCTCATCAATTAATTCGTCACGGCTTAGGGGATACGGTTTCTCCACTAAAATTGAATACATCCAATAAACACTTTTAGCCCAATCTGCCTCTGGCGATAAAGTAATCCCAGGAATATCTTTTAGTAACTGATGATATAACTTTCCTATTTTTCTTTTTTTCCTTATTAACTCTTTTATCCTCTCCAACTGTCCTAAACCAATAGCTGCCTGCAAATTCGTCATTCGATAATTAAATCCTATTACTTCATGATAGTACCTCTTTTCTGGTGTTTGACCGTGATCTCTTAATATCTTTATCTTTTCGTATAGATTCTTATCATTAGTCACCACCATTCCTCCCTCACCTGTTGTGATAATCTTATTCCCGTAGAAGCTAAAACACCCTACATTTCCAAGACTACCTACTTTAATCCATTTTTCTCTTATTTTTATCTCAGCACCGTGGGCTTCAGCCACGTCTTCGATAATAATCAGGTTCTTTTTCTGGGCAATTGGTATAATTCTACTCATATCTGCTGGATGTCCATATAGATGAACAACCATTATCGCTTTTGTTTTATTGGAGATTTTTCCTTCAATTTTCGAGGAGTCAATATTCCATGTTGTGCTTTCTACATCCACAAATATAGGTTTGGCTCCGGTATAAGTCACGCAATTGGCACAGGCTATGAATGTTAAATCCGGCACTAATACTTCGTCACCTTTTTTTATTCCGAGTGCTACCAATGCGAGATGAAGAGCAGTTGTTCCATTTGAAGTGGCTACGGCATATTTTGTTCCGATAAATTCTGCGAATTTCTTTTCAAACCTTTCAATAGATACTCCTTTTGAAGATATCCAGCCGGAGTTAAAACAATCAATCAAATATCGTTTCTCATTGCCCGAAAGATCAGGCTCTGAAACCGGAATATACCTTCCCATATATAAAATTATTTAAATATGAATACTTGAATATTTCCGAATTTTTTTTCATCCGATAATTTGTTTTCCATTAGTATTTTTATCTTTTGTTCTTCTAATCTCTTTATCTCCTCTGTATTTCCTCTTGGATCAATCATTGAAAATAGTGCCAAGTTTTCAGTCCGCTTAGAATCAACAGGATCGTCTTGATATAACCAAGCAAAATAACTATCCATATAAGAATGAGCCGGTTTCCCTACAAAATATTCAGACAAATATCGGTAACCACCAAATCTTGTACAATCACCTAGAGCTTCAACTCTATAATTTCCGTGGGATACATATTTTTTGATAAATCGAAATGCTTTCATTTTGTCTATATAAGGATAACTAGAATAAGCAGAAAACAGAGTGATTAAATTTAAGATAATAAACAAGGAAATTGTTGGAATCACAATAATTTCCCCGTGTTCTTTCTCCCAAATATAATCGAGACTTCTACCTAAAGCCACTGCCAACCAAGGGAAGAAGAAAAGAAGATAATATTCAAAAAAGGAACGCTGATAAAACTCAACAAAGAGGAAAGTAAGAAGAAAAATCGACAGAATTAATTTGGATGAGAGAGTAAGTTTATTTTTTGAGCGATATCGAAGAAAGAAAATGAAGATTCCGACAACAACAAGTAATATTCCTTCCGGATAAGCGTTTTTTCGCAAATAGGCAAGTTCTTTGCATTGTCCTGATTCTAAGAAAAGATCAGGTTTAAAGGGAATCCAAAAAAATCTGCCTAAAGTGGATAGGAAAGAGGCATTTCTTTCCAAAAGTGTTGATTGGTTATACGTTTTAGTCCTGTTTAAAACCAGATTAATTGCTGCTTGGGTATTCAAAAAATTGTGTCTTAGTTCAAAAAAGATATACGGCATCTGTAATAAGAAAAAAAGAAGAAGTGAATAAAAAATTAATCTTCTTGATAACATTCTTTTTCTTTTCCAAACTACCCAGATAATAAGCGGCAACAAAATCATCAGTTGGAGATGAGCTTGGATACCAAAACCAAAAACAACAGCTAGTATAAGCAGACTCTTTCGATCTTTATTTATTATCTTGAATAATAAAAATCCTATTAATATCGACAATAATGGAATCGGACTGGGATTCCAAAACCTACGATCATAAAACGACACAAGAAAGGAACAGGCATAAAGCAACGAAGCAAATATTCCTGTCTTTTCTGAAAACATCTCTCTTCCTAATCTATAGACAAAATAGACAGTTAAGACACCAATAAAAGAAGCAGTCATTCCCCATCCTATGGGATTTCCGCCGGATAGGAAGAATGGAATAGCGGCAAAATATAAAAAGGCCGGTCCCAAATATAATCCAGTATCGGAAGCATTAACTCCAATTAGGGGGAAATGCTTTCCGGTTATGATATTTTTAACGACCAAAGCTTCATATTCCTGATCCATACCGAAATGGAGAAAATTTTGTAAATTATAAAAGCGAAAAAGGAACGCCAAGAGTAGAATACCAATCAATAGAAGATTCGATCTCGAATTGATTAATTTAGGTCTTTTTATTATTTTCATTTTTTTATATCGAATATATTCTAACAAAAATAGAATAACCATGACATAATCAGTAATCTATATTCCTAAAAGATAGATATTGACAAACTTAGGTTTATTTTGACTTATTTCTGAAATAGTCTTTCATGTATCTTGCCAAAACTCTCTTATGGAAAAGAGTTGTCTTTTTCTTTCTTTTAAGATTCGGAGATCTTTATTTTTAGGCCAGGAGAAATAACTCATTTTCCTATTATTCTGTAATTTTCCCTTACTCATTGTATTTTTCATATCCTCTAGAATTTGGACGAGAAGCTTGCTTCCTTCTCTTGCGCAACGAAAATTTAGAGAAAAAGCTGTATCGTCTTTTTTTATCCTTATCTTCCTTTGCCCTAAAATTTTTCCTGAATCAAATCTTTCATCCATTATATGAACGGTCACCCCTGTACTTTTTTCATCTCTTGCTAGAACCCAAAAGTAAGGAAAAAGCCCTCTATAGGCAGGTAGTAAAGCAGGGTGAAGATTAATACTAGCTACCCTACTTAATTTAAGAACGGAATTTCCTATCTTTTGGTTAAAAAAAACGGAAAGTAAAATATCAGGCCGCATTTTTTCAATTGTTTGGATGAGGAAGGGATTGTTAATATCCTTGGTCTTAATAAGGTCAAACTTGTACTTCCTCTTTAATAATTGTATCGGCTTAATCTTACTTTTATCTTTCTTTAAAAAAAGGGAAAAACGCCAAATCAGGCTTTGAAACAACTTAAAGAGAATAAATTCTATGCTGACGCCATTAGTGATCATTTGAACAAGATCAAACAGATTTTTTTGATAGACAAAAGTAGAAGATTTTATTATATAAGTTATCTTGAATTTCTTTTGGTTTTTTAAGAGATAATTGATCACCATGGCTGATTCAAAACCTTCAAAAGTCAAAATAACTACTTTCATCATAAATAGCTATTTATCTATATTTATTCTTTTTTTGTCTCTATGCCTAATGTACTCTGACAGAAATTTAACCAAAGTAATTAAAAAAACACTCCATAATCCTATAAGAAATATCCCTTTGAAAAACCACGGTTTATATTGGCTTGCCTGAATTACTAATGTCAAGAAAGGGGGAAAGTCATAATACGTCTTTGCGACTATATAAACAGCGTATAAATTAAGAGTGATCATTAAAATCCCTAATATTTTTGTACCCCATAATTTCAATCTCCATTTATTCGGAAATATGGATTGCCAACCGACTATCAATATCAGCATATGTACAGAAATCAGAGGAAAAAAATACCTTCCTTGCACTCCCAATTGATAATGAGATGTGTACCATAACCACCAGTCGTAAACCGACACCGCTAAAAAATATAAAATATTCACAAATATCAGAAAAATTACACCTTGGAAAATATTGTCCCTCCATTTTTTTTCTTTAAAATTCCTAAATAGCCAATATCCAAATCCAAAAAAGGCTATTACTACTATTCTATTTATCATTCTATGTATTACCCTTGGATATGTTACTCCCAACCAATCATAGACTCCCCAATACCAAGGTAATACTTCTCTAATCGTATGAGGAATAGTATATTCAAATGTAAATTTAATAAGACTAGCAAGATCAAAACTCGCTAAGAATCTATCAATAATGATAAGGCTGCTAATTCGGAAATAATATAAAAGATAAAAAAAGAAAAGAAAAATAAGGAGAATCAAAAATGATAATTGATATTTATGTTTGAGCTTACTGTCTCTAAAAAAAGTGAAAAAAAGAAGCATGAAAACAGAAGGGAGAATGATAATAAATTGAGGCTTAGTATTGATAGTTAAGAGACTAATAATTGAAAGTATTAATAGTCTTTTCTTTGATATTCCAGATGAAATAATTGAGAGATTAATAAACAAAAATGCAGTAAAAAGAAGATTCCCCAAAGAATCGCTATTGACTCCGACATTTGAAAAAACCATCATGGGCTGAAAACCGACTAATATTGTTAAAGTAGAAGATAGAAGCTTATTATTTTCGAATAATAAAAGTCCGATTTTATAGGCAATATATACATTCAACAGGAATAACACTAGTGAGCAAAATCTCACAGCAAAAACACGTGTAAACAAATCCTGCTGATAAAATAATTTGTATACTATCGATGAGAAAATATAATAGAGCGGTGGATAACGAGCAGCCTCTCTATCGACAAAGGTGCTTTTTGCACCTGTTTTAGAAAGAGCAGCAATACTTGCTTCATATTTTCCTACCAACGAATCGGTATATTCTATCTTATATTCTGGATGAAAAGTAAACTTATTATTGCCAAAATTATCTCTTTCTGTTCCAAGCAACCGTTCTGACGAATATATTTCATCAGTCAGATCCAATTCTTCGTCTTTTGGATTTCTACCTGTTTCTGAAAGAAAAGCAACCTGTCCAAAGTGAGATTGCTCATCAGGAAAATGCCAAATGGGAACTAAAACTAACCACATCAAAGCGTTTAAAAATATAGAAATAATAAGCAGTAAAATATACTTTTGTGTTTTTATGTTATGCATTTCTCTTTTGGTTTAAGTTCACCTCTATTCCTAAAATTGCTACCAACGCCCCCAAAAAAGTGACTGGTTTTTCCCAACACTCTACGATCCAATTCTGCCATTTTTTATACTTTATAAGAAATAATAAAGCTTTAAAAGAATAGAAACAAATTCCAATAATTATCTCAAAACAAAGAATAAATTCATGCAAAAAATATTTCTTTTGGTGTCGAAGGTGCCATGATTGACCAGAAGCAAAATATCTTTTTAATTGGTAAGAAATATTTGTTTTATAGGACAAAAGATAATGATTAACTACTAAATCCGGAGAATAGTAAAAAAAGTTTCCTTCACCTTTCTTGTGCCATATTTTTTCAAAAAGACTAGTTTCTTCACCCACAGAAATCGATTCACCCCTCATTCCTACCTTTGTATAAAACTCTCCAAATTCTTCAAAGACTTTTTTTTGAAAGATCATATTCGGACCGGAAAAAGACTCTCCTTTCTTTAGGTACCGACACGAATTACCAAAGCTTACTATTCCATACTTCTCCCTGAACCATGAAGGTTTTCGAGAGTCAAAGAGAGGAATAATTTTCCCGCCAACGACTAAAGGAGTAGGCTTAACTCTATTAAAACAAGCCAATATTTTTTCTAAGTAATTCTTACTTATTCTGGAGTCATCATCTAAAAAGGCAATATACTGACCTCTGGCTTTTTTAACTCCAATATTCCTTGCGTATCCTAAACCTAATTTTTTCTCTAGTATCAAATCAATATGAATTTTTCTGTATTTTCTTATTAAAATATCAATTAATTCTAAAGTTCCATCAGTAGATCCATTATCTACGATTACTACATCGTATTTTGGCCTCTCAATCGTCTGGCAGACGAGATCTTTTAGCAACCTCTGTAATAACTTTTTCCGGTTGTAGGTACATATAATGACAGAAATTAAAGGTGTCATGAGGGAAAAGAGAGTAATTGTTTGAAACGAAATCGTAAACGATGAAGTATCATTCTCTCTTTTAGAAGAGTAATTTGTTCTTTCTTAAAATATTTCAAAGGATGTTTTCTTTCCCATTTCTTTATTTCATCATAAATATAAGGGAAAAACTGATATTTATTAAGTACTAACTCTCTTGCTTTTTCAATTGCCTTCCTTCTCGTTATCCATAAATTACTTTCGATTGTCTTTTTTACTTTTTCTACTACATCTGGATCTTCTATGTCTATTTGAACTAGTGAATCTTTGGGGAAATAATCGGTAATGTTTGTACAGCCGAAATAAATAGGCATTGTCCAGGCAAGATAACAATCTGTCAATTTTTCACTAAAATAATAGGGTCCTCGGTGACTTTCTACCACAATAGAATATCGGTATGGAGAAAGTCCATCCCATTTATCATCAAGATATTTAAATCCTCTCCCGAATAAATCAAAATCAATACGTGGTCTTATGTTTCTAAGAAAACGCATTCGTTGCTTGTGTCCTTGAAATATACTTTTATTACTCGTGATCCAGGATAATAGATAAGGTTTCTCTGGAACAGAAGTTGTTTTCAAAAAATCATAGGTTTTATCGATAAGCCAGGGTAAAGCAGGCTGCGAATGGATGTATCTTCCGTCCTTTAAATCTGGGTCTGTCGTGAAAACATTTTGATAGATTTTATTGGCCTTGTGAAAAACCTTGAAAAATTCAGTAGGTGGTTCTTGTTGGATTGACCAAATATTTTCTCGATAGGTATTGACTTTGATTTTTTTAGGTGAATAATTTAGCACTATGACATAATCTGGAGAAGAAGAATTAAAAGTAAATTTTATATCTTTCCACATTCCTTCCCCTAAAGGCGTTTGTCTAAACAGATCAGGATGGTCCCAATTTTTTATGATAAGAACTTTCCTCATATCTTTTTTAAGAGAGCCATTATATTGCCTGGTGAATTAAAAATGCGTTTATATCTTATGATATTTTGATAAAATCCTGGAATATCTTTCGTGACTTTTTTTCCCTCAATTTGAGACTGGGTGGTTTTTTTACCAAATAGACTATATTCTACTATGATTCGTTTGAATCCCTTCGTGAGTAAATTAAACCGTCCTTCATCATAGACCCTATGCAGATTAAAAACCACAGTCGGAAAACCGTAAGGAACAGTTAAAACTACGTGACCGCCATTTTTAAGTATCCGCCTAACCTCCTCCATCGTTTTAAGATCCCCCTCAACATCAAGAGGATCACCGTATCTTCCAAGGCCTACATGCTCCAAAGTCGAAATAATCGTCACTAAATCAAATGAAGCATCCGGTAGCAAACTCTTTATACAACTTCCCTTTACATACCCTACTCCGAATTTTGACTTGCAAGGATAGTTAACGATATCCAAACAAGTCACTTTCACCTTTTCTAATTTTAATAATATAGGTAACATGGTAGAAAATCCTAATCCTCCTCCAATATCCAAAATCATTTCCTTCCGGATATCCTTTCTCATCAAACACTTTGCCAGGAAGGAATATTCGAATTTCCTCAAATGATCAGCAGAAAACTTCTCCTCTAGATACTTAAACAAAGACTGATATGAAATTTCGCCCCACCTTACAGACATTTCTTTCCAGATATTTTCTATCTGACTGTCAAACATCAATATTTTGTATCCAGAGATGTATTCACCTAGGATTCGATTGACGATTTTCCCAAGCCAAAATTTCTCCAAAAGGAATCGGTCATCCGCTATCTCAAGTTTCAACTGGGTTTTCCTTAAGGGGCTGAAATTTCTGACAAAGTCATGTGGAGATAATAAGTGCAGTTTCATAGAAGATTATTCAAAACTACAATCTTAACCAAGAATCAGGAATTAAATCTTGAGAATTCAAAGAAGAGTTACGAAACCACTTTTTTGGGACAATGACTATCTTGTCTTTATTTTCACTCAACCATGCTCCCCACCAGCTAAAGGTACTGTTGGCAATAATATGATATTTACAATTACTTATCAGTCTTAAGTCTTCATAATCTTGATCAGAACTATTAGTATCAATATACTCAAGTTTATGATTAATCTTGAAGTGATTTTTTACCCAATTTGGATCATCAGAAAAAACAAAAAATACGGCCTTTTTAATCCTTGCACTTAAAATAGAGATAGCCTTATGATAATAGGAAAAATCTAACACTCCGTGGAATTCATTTTTCCCTTTTTCATAAATTCTATCAGTCAGACGAAAATGAATAGAAACTGAAGTAGTTCTTTTTATTTTATTCAAAATCATCTTATTCTCTTCTGATGGAGTAAACCTGCAGATGAATTCTTTTCTGATAATATTTTTAATATCAAAAAAATATTTTTCACTCTGAAAATATCCCAAGAGATATGCGTCTTTGGACGTATTTAGAATACTTTCATCGAAATGGAAATGCTTTTCGTTGACGAGAAATTTATATTTTAATTTCAATAATTTAATATAAAGTGGTTGAAATCTCGAGGGAATAACTGGCAGAATTTGTAATAATGAACTGTTAACCAGAAAATTTACGTCTTCTTTGGTAGCGAAATCAAGTTTTATTTGAAATTTGTCGAGACCAAACTTTCTTTCTGTCTGATTATTAAACTGATGGAGATCAAGTTTAAGCGGAGTATGATGGATATAACTTAATCTTCTAGCGGCTGCGTACTGAAACATCTGGTTCCCAAGACCACCACTGATATTGACAATAATCATAATCAATCTACTCCAAAATTCTTTTATAAATCCCCATCCTTCGTTTTACTTCTGATTCAAAATACTTATCAAGAACAAATTGTTTATGAGGAGAAAAAATTTCTCGCAATTTTCCAGAAAGATTTCTGATAAACAAATAAAATAATAATTGTTTTGGCAGAGAAAAATACGATTCTCTTATTATCTTGGAATTGAGCTTTAGTACTGGCCTTCTCCTTTTTTTAAGTAATCCATCCATATAAGAGGCTAGATTTATTATTGGATCTCCGTTGGCCATAAACTCCTTTTTGGCCCATTCACCTAATTTTATCCCTGAATAATCTATCTTCCTACCACAGCAAACATTCAAAAAATCGTCTCTGGTCATTAATTTGGGAATATATTTATACCAATCAGTCCAAAGAGGTTCGGGAATCTTTTCAGGGACTACCATATATATGGGTTTATGGGCAATTGAGGCCTCTATAAGGCTTGTGCTGAAAGAAGAAATCACTAAATCTGCCCTCATTATCCACTCCCGGACGCTTAACTCATCAGTAATAAAAAGATTACTAGGAAGAGTACCGATCGTCTCTTTCACCGCCTTGATAAAATTTTCTTTGGCGATAGCCGGACGAGGCCGAAGAATAATCTCAACGGGACAGTAAGAAGCCTCTTTAAACCATTTCATCACTTGACTAAACACTTTCTGACAATAATCTCTCATTTCAAGAGCAGCTTTTTCGTCTTGACCGAATTTAATGATTTGTTTTAACTGATTCAAACTGTAAAACGCCCAACTGAAATTTTCTGGGAAAAAAAGCCAAAGGCGTTTTGGGTCAAGTTTATATCTTTTTGCTAACGCTTCTTTTGAAGGATATAAATGGGAGTAGGGCTCCTCATATAACTTATAAGCCGGTTGTCCGTTAATGAAAATATGACCTCCCGGTATTCTATACTTTCTTTTGAAATAATCAGCGTTCTTTTTACTCCAAGCATGATGTAAAACATATTTTTGAGCAAAAAGATCATGCGGGGCTTTATAAGATATATTTGCTCTATAAAGAATTTGCTCCCAGTAGAGATTAAAGTAAATTGGTTCTCTAAACTTAGTGATAATTTCAGAAATCCCCGAATCATAAACAGAATAACAATAGGGAATAACCAATATCTTCGGATTATAAAGACGAGAAAGTAAAGCAAGATCTTTATGCTGAAATGGAATAATTTCAACTGTATGATGATTGTCTTTTTTTAAATAATGGGTTGCGGCACAAACCACATCCAATTCTCTTGAAATATGTTCAACAAACCAAAGAACATCAATATTTTTCATTAGCTATATTTTATGGGAAACGATTAACGAAGTAAATTAGAGATGGTTCTAATAAGTGAATCTTGATTTAAACCGTAATATTGTAGAGCTTCCTGTCTAAATCCGGTTTTTGGGAAATCTTTTAAGGCAAGATGCCTAATTTTTATAAATTTTATACCTTTTTCTGAAAGAAAGGCTAATAAACTTTCTCCAAATCCTCCTTTCATATAATGGTCTTCGACTATCAATAAGGGAATACCTCTTTCAGATATTTTCAGTATTGTTTTCCGATCAAAATCGGTAATCCATGGATAATTCCAAATTTCTACCTCAATTCCTTTTTTCGCTAATTTATCTGCAGCTAACATACATTCTCCCAAGATGACTGGACCGATTCCAATAATAAGAATATCTTTCCCTCTGCGAAGTATCTGAGGAAATCCTTTTTTTATATTTTTATCAGGAGTAGACAATTCAACGGCAGAAGGAATCATAGATAAACGAAGATATAATAACCTTCCTAACTCATTACGGAAATATCTTCTCAAAATATTTTTAGTATCATCTTGATTTATGGGTTGATACATGAAGATGCCTGGGATGTTCTTTATGCAGGCAATATCGCGAAAACCAGAGTGTGATTTACCGGGAGTAGCAGGTAGTATTCCGGCCATATTGCCGATAATTAATGCTTTTGCCCCTTCTGAGGCTAAATTATAGAGTTGTTCGTTGGCTCTTGAAGTAAGAAAAGCGGCATAAGAGGAAAAAACCGGTAAATAACCCATCCGACTGAGAGCTGCCGTTGCCGATACTAAGTTTTGCTCCATTATCCCCATTTCAAAAAATCTTTTGGTAAATTTTTGATGAAATTGGACAAATCCGCAGTCTTCCTCAAGATCAGCATTCAAAACCACTATATTTCTATATTTTTCTCCTGCCTCAACTAAACTTTCTCTCAAGCCGACAATCAGATTATCACCCTTTATATTTGTCTGCATTGGAGTTATTGGAATATTAGAGAGAGATGATGTTAAATCCCATTGGAAACCCAATTGATTTAATATTTTTATATTTCTGTTAATGATTTCATTTAAAGCAATTCCTAACTGTTCTCTATTGGGTGCTTTGTTATGCCAGAGATAGCGATCAACTTTGTTTCTTAGTACAGTAGGATGTTCCATAAAAGAAACCCTTTGACCTTTAATTGTCTGACTCCAGAAAAGTTTGGGTTTGTTTTTTATTCTCTTAAGTGACTTAAGTGACTTATTTATTTCTGAAACGGATTGTCCATCGGTTTCCATAACCGCAAAACCCATATTTTTCAAGGCTATCAATAATTGGCCGTATTGGACAATATCTTTCGTCAACCGATCAGTTTGGACTTTGTTATCATCAATGATGACATACAAATTGTCTAATTTAAAACTGACTGCAGATAAAAAGGCTTCCCAACATTGACCTTCCTGTAATTCACCGTTTCCAATAATTACAATTACATTGCCTTTCATTCCAAATCTTTTTTTCGCTATCGCATACCCTACAGCTTTTGATAATCCCATCCCCAATGAACCGGTGTTTGCCTCAATTCCTTTTGTTTCAATATCACAATGTCCAGGAAGACCGCTTAATCTTCTTAATCTGTCAAGATTCTCAATCGGAAAATACCCTTTTGCCGCTAATGTAGCGTAAAGAGATGGTGCGGCGAAAGGGTATTTTCAGA
>Ga0233422_10000317_pt1 | contig 24923 bp, 23 predicted proteins | sample Watercolumn_Mata_2_FD_182724 | JGI IMG/M metagenome (GOLD analysis project Ga0233422, IMG submission 182724) | Freshwater microbial communities from Lake Matano, South Sulawesi, Indonesia - Watercolumn_Matano_2014_110_MG | ecosystem: Environmental > Aquatic > Freshwater > Lake | place...
ATGTCTCCTTTTAGCCTTCCGTGCGATCGGTCCTTACCGACACCCTTGTCCCTGCCTCCGAGGCACGCCTGCTTCACTGTTCATCATCATCCATCCCGGGCCTGAGGTCAAGTCTCTCAGGACGAATTCGCCCGTGTATCCCTTGCATACGGAGCAGGGCCCCTTGCCGGATGGCGGGGAGAACCATCTCATATTTTACTTTAAATATTTATTGCAATCTATTGTTATATATGATAAATATTTTTCCAAATCTGTCAAGGGGGCCCGAATGTTCTTCCATCTCACCGTCACCTTGCTCATGCTTGCCGCACTTGCAGCCTTCCTGCTCCTCTGGTACTTCTGGGTCAAGGGAAAGCTCGGGAATTCCTTTTTTTTGGAGGATGAGCAGCAGTTCCTCTTTCCGTTCCGCTACTTTTCTTGGATCCTACTGGGCGTGGTGCTCTTGACTTCGGTGATGCAGATTCACTTCCTTCGGGTCTCTTCGATGGTCCATGAGAAGCTTGCGTCCATGGCCTTCGTGTACAAGGCCCAAAACGGCCTGGGTGAGGATGTTCAGGACATCAAGAGTATGATTTCGGCCCTGCGCTATGACCTTGGCCCTCAGTTCAGGCCTGCGGAGACAAACACGTCCGATCAGCGCGTAGCGGGCAGGCAGTCGCCCCCTGAAGGAAGTCCGGTCTCTCAACAGAATCGTGTGCGGCCAGATCGTGCCATCGCCGGTCTAGGACCTGCAGACCGAATGACAAGTGGAAACGGCTTCGCCCAGGAAGCCAGGTCCTCCAGCTATCGGCAGGCCCGCGCGAACCCTTCCGACGAATCTCGCGTAAGAGATGAAGCAACAGGGAAGGGCGCATCCATGGCGCTTGATTTGACCGGCAGAGTGACCATAGACGCTTTGCGGGTGAGAAAACGCCCTACCACCGGGGCTGAGGTGATAGACAAGCTCGTATCAGGGGCACAGGTCAAGGTCACCGAGAAGCGTATTGTAGACGAGCGGATGTGGTACAGAGTCATCACTCCTTCCGGCAAGGCCGGCTGGGTGGACTTCCGATACCTCGAATTACAGGCTTCTTCTCGGCCTTGATGCAACGCGCGGGGACCGTCCCACCTAGGTCCGTACGCTGCGTGGCATCGGAACAGCCGTTCAGCACCCCTATCGGGCTCCTTCTTGCCACTTGAACTCTCACGCTGTTTCGACTATTGATAGAGTATTCTCTGTTTTCTCCGGAGCACTTCGGATTGGTTTGAAGAAGCCTGCCCCTGCTGCTCGACGGCAATCGATTACGGAAGTGACAAGGGACGGGGCCATGCTGCGAGGGCTCGCTTCGTTTGTGGGGGGAAATCATGAAGGGAGAGCACAAGGAGGGCGGAAACGTTTCTCAACCATTGAAAAACCCTGCCACGTGGAGCGAACGACAGCAAGCGCGCGAGTGCGAATTCATCCAATCACCAAATGTGGGGATCCTTGGTGATGATCGGTTCAGCAGCATCTTCCATGCACTGGACACGCCGTATCAGGTCGTGGACCGTTCGGGCCGCATTGTGCAGGCCAATCGCGCATGGCTGAACCTTCTTGGATACTCCGTCGACCAGGTTATTGGACGGCATTTCAGTGACCTGATAGGCAGCTCCGGCAGAGAAGCGACGGAAGAGGCTGGATCTCGGGCCGGATTGGAGGAGATTCCCTGGTCGAGCGAGGTAGCGATTACGAGCGGTGACGGAGCCCTGTTGCCGGTAGTACCGGAATGCCTTGTCCGACCGGATGAACTCGTTGGATTCGAATATTTCCACGTTATCCTAAAGCCCGTCCCTCCGGAAACCGCCCTTGGCGACATAGGGGCCCGTGCTCTGAATGACCGTATCGTCACTGGGGATCGGGATCGCTCCTTAGAGCACAGTATCGCCCTGCTCAGGCTTTTTTTTGAGCTTGCTCCCATCGGAGTCTTGATTTCGGTGGCAGGTGAAATCGCGTTCGCGGATAAGACAGCGGCGGACATCCTGGAGGCAGAAGGCCCCCAGCAACTCGTTGGGATTCCGATGTCGCGCTTGGTTCATTCAGCGGACCATGAAAAGTTGCGGCACAGATCGCGAGTATTGGTCAAGGAAAGGCGGATGGCGCTCCTGAGCGAGTACCGCTGGGTCAGGATGGACGGGGAAACGATTCAGGTTGAGGCAGCCTCGGTGCCGTTCACGTATCAGGGCAAGACTGCGGTTCAGACGGTCTTTATGGATGTTACTCGCCGCAAATGGGCCGAGCAGCAAATCAAAACGTCTCTTGAAGAAAAAGAGATCCTGCTCCGTGAGATCGACCATAGGGTAAAGAACAATCTTCAGGTGATTTCCAGTCTCCTGCGACTTCAGTCAAAATACGCCGGAGACCGTGCATTGAATGAGGTATTTGAGGATTGTGAGAGTCGCATTCGGTCGATGGCATTGGTCCACGAAGAAGTGTACCGAGTACAGGATCTTTCCAGCATTGACTTCCACAGATGCATGGAAAAGGTGTGCAGGGCCCTATTCCAGGCCCAGGGTGTGAATGATTTCGCTACGGGTCTACAAATCACGTCTGATGGGTCTCGGCTGGGAGTGGACAAGGCAATTCCGTGCGCTTTGATCGTCGGTGAACTCGTATCAAACGCGCTGAGAAGGACCCGTTCAGGGAGCGTGGCAGGAGCGCTCTCCATTGATTTCCGTCAGATTGCCGGTGATAGATTGCAGCTGACCGTTTTCGACGAGGGGGCGAATATTCCGTCAGCCGGAGATCCCGAGGGAACCGGTGCTGTGGACCTCCAACTGGTAGCTACGCTTGCTAAGCAGCTCCAGGCGGAAGTAGGGCTTCACGCCACCAAGGGCACGGAATACCGCTTCATATTTGAGAGATAGCTAAGAAGAAGGAAATCGCACATATGTCAAAGGCCCGAATTATGATCGTCGAGGACGAGGGCATCATTGCCGAAGACCTCCAGATGAATCTGGAGGAAATGGGTTACGAGGTCGTGCATGTCGCGGCGACCGGCGAAGCGGCTGTAGATTACGCGAAACGACTTCGTCCCGACTTGATTCTTATGGACGTGTTCCTGCAAGGCGCGATCGATGGCATTGAAGCCGCGGCCCGTATCCGAAAGACCCTCGATATTCCCATTATCTATATGACGGCATTCGCCGATGACAGGATGTTTGAGCGTGCCAAAAACACCGGGCCGTTCGCTTACATGATCAAGCCGATTCGTGAGCGTGAACTGTACACGAATATCGAAATGGCCCTGTTCAAGCATGATGTAGAGAGGCAACTGAGACACGGTCGTCAGTGGTTCTTTGTGACGCTCAAAAGTATCGGCGACGCGGTCATTGCCGCAGACATCGAGGGGAAGGTAACCTTCTTGAATCCGGTGGCCGAATCCCTCACCGGCTGGTCACATGACGAAGCGAGAGGCAAGCCCCTGGTGGATGTTTTCAATGTCGTGAACGAGAAAACAGGGATGCGGCTCGACGATCTGGCCGATCAGTTGATCAAAGAGGGAAAAGCGCCCGGGCTCGGCAACCGGTCCAATCTGCTCATTGCACGAAGCGGGCCGAGCATAGCCATCGGCGCGGGCGGGGCCCCGATCAAGGATGAAACCGGGTCCGCCATCGGCATCGTTATCGTCTTCAGGGACATCACCGAGCGAAAGGAAGTGGAAGAGCGGCTCAGACTCCTTTCCGAGGCCGTGCAGCAGAGCACGGAAGGGATCGCGGTCGTCGACCTCGAAGGGAATCTCCTTTTTCTCAACCATGCCCTGGCCGAGATGCACGGGTACTCACCCGAAGAGCTTGCGGGGAAGCACATATCCGTTTTTCATACCTCCGAGCAATTCCCCAGCGTCGAGGCAGCCAACCGAGTCCTGCACGAATACGGCCAATTCAGTGGTGAGATCTGGCACGTTCGACGTGACGGAGGAGCTTTCCCTGGACTGATGCACAACTCCCTCCTCCGAGACGAGGACGGGAGGCCCATGGGAATGATCAGGACCGTGCGGGATATTACCGGCTTGAAGGAGTCGGAAGAGGCGCTGCGCCGAAGTCACGAGAAGCTGGAAGCCTATTCGTCGCAACTCGAGGCCAAGGTGAGAGAACGAACTATGGACCTTGAGAACTCTCGAAAAGAATTAAAGAAATACTCAGAGAGTCTCGAAAAGACCAACGAAGCGCTAAAGCTCATTATTGAAGGAATCGAAGAACAAAAGAAGGATGTTGAGCGCAAGATCTCCCACAACCTCAACCTGACGGTGAGGCCGGTGCTCGACCAACTGAAATCACAGGACCTACCCGACACGACGCAATTTCTGCTCCAGTCTCTCGAGTTCAATCTGGCCAACGTATTCTCGTCCTTTGGTATCAAACTCATGAAAGAAGGGCACCGACTGACGCCCAGAGAGGTACGCATTTGCGAGATGATACGCTCGGGCCTTTCTTCCAAGCAGATGGCCAAGGTAATGGCCGTCTCTCCTCAGACCATCCTTGTTCACCGCAAGAACATCCGCAAGAAACTCGGATTAGCGCGGGCCAAGCAGAACCTGGCATCGTACCTGAAAGCAAACTTGTAGCTGCGCACATCTATTCAGTAACGTGGGTTCTGAGACCACGTCCACGAGACGTCCCTCCGTCATTCCGGCGGAAGCCGGAATCCAGGTTCTTTCTTCTTTCCTGGACCCCGGGTTTTGCCTGAAAGTGCTCATAACCTATGATGGGCAAAGGCTGTACAAATGGTGCCACGGATGTGCGAAGCTCATCCGTGCACGGACGAGCCTGGCGGCACGTCCGTGGCACCAGGAGCGTCGCGAGTACTTTCATCCCCCGTTGTGACCGGTAGGTCATGGCGGTTCGCCGGGGTGACGACCTGGAATGCGTAACTGAATGCTTGGCTTGGACGTTCTTCTTGGCTTGACTGCGACCCCCAGGCTTGATACCTGTACGGATGCAGACGGAGGCATGACATGCTCCAGAGATTGATAGATGCGCTTGCCGGCCAGATCGCGAAGCCCAAATCGTTTTGGTACAAGCTTGTGGCTGCAATTCTTGGTGCCGTCATCTTTCTCGCCGCGGTCCCCGCGCTCCTGTACTGGGCCGGTTTTGCGGTCGAGAAGTATCTGCTGGCCGATCGGTGGGCAGGATTCAAGTCCGCAGTGGGCTACGTCAGTGTTGTCCTGGGACTGGCCATTCTTGGCTGGTCTCTACTGGTCTTCGGGCTATCAGGGAGAGGGACCGCGGTCCCCACGGCTCCCCCTCAAAAGCTCATCGTGACCGGCCCGTACAAGTATTGCAGGAACCCGATCCAACTTGGAGCGCTCCTGTATTACTTGGGCATCGGCATCTTATTCGGCTCGGTTGCGATCGGAGTGCTAATGCTGTTGATCGGCTTGGTGATCGGCGGGGCTTACCACAAGTTCATCGAAGAGCGGGAGTTGCTTGCCAAATTCGGCCAGGAATATGAAGCATACAAAATGAAGACCCCTTTCATTATTCCGAAGTTCCGGAAAGAGTAACGCTTCAACAGTGTGACAAGGTGAGAAGACGAAAACAGCGCACAGGTCTCCAGGTCATGCAAGGAATGAGGCTGTCGGACCTGTTGAACGTTCTAGCCCGTAACAACTTTAGGGTTGAGTTCCGGTACTTCGACCGACTGGCGTATCTTATCGGTATCGGCGTGCTCAACTCCCTTTTCGGCGCGATCGACGGTCTAGTGAACGCGAAACGAATCCTAAGGACTGAAATCGCGCCTCCTCCCCTGTTCATTATCGGTCATTGGCGAAGCGGGACCACCCATTTGCACAACCTATTGAGCCAGGACGAGCAGTTCACTTCGCCCGCGGCCTACCAGTGCATCTTTCCGCGCCATTTTCTCGTAACTGGATTGATGAGGGCCCTATTCAACTTCCTCACACCTGCAAAACGGCCGCAGGACAACGTGGCTTTCGATGCGGATGTGCCCCATGAGGACGAATTCGCCGTCGCGTCGTATTCCACGGTTTCACCGTATATGAGAGTCTGGTTTCCGATATCCGGAGACGAACCGTTCAGCGAATTGGATCCCCTGAAGCTCCCCCCTGAATTGCTTGCTCGATGGCAGAACGCTTTGTCGACTTTCCTCAAAAAGGTGCTCATCGAACGCAGAGGACGGCTCCTTCTCAAGTCTCCTCCTCACACCGGAAGGATCGGGACGCTCCTCGAAATGTTCCCAGGATGCCAGTTCGTCCACATCTTGAGAAACCCTTACAAAGTGTTCCCGTCGACCCTGAATCTGTGGCGGACCGCTCTTCAGGATTCCCATCTCCAAACGCTACAACTCGGCCAACTGGAAGAAATGACACTCGCTGGTTACACATCGCTTTTCGACCTGTACGAGCGTGATAAACACTTGATACCTGAAGGTGCCCTCTACGAAATCAAATTCGAAGACCTCGAATCCCGGCCCGAAGAAATCCTTCGAGACCTGTATGACAAGCTCCGACTGCGGGGATTTGACGACTTCCGCGTTAAGCTGCAGGAGTACCTTCTCTCCATCCGGGGATATGAAAAGAACGTCCTTCACGCGGATGAAATTTCCCGCGAGATTGTGAGGCAGCGCTGGGGCTTCAATTTTGAGCGCTACGGATATCCTCTGTAGCATCCTTCACGCGGTGGTGAGGAGGAGCGGCCCCGGGGTGACGATCTCCCTATGCAAAGGTTACAACAATTGGCCAGGGCGAATTTGAGCGGCGTGCTCCCGGAAGTTCGGCCCTTCGTTCGCGAGTCATGGGGCCTCGGCTGGCCCATGATCCTGATCATGTTCTTCTACTTCGCTATCGGCCTGACCGACGTGTACGTAGCCGGCTTCCTCGGCACGGACGTCATGGCCGCAGTCGGGTACGTGGCCCAGCTCTACTTCACCCTCATGATTCTCGCCAACGGAATCACCGTAGGCGCGGTATCGTTAGTGTCACAGGCGTACGGGGCCAGAGCGTATGACGGGGTGGGGAGCATCAGTGCCCATGCGCTCATGATCGGAGTGGCGATCTCGGGAGTTATCACGGCCTTCGCTGTCTTGTTCCCTTCTTCGATCGTTCACCTTGCGGGGATGCCCGCGGACATAGCGGGTATTGCGACGGATTTCCTTCAGATCTTCGCTCTGGTGCTCATACCGACGTACATTAGCATCATATGCGCGGGAATCTTACGGGCTTCCGATAGGGTCCGGATCACTCTGATCATCAGCTTTGTCGCCGCTGTTTTGAACATTCTCGGCGACTTCGTGCTTGCATTTGGATGGGGCCCATTCCCCGAACTGGGCTACCGAGGAATTGCCTGGTCAAGCGCGTTTGCGACCACCGTGGGAATGGCGCTTAACCTGATCCCGGTCCTGTACGGGATCCGCAAGACAGCCCTCCAAACCCTACGCCATCCTTTGTCTGCCTGCGTTAAGAACTTAATGAAGCTCGGGGTCCCCTCGGCGCTCCAGCAGACGGCCTGGAATGCCGGGACCCTCGTGGTCTATTTCCTCGTCGGAAAGCTCCAGTACGGTGAAGTTACCGCCCTGGCCGCGATGACCGCGGGTCTACGGATCGAGGCGTTCATTTTCCTGCCGATCTTCGCGTTCAACATGGCCGCAGCGGTGCTGGCGGGCAATCGCCTGGGCGCCGGCGATATTCAAGGCGCTCGCTCGGGCACGAAGGCCGCGGCGTTGCTGTGCCTGGTCATTATTGCTCTTCCCGCGTTGGTCATCTTCATTCTTGCTCCGCAGATATCCCGGCTCCTTTCAAGCGACCCCGCGGTGCTTGCGGAGATGACCCGGTACTTGCGGATCAACATGGTGGCCATGCCGTTCATGGCAGTGGGAGTCACCATGTCCGGGGCTTTGCAGGGCGCGGGCGATACCATAACCACGATGAAGATCATCTTCACCGGCATGTGGCTGGTAAGGATTCCGGCCATATTGGCAGCGATTTATATCTTTGGGACCGGGGCAGTCGGCATCTGGTGGACGATGACCTTATCGATCATCGTCATGTGCTCTCTGCTGGGATACAGGTTCAGCGGAGAGGCCTGGACCCATGCGTCGACCGACAAGGAAACCAAGAAGATGCTCTGGGAGTCGTGCATGCCAAGATCACCGTAGGCAAGATGACAGGGCCCTTGGCTGTGCGTTACGATTTCGTGGTAGGGGCGCACGGCCAAGGCTCTCAAAAACGGGCAACGAAACCGCTTCAGACCAGGCAGCAGTCTGATCGGCGCTATGTTGATTTCGGGCGGTTCACGAACCGCCCCTACACACCACGTACGTAAATCAGGAGTTTTATACAACCTCAGCCGCTTGCCCCAACATCTCACCCACGACGGCTCCGGCGAACCCAGTTAATGATTCTTCGCCACATGATGGCCACCCCGACCGAAAGCGCGATGAGCCTCATGCCAAGCCCTTGGCCCGCGACCAGATGCGCGTGGAGGTGAAAAACGACCTGCCCCCCTCCCCTGTTCACATTGATGAAGAACCGGTACCCGGAGTCCGCAACGCCTTGATCCTTAGCGATCCGTCGTGCCACCTTTCCCAAGTGGGAAAAGATCTCATCGTCATCACGCAAATCGTTCAGGGTGGGAACGTGCTCGCGGGGAACGATCAGGATATGAGTCGCGGCGGTGGGATGCGCATCTCGGAACGCGACGACCAGGTCATCCTCGTATACTCGCTCCGCGGGCAGCTCGCCGCTTACGATCTTGCAGAAAACGCAGTCAATCATTCATCCTCCCACAGGAACCAGAGGAAACGATGGGAACGCTCTTTCAAGAAAGGAATTCGGGGAGAGCTTTTTTTGAAAAGAAGTCCACCCTCGACGCCTCTGCAAGAACGTCTATGAAGGCTTGGCGTTGCCGGTTTCCTTGGAGAGGAAACGGCAACGCCAAGATTAATAGAGTTTCTTGAAGGGGGTTCGGGGGGAACTTCTTTACACAAAGAAGTTCCCTCCCGATTTCACTTACCTGAAAGTGCATTCGTATCAAACATCCTCCCCGCCTTTGTGCGCGATTACGTGAGCGTGGAGGTGGAAGATCACCTGACCGCCGCCCCTGTTGACATTGACAAAGAGGCGGTAGCCTGACTGATCTACCCCGAACTGTTCGGCGATTTTGCGAGCAACCTGGCCGATGTGAGACATGATATGGTTATCGGCCGGCACATCGTTCAGCGTCGGGATATGCTCTCTCGGGACGATCAGAATATGGACCGCTCGCACGGGCCTTGCGTCCCAGAATGCGACCACGAGTTCGTCCTCGTACACCTTGTCGGCCGGGGCCTTGCCTTGAACAATGTCACAGAAAATACAGTGTTTTTCGGAGGCGCTCATGATTTCGGGGGACCTCTTTGTAGAAACGTCGCAAAATGGTATTCATAGCATCGGCAGGCCCTGGAAAGCAACGTTTACGGAGAGTCTTAGCGGATGGGCGGTCAGCCCGGAATGTGGGATTCAGGCGACCTCCCGGCATCCTGCATTGCCGTAGGGGCACCCCTCGTGGGTGCCCTCTTGGGGCAGGCACGAGGCCTGCCCCTACCATGCCGTTCCCTGGAACAGAGGATATGGTTCACCATGCGTTTCTTGTAGAATTACCGCGATAGCGCGAACTTACGCTCACGCACGGAGTCGAACGGTTGAGAGGTAATGACAATGTTCGCCAAGATTAGTCGAGGAATCGTGTCGATTTTCTCCGTGCGGTTCCTCGTCAAATTCGTTGCGTACGTGCTTGTGGTGGTGGTTTTTGCCGCGTCGGTCGCGGTCATTGTGGACCCGGCCGAGATGGAGATCTTCAAGGCCGTCGGCAATTTGACGCTCGTGGACCCTCTGCCCAGAACCAGGGAATTGGTTCAGGAGAACAGGCTGTGTGAAGCCATCGACTATCTCGGGCACTTTATGGATTACGATTACGTCAAGAGCAACCAGGAAGCCCAAGAGCTTTACCAACAATTGAATGCTAAGAGGGATTCGCTGAGCTTTCGCGGTCAGGACGTCCTGAACGGTATTCTGAGAGGCAAAGGAGAGTGCACGGAGGCGCTGGTATCCGCGACGGTTTCCGATTTTCTGCTTGTCGGAGACGTGAGGGACCTCACGTGGGGCCTTGTGAACAAGTATTACTACAAGGAGCCGACGGACGATTTCACCACGGCCCTTGCCGCGCTCGGTGTGCTCTTGTGGGGAACAACCGCGATCAGCATACCCACGGCCCCGGTTACCGGCGGGACGGGCACGGCCGGGAGCGTATCTGCCAAAGCCGCGGTTGTGCTGCTGAAGCTGGCCAACAAGATGGGAAAACTCTCAAACTCCATGAAGAAGTCGCTGGTGAAGGTTTTTCGGCAGACCACCGCAACAAAGTCGATCGCACACTTCAAACCCATTGCCAGCGCGGTCCAGCAAATGGCGTCAACGCCCGGAATCAAGGTGAAGGATTCCCTCAACATCCTTGCCGCTTCCCGGCACGTGGACGACTTGCCGGTGATGGCTAAGGCAGCCGCGGCCTACGGCAGGAAGACCGGCAAGTTCCTGGACCTCGCGGGTGATGCGTCCGTGCGAGTGTATAAGCGATTTCCACAGAGCAGCCGAATCGTGCCCGCGCTGGATGCGGCAATCATGCGTGGGAAACCGGGGCTCGATGCGCTGGAGAAGGTCGGACCCGACAAGTTCTTGAAGTACCTTACCATTGCCAAGTTTTCCACGAGAGGCGTCCGGAGCTGGCATGAAGGCCGTTTGTCGGAGCTCACCGCCATGACCGCGTGGCAAGGCTGGTATGCGGTCAAAAAGGCAATATCCTATCTGCCCATGTGGCTGATGTATGTTGTTGCCGTGATCTCGGGTCTTGTGGTGATCGGCCCGCCGTTGAAGGGCCTTCGGAAGATCTGGCAACGGCTGCGGAAATCTGCCTCTGCTTCAGAGGTCCCAGCGAATGTTGTTTGACCGTTCAGGGTAGGATGCGGTGACTCCGCTGCGTGTGGGGCCAACGTAGCCTACAAACTACGCGTTATGGGAGGACGCAATGGTTCCGGCCAAAATCAACTTCTTGGAAAAATTCGCAAAGCTGCCTGACGATGACTATTGTGTGCGAATCATCGCCAAGATGAACGATTACGAGTTCAAGATCGTCAAATTCAAGGGAGAGTTCGTCTGGCACTGTCATCCGGACACGGACGAGACGTTTATCATCCTCGATGGCAAGCTGACCATGCATTTCAGAAACAGGATCGTTGAATTGTGCACCGGCGAGATGATTGTGATCCCCAAGGGAACGGAGCACAAACCCGCATCAGATGAAGGGTATAAAGCCCTTCTCATCGAGCCCGAAGGTGTGCTCAACACCGGCAACGTCGAGAACGAGATAACCATAAGCAAGATAGAATGGATATAGGAACGCGTCACGAATTGCAGCAAAAGCCGGCGCAGGATGCCACGATTAGGCGGCTCGGGAGGAAACCCTTCTACCGGAGCCACCATATCCCAATCCTCTCCGCAGGTCCCTTTCCCGTAGGGGCGGACCCGCGGTCCGCCCAAGTCAGGGCAGACACGCGGGTCTGCCCCTACAAAGTCGAATCCCATTCTTTGACCATTATCGCGCATCCTTTCGCGGTTCCGGTTTACTGGCTGCTACGGCTGTAGCTTGACAGCAGCTACCAGACACATATATACGGCCGCACAGTGCATAGGCGCTAAAATAAGGAATCTTACCGTGTGATTTCAACATGTTGTCACCCTCCCCCTTCCCCCTCCCGTCAAGGGAGGGGATTTTCAAAACCCTCTCCCCTGGCGGGAGAGGGCAGGGTGAGGGGGGATTCACTATTTGCAGCGGACCCCTTATTTTAACGCCTATGGCCACACAGTGAAATTGTCGGTCTGCTTGTCGGCCACCAATCCAAGAGAGGAACGAGATGACAGAAGAGATTATTCAGAGGTATGGGCAGAGAGTCGGTTACACGGAAGCAGAGATTCAGAAGTTCCACGAGGGAGGCCACAGGACAAGACATGTCAAACGGCTCTCCCAGGCTGCTTCCCGGTATTCCATCGAGGCCACGGTTGTTAAGGCCAGGCACTGCAATTCAGAGCATGTAGTGGGACAACAATTTATTCTGGATATGGACGGCAACTTCATTTCCAAGCTCTGTCCAAAGAAAATGTGCGTGTATTTGATTTCCCAACTGACGATCCCTGTAGCGCTCATCAACGAAAGATTAAGCGAAGCTCTTGAGCCGAACGACTTTCATTTCATGCGGAACGTGAGATGCCCGGATACCGGCATCGAGTGTTATGGCTACGGAGAAGTCATGCTTCAGGTTAAGGTTGTCCCACGAGACAAAGAGCCAGAGTAGGATGCGTCATCCTAGTCCCCAGCCGCCTTTCCCGTAGGGGCGCACGGCGTGCGCCCAAATCAGGGCGACCGCCGGTCGTTCCGTACAAGAACCGCTTCCATCCTTCCCCTATCACCGCGGACTTTTCGTCGTGCCAGACCATAGGCCGCTCCAGCGGCGGCTTGACAAGAGGTTCGAAGGGGAGTATAGGGTGACCTAGTTGAAATTACGGCCCTTTACCAACATGTGCGATGTGGGAGGTGTCCGCGAGGCGGCCAAGCAGTTTCGAGTTAATCCGGGAGGTCTACTATGTCGACCGGCAGCAGGCTCTACTATGGACTGACGTACAGAACGGAACCAATGGCTGAAAGGCCTTAGCATGTCTTTGGCAATCGCTTGAATGGCGTGTTATGCGGCCAGCGGACCAAAAGTCAGCGCCTTGTGAGCATCAATGTAATTACTGTTGGGCAGCAAGCCTGGCAGACTCATCAAAAGGGGCATAAATGCATAAAATACTGGCAGCCCATTTGAACACATTTTCCAAGGAATATACCCTTGAGCAACACTCCGTTGCCAAGCAGTTTGAGCGTTTCGTTGCTTACTGCGCACTGTCGAGCCACTACCTTGGACGCGTGAATTTCGAGGACATCGCGACAGATGACGAGGAGGCCGGAATAGATTCGGTTGCTTTCGTCATCGATGAAGAAGTAGTAACAACGCCAGATGAGGCGGACATCCTTTTCTCAGGGTCTCGTCGGAACCGAGAAGTGGAGGTCATCTTCACCCAGGCCACAACTACGGAAGCGTTCAAGCGCTCTAAGATTACATCCTTTGGCGATGCCGTAGTGGATTTCTTCCGGGATGATTCGGTGCTGCCCCAGGGAGAGGTGTTAAAGAACGCCCGGGAGATCTTTGCAAAAGTTCTCGATAACGTCCAAAAGGTGAAGGATGGCAGACCCGCATGCTCACTGTTTGTCGCGAGCGCTGGCAAGTGGTCTGGCGCATCGGAACTGCAGGCCTCGATGACCTCTGTGAAGAGCCACCTTGAACGTACCGGGTTGTTCTCAAGTGTTACCGTTTCACCTTTAGACCGCGATGCACTCATCACTCGGTGGATCAAGTCAAGGCAGACGATTGAGGCGAGACTGGAGGTGCGGGGATATCTCCCGTTCCCGGGCATTGAAGGAGTTACAGAGGCATACATCGCCGTTGTTTCCGCTCGCGAACTTGTCGACAAGCTGATTCGTGATTCAGAAGGCAACATCCGGACAACGGTCTTTCAAGAGAACGTGAGAGCGTACCTTGGAGAGGAGAATGTAGTAAACAGCAGTATATTGAACACCTTGCAACATGCACAACACAGAGACCGCTTCTGCATACTGAATAACGGCATAACCGTAATCTCTCCGGACATCAGGGTGCAGGCGGGCACTATTTCTCTCTATGATTTCCAGGTAGTGAATGGATGTCAGACGAGCCACGTTCTAGCCCGAAACTATGATCTGCTTGGCGATTCCGTGATGGTGACGCTGAAGGCGATCGAGGTCACGGACGAGGATGTCGTGGCAGAGGTGGTGCAGGCTACCAATAGCCAGACTGAGGTGAAGAGCGCCCAGTTTCTAAGCCGTCGGCCAGTTGTGAAAAGAATCGAACAGTACTTTGAGAGTTTCGACGCGGTGCAAGACCGTGAGAGAAAGCTATATTTCGAGAGGCGCGAGAAACAGTTTGCAGGTCAAGGCATTCCCGACATCCGCGTGTTCGATATTCGGACCATTGCTCGGGCGTACGCCAGCGTCTTCCTTGAGCATCCACATCTTGCGGCAAGGTATCCGACACACATTTTCTGAGACTTGGCAGACAGTCTTTTCCAAGATGATCATCAGGAAGTCAGTTACTATACAGCGGCGCTGTCTTACTACCGACTGCAAGTATTTCTCTTAGGCGGTAGACTGCCTGGAACCACGATGAAGTTCAAGTGGCACATGCTCATGGGATTCAAGTACCTCGCCTCTTCGGAGCGTACACCCTAGCCTAACTCTCGCAAAATGGAGGGTTACTGCAGTTCGTTGCAGCAAGCTTTGACTGATACCTCCGGTGCGCTCTCGCTGTTCCAGCAGATTGTCACGGTCATTGAGTCGCTTGGGGCGGTGTCCCGCGACCGCTTAAAACGACCCCAGTTCAGTGCAGAACTGCGAGAAGCTTTGAATTCGAAAAGGTCGCGGAACTAATTGATTGCCGGACAGAGGCTTCAACCTGATGAGCAACCGGGTGAGGGATTTCGGAAAGTGTGGAGTCTTTGGTGACGGTCTCGCGTAGAGGTTAAACCCTGCGCCTGGCGGACACGCTGATGAAAGGGTGGCGTCACGCATCTTGATCGGGATGGCAAACGAATAGGGCGGTTCACACTGAAGGGGGACAAACATGGAGACGCAGACAGCTGTGATCGAATCGGCCCTCACCTTTAAGGATCTCGTGATGTTAGGGTGCCTTGGCGGAATATTTGTCGAGGCTCTCAAACATGTGAGGAAGCTGCAAAGCAAGAAGTTGCCTGATGGCTTCGACCTTGCAGTATCCCTAATATTGATTGCCATTGGCGGAGGCGTCGCCGGCGTCTATCTCGGTCAAGTGCAGTCTATGTTAATAGCGGTGCAGATCGGCGCTACGGCCCCTGCAATCATTGGGGCCTGGGCGTCTGGCGGCCCCCCGACTAACGGAGGAGGAGGCGGGCCGAGAGCTCGGCGACCAGGCAGCGGCAGCGTAGTGCTTGAGAAGGCCGACGTCGCATCGAGGGTTGTGCTGTCACTCAGTTGGAACGTGCCAAGACATAGTACCGTACAGTTGTGAGTCGTCGCAGGTGTGGCCCAAGACGCCCATCAGTCCGCGCCTGGGGTTTCGGCCCGGCCGACGATGCATCAGCCCAAGTTCCGAGTGCACCCCAAAACAGAACCTTATTCTAGCGCGGGTTACCACCTGTCCCGGCAGCTCACCAGCAAATTCCCATTGCTTTAGGATATCGGCACTTGCTTACGTATTGCCCATTTTCTCCTGTAGCAAGTTTTTGCACAAATGGCCCAGAGCCCGAGTCATTGTTTCAGAAAGCTGTCTGACCAAGCCAAAGCTCGTTCCTTAAAGCCAAAGCTGTACGTCAAACCTTTGAGATTCTCCCCCTTCCAAGAACGCGGCCAAGGCAAGAAGCTCTTCCTTGAGGGCCGCCGCGTCCACCCGTATCTTGTACTCAACCTCGTCCAGACTGAGCTGTTTGCCGCAGGTCCACTCATACGTTTCTTCCGCGAGATTTTCGGCCCTCTGCCACAGAATTTGAGATGCTTTTCCGAGGCCCGATGCCTTGAGAATACCTTCTTCGTATGCACCCAGTATTCCGTGAATGGGCAATTCGTAGAAGTCATCGACAATATCCAAATGAAACAGCGCCTTGTAGAGCTGCTCCGAGATGCGGAATTCCCCGAAGTGCTCGTCCCAGGGTCTGTCAGGGTCGGTACGGACCCACCAGGCAGAACCACCGCCTCGGAAACCAGGCTGATTCTCAGGGCCATTATGGATGTAGTAGACGGTTTTCATTCGCTTGCATTCGTTCGCTTGACAGACACCAGATCCCCCTCACCCTGCCCTCTCCCCCTGTGAGGGGGCGAGGGTTTTGAAGGAATGAAAGAAGGGTTTTCTATCTGCCGCATGGCGGACTGGAAAGTGCGCCCCACAGGGGAGAGGATATCAGCTCGCTTCGCGACAGTGCGTTTTGTGCGAATTTGTGTTCAAGAGATTGAGATTGGGGGACCCTTCTTTGTAAATGAGGTTCCTCTAAACCTTCTCCAAGAAGCTTTACGGTTTGCGGGAATCCTTATTTTTCGCCTTTGGAAAAATGAGGATTCCCGCAACAACTAAAAGTTCTTGGGGAGGGGTTCGGGGAGCCCCTTCTTACAAGAAGGGGCTCCCCGATTCTTACTTTCTTGAATGCGACTTCGTGTCAATCCAGAATCAAAGCCTCGGCGAGTAGCTCGGAGACGAGCGACACCCGGAGGTCCAGTTCGTACTCCTCGTTCAGGTCCTTGAGCTGAGCGTAGCACATCTCGCACGCAGTCGTGAGGATGTCGGCTCCAGTGGCCTTTATCTGGTCCACCTTGACTCTTGACGTCATCATGCGGAATTCAGGCTCTGCCGCAATGACGAGGCCGCCTCCTCCGCCGCAGCACCAGTTCTCCATTCGATTGGGGTGCATCTCCACGAAACTGTCGGTCACCGCGCGGATGCAGTTGCGGGGCTCTTCGTAAACTCCCGCGCTGCGTCCGATCTGACACGGATCGTGGTACGTGACCCGCCCCTCGATCACCGATTTGTCCAGCTTGATCCTGCCTTCTCGAATATACCGGTCCAGGAGCTGCAAGATCGTGACCACCTCGAAGCTCCTCTTGCCGATCATGTGCTTCATCAGGCGGAATGCAGTGCCGCATTCGCAGATGACGAGCGTCTTGATCCCGAGCTGTTCAACCTCGTTGGTGATGCGCTCGTAGATCTGCCGGGTAAGCTGCGGCACGCCGAGAAATGCACCGAAGTTCACCGCCTCAAAATAGCTCAATGACCAGTTTGTTCGTGCCGCGGTGAAGAGCTTGGCCGCGGGCAAAATCGATATCCGCTCTGCCATCGAAACAAAGAGCACATCAGCGCCTTTCACGTCGAGAGGCACGATTTCTTCAGGAGACTTGCCCGGGAAGACCTCCGCAAGCTCTTGACGGATCGCAGCGATCTCCCTTTGGAACTTCTCCCTCGCTGTTTCGAGTTTCTGGCCCTTGGCCGCGGATTCCTTGGCTTTCATGGTGAGCGGCTTGGGTTCCATGTCCGCGGCATAGAGCATCGCTTTGGCTATGGCCTGAATCTGCTGCGTATCAATTCCGAACGGACAGTATGTCATACAGCGGCGGCATCCCGTGCAGGTATAGGCAGTCTCGTATACCTTGTCCATCCACCTGGCGTCGAGTTCCACGGCCTCATTCAGCCACGGCGCGATCTTGCCTGTGTACGAGTGATTTTTCTCAAAGACGCGGCGCAGATTCTGGGCCCGGGCCACTGCTGAATAGCGGACGTCCCCTGTGGACGCGTACGCGTGGCACGCCTCAATACAAACCCCGCATCGAGCGCAGTTTTCCATATACATTCGCATCGCTTGATTCAGGCTGCCGGCGAGTAAGCCGAGCACTTCCTTCTTGTCGCTATCTTCCATAATTATCCTCTCCTGAGTTTGTTCAACGGGACCGCGAAAGCAAAGTGCATAATCTTGCTGAACGGCAGAAATATCAGAAAAAGATTAGCCAGCAGCACATGAGTCCCGATCACTGCGTAATGTGAGCCGCTCAAGAATTGCCGAGGGTCCGCCCATGTGAATTTGAGCAGGCTGTCGAGGTATGAACCGAAATCCGCCTTGGTCATCACGAACCCGCTTTCGGACCAGGAATTTCCCCAACTGATGGTGTCACCGGTGATGACCGCGGCAAGGAGCAGCACCAAAACCAGATAATCACCCGGCACCGATACCTCTCGGACCGGCGTCCGGAAGCGCCGGAAGAGCAAATAGAGCAGACACACTGCCAGAACCAGGCCGATTGCCCCGTACCCGAGCATGTGAGGCGAATCCACAGGCATGATGTTGATCTGGGGAAGGATGTCCAGGTGCGCAAGAAAGAGAAGCACGAGACTTACGTGAAACACAATGAGGAATACCCAGAGCCGAGGGTTGTGCTTGCGCACGGTCGGCATGGTGAAAGCGTCCCAGAAAGCCCCGGCCAGAGGCGACTTGGGAGGATCGTCCGACCCAGAGCCCACGGGAAAAATCCGCAAGGTGTACGGCGCCTTTGGAGCTTTGAGGACTTCCACGACCCGCACGGTGCCCCATGCGATACACCACGCAACAGAAAAATACACCATCGGAACCATGACCACATACCAGAAACTGTCCGCCATCCCCGACACTCCTGCACAAACGGTTTGGATACCTACGTCTTTGTAGGGGCAATCCCGCGTTCCTCGCGGGATGGTTGCCCTTGCTTGGGCAGGCACGAGGCCTGCCCCTACGTCATTCCGGCGGAAGCCGGAATCCAGGCTCTTTCCGTCCATGTCACGCGGGACCTCTGGACCCCGGCTTTCGCCGGGGTGACGATCAAGCCTGTCGCGTGACTGCTTGCATTGTTCGTAATTACCAACCTTGCCCAATATAGTGCAATTAGTCGTCTCTCGCCGCCTAGAAATTGAAAACTTTGGACTCGGCAGCTAATTCTATGAGTTTCTTCGCAACGGCATATTCCGCCCCATCCAACATCGCATCTTCCGTGATGCCTCGTGCCTTTGCACATGGGGTGCAAACATACATAGGGACCTTTTCTCTCAAAAGATACTCCATAGCGACGCCCATCTCTTCCCCAGTGGGAGCCACCACGTTTTCGGTCATGCCCTTGCGTGCGAAGATCACCCCTTCATCGATCAGGAACATGGACACATCGTGCCCCTCCTGATGAGCAACCTGCGCGAACTGCACGCACCTGGTCGGACTGTTGCTGTTACTTAATCCGGAACTCAATATAAAGAGAAACTTCGCCATCCCCGCCTCCTATATGCTATTCGAATGAGTTATTGATGCTCAAGGAGTTTTCTCACGAGTTTATGGGACGCCATCTCTTGAATATGTTGAACCGTTTCCGGGCCGAATTTCTCTCGAATCATATCCAGGTATCGCTGACTACGAAAGTATACGTCAAACGCATGGTCCCTGAATGCCAGAACGTCCGCCGCGGAAAGATGCCGGGTCGGCAACGGGGTCGTGTCATACGAGTGCTGCGAATAGGCGCTCCAGGTCTCCGGCAACGGCCACCCTTCCCTCTTTGCAAGATCGTACTGGTCCGATCCGGGGTACGCCATGTTGCAGTAAAAGTTCGCGAACTCGCAATTCAGCTCCAGTGCCAGGTCAAGCGTCTCCTGCATCGTCTCCATCGTATCTTCGGGCAAGCCGAAAATGTAATTTCCGATAACATAGATGCCGCTCGCCCTCACCTTGTCCAGTATCTTGCCCACGTGAGACTGCCGGTAGCCTTTGCGAACGTCCTTACGTACATGCTCGCTCGCGGCTTCGATCCCGAACGCGAGCCAGTTTACCCCGGCCTGCTTCAACTTATCCACCATCCGGTCGGTGAGCGTGTCTACACGGGCGTACGCCCATATGTTCAGGTTGTAACCACGTTCGATAATCAGGTCGCAGATCTTCAGCACATGACCGGGTTTCAGCACAAAAATCTCGTCGGCAAACTTGATATTGCTCACTCCGTATTCCCGCACGAGCGTGTCGATCTGCGCAATGACCGCGTCCGGGCCCCACAGACGGTAGCTGTTCGTATTCGTGCTGTAGCCGAGCACTCTTTCACCGCTCTTGAACGGTGCTTGTATGCAGCAGAACGTGCAATGGAACGGACACCCCAGAGTTGTATACAGGGCAGCATACGGCTCGCGTTGCAAGTGCCCGAAGCAATGCCAGTTGTGGGCCCGGTAGAGGTGCATGGGCAGCAGGTCCCACGCAATCCCTGGCATGTCTCGGTCGAGATCGAGGACCAACGGCGCCGGAGGCCCTTTGCGTACTGCGTTACCGTCACGGACGTAGAGGTCCGGCACGTTCGTGAGATCGTGTCCGGGGGCTCGCAGCGCCTCCAGCAATCCTACGAGAGTCCATAATCCTTCACCACCGGCCACGAAGTCGGCCTTCTCTTCTCGCAACGTTTGCTCAGGGATGGCAGCGACATGTCCGCTGATCAGGACCACCTTCAGGTCCGGCGCAACCTCTTTCAGCGCCGTGCACACAGCGCTCGCCGCGGGCATGACCTGGGTCGAGGCCGACGGCTGGTGACCGTACACCACGACTGCAGCCAGGAGCGGGTTCAAATCAACTATTCTCTTGGCCGTGTCATTCGGACCGAGACCCTCCGCGTTCGCATCGAGGATCTGCACGGAGAACCCGCGCTTTCGGACGAACGTAGCCATGAGCCCCGCCCAGACAGGAGGCTCGATCGCTGCAAGTGAGGCGCCCAACGACTGATATACCTGCGCCCGGTTTCCCGGGTTGATGAGCACCAAATCAACTTGACTTCCACTGCTCATAAGCTGTCCGCCTCTCGGCAAGCTCCCCCAAATTTAGCCCTCATAGTGAGTTGAGAATGGAGCAGAGTTCGAGTATCTTTTCCTTTTCGAGCGTCGGGTAGTTGCCGATATAAAAACCGAAAAAGTGAACGTGGTCCGTCTTCGGGTACTTCTTGTATTCGTGCTCGCCGAGCAGCCTTTTCAAATAAGGCTGCCGGAGCTGGTTGCCGCCTCCGGACGTACCCCGTCGATACTCGACCCGACATTCGTCCAGGGCCTTCATGACCTTCTCGCACAACGCCATGTCCGGATTTCGGAGAATCAAGGTGAACGCGTAGTTGCAGTTGCCTTCGGTCTCGAAATCGGTCTGGTACTTTTCAGGGTCAAGGTTTTCCAGAAATAGAGCGAGGTTTTCTCTCCTGATCTTATTCTGTAAGTCCAGCCGTTTTAGTTGCGACCGTCCGATAACTGCGTTGATTTCCGAGCTGCGCACATTGTGGGCAGGAAACGCGAAAATGAATTCAGGGTTCAGGTCCGGATACTTTTCCGCGTATTGCCGTTTTAATTCCGGAGAGTCGGCCTCTCGAACGAGGCCGTGGGAGCGCAAGAGACGCAGGACATTGTAGAGGTCAGAATCGTTTGTCGAGATCATCCCGCCTTCAATAGTGCTCAAGTGATGGGCATAATAGAAGGAGAAGTTCGACATCAAGCCGAACGTCCCCAGTTTTCGCCCGCGAAACGTTGCACCGTGGGATTCGCACACATCTTCCACGAGCGGGACCTTTTTCTCGGCAAGCGCTTCCAGCAGCCGTGCCTCAAGACCGTTGTACCCCAGCACGTAGGTCAGGAATACCGCTCTGGTCTGGGGTGTGATCTTTTCGATCACCTGTTGCCCATCCATCCCGAGCGTTCGAGGGTTGATATCAACGAAAACCGGCTTGAAACCTGCGTGGATCACCGCTGCAATGTCGGAAACCCACGTCAGCGGAGGAACTATGATCTCGCCCGTCCCTACGGTCTCCTTCAGCGCGCCCATGGTCAGCTCGTTGGCCGAAGACCCGGAGTTCACAAATACGCTGTGCTTCACCCCGAGCCACTCGGACCACTCTGCTTCAAAGGCCCGAACCTGATCTCCTTGGGTGAGCTTTGGATCGTCCTGGCGCAGGTAATCTATGACCGCGTCCAGGTCCGAACGGGTGATATTGCTCTTCATCAGCGGCCAATCGAGGTCCTTGCGGGGAGATGTCATGAGCTGAATCGTCCTTAGAACGGTCCTTTGAAGTCAATGGCTTTCAGGTCCTCACGTTCGTCGGGCAGCCAGCAGTCATCTTGACCGCGAATCATACCGTGAACCGCGCAGGCGATCGTTCTGGCATTGGGATAGAAATAGTCCTCCAGAGTCGGCGTCGTGGGACAGGTCACGTGGGCAAAACCCATACGAAGTACTTGTAGCCCGTTCAGGTCCGGGAGCCGCTCTGTCACCTGGGCAATGATTTCAGCCCCTGCGCCGCAGGTTGTCCAACCGTTGTCCACTACGCACAGCCGTTTCGTTTTTTTGACGGACTCGACAATCGTGTCCACATCCAGCGGGCTCAGCCAGATCGGGTCGATGACCTCCGCTCCAATCCCTACGGTTTCGAGGTAATAATGGGCCCTCTGACATTCGACCTGCATGTAACTTATGCCCACGAGGGTAACATCATCTCCTGAAGCTGTCACACGCGCCTTGCCCGGGGCAACCGAATAAAGCTCTTCCGGCACCGGGCCTTTTTGAAAATGGAGCAGCCGGTGCTCCATATAAATCACGGGGTTGTCGTCTCGGATCGCCTGAATCAGGCAGCCTTTTGCATCAAAAGGTGTGGTGGGTGCGACGACTTTCAACCCGGGAACATGCATGAAAAACGAGTACAGCCCTTGCGAATGCTGCGCTCCCTGGCCCCAACTCTTCCCAATCATACACCGCACCACCATCGGCACACAGACCTGGCCGCCGTACATGTAACGGCTTTTTGCAGCGACGTTGACGAGCTGGTTCATCGCCAGCATAAGGAAATCCATCCGAATGTGGACGTGAATCGGGCGCAGTCCGGAAAGGGCCATTCCGATCGCAACCCCTGTCATGGCGTCCTCGGACAGCGGCGTTCCGAAGACCCGGTCGCTGCCGTACTTGTCGGCCAGACCTCGAGTGGTTCCCTGGATGGCTTTCGGATCGTCAACGTCCAATCCAAAGACAATGACCGACGGATCGCGCTCCATTTCCTGATCCGCAGCCTCTCGTACCGCTTCCATGTAGGACAGGGTGCGATCCATTCTTACAAGTCCTTGAACACGTCGGTGGTCAAATCGGGTATTTCCGGGAACGGGCTCGCTTCCGCGAACTCAAAAGCCGCCCGGATCTCCGCTTCCACTTCGGTTTCAATGTCACGTCGGACCTTCGGTTCCAGCATCTCGGCTACTCTTGGTATCCAATCGCTCTTGATCCACGGTTCGGCTTCCTCTCTTGTTCTGAAGCCAAGGTGGTAGTCGTCACCGGGCCCGACATGCTCTTTCCAGCGATAGGTCATGCACTCGAAGAGGTACGGCCCTCCCCTTCCTTCTCGAATAGCCCTTGCGGCCTCGGAGACTGACTCATATATAGCGAAAGGATCGTTTCCTTCAATTCGCTCGGCCGGTATTCCATGCGCCTTTGCCTTCTCGCACACATGCGGGTGTGCTTGACGACGAGTCTGGTGCGTATGGATCGCATAGCGGTTATTCTCGCAAATGAAGATGATGGGAAGGCGCTTGAGTGCGGCAAAATTAAGGCTCTCGTGGAACACTCCCTCATCGGTTGCGCCGTCCCCAAAGAAGCTCGCCACGACCTGGCCCGTGCCCTTGTACTTCACCCCGTACGCGTATCCCACGGCATTGGCAATGGTCGTGCCTACAACCGCGGACGTGCCCAGTACTCCGTGGAAAACGTCCACAAGGTGCATGGACCCGCCTTTACCGCCTGCGCATCCCGTGGCTTTGCCGTAAAGCTCCGCGATCATCGCATTGAGATCGCCGCCTTTGGCAAGATACAACGCGTGACTCCGGTACGTGCCGAACACCACGTCATCGGCGGCGAGGGCTTCGCACACTCCTACTGAAACAGCTTCCTGCCCAATTGAGAGATGCACCGGACTCTTGATCTTGTCCGTTGGGTAAATCCCCGCTATCTCTTCTTCGACTCGCCGTATTCGATAGAGCGATCGGTAGAATCGGTCAGTGGCGGGCATATCGAGAGACCTTCACCTTAACAGTCCTCCATCTCGCCGGATTGCCCGGCATAAGAGATGACAAGCAGGATGCCTGCTCCACCTTATGAAATTTCCCCGTCAGAATGGCTTCAAGGCTTCCTGTGAGGTTTCTAGGTAAACGAAGACCGCGGTTTTGTCAAGCCGCGGTCAGGTTCAGGCGAGTGAGGACCTTACCTATTGTCTGCTTCTCACCACTTTCGAGGATATCGTCTCAGTCCCCAATTTTCAAGAGCACGGAAGAACCTCCATCATCAAGGATGCGTATCTGTTTCTTGTTCAGGGGCGAGGGAACCAGGTCCGCGGGATCGAAGCTCACAGTAATCGGATCGGTGCATTCGGTCTTCGGCATAAACGATATCAGGGCTTTCTGCGTCCACGGCCAATGGTTCTTGTCGTTACCGAATACGACGGCGCTGATGCACAACTGAGTATCGGTCCGAGGGAACATGATTCTGTATCGTACTGCGTTCATGGATTTGGACAGATCCAACCCCACCGGACCGGTCCAATTGGCCTGAATTGTCACTGAGACTCTCCCGGTAGTAAGAGGCGATCCTTTGCCGTCCACAGGGACCATTTCTAAACGGGTGAGTTTCCCCGGATTATTGACCGTGAGCCTGATGCTCTTTGGAAAATCGGGCACTCTGGGCTCGATCTCGACCCATCGGAAATCCACAGCCCGCAAATCGCCTTCCCAGGATAGAGGCTCGGGCGCCTGCGGTTCATTTAGCGGTGAATGCGTATAATTGGGGCTCTTGATCCACCAGTCGGTTTCCTTTTTGTCCTCGAAGGAGGGGTGCCATACGGTCGGGTTGTAGACCGCGGCGAATCTCAAGTCCGGCCGTTCCAGCCAGGGAGCGACCGCTTCCGAGTCTTTCATGGCGGGGTGATAGTACACCGCTCCCAGGCTCATTGCACCGTGAATGAAGTAAAACGGCATGATCATGATGCTCGTATAGAGGACCCTGTCCCCAGGCTTGGCCTGGTCGAGGAGAATCCTGGGTTGATCGGCGTCAAACTTCAGGGGCTCACGGTCACGCACGTACCTGATAGTGGCGAGGATCTGCTCAGTTCCACTGGTCATTGTTTGCCATGCGTACCCGAAGAGGACAGCGAATACCACCAACACCCATGCCGTCCGGAACGTAACAGGACCTCCTTCAGGCGGGCTTTTCAGACGA